>JAEEGL016990923.1_pt1 | contig 25414 bp, 23 predicted proteins | sample 9134231 | NCBI WGS metagenome assembly JAEEGL01 (sample SAMN16246548, study PRJNA631951) | gut metagenome | biome: gut microbiome; feature: rumen; material: fiber-attached | host: Bos | place: Iran: Karaj | collected 2018-10
CCCGCCAAGGTGCAGCACGACATCAAGGTCGGCCTGCTGAGCCCCGGCCACGCCAAGGCCATCCTCGGCGTGGAGGACCCGGAGACGCAGGAGCACCTCTGCGACCTGGTGAGCCGCGACGGCCTGTCCGTCCGCGAGCTCGAGAACATCGTGCGCAAACTCCAAACCAACCCTGAGGACACGAAGGCGAAGGTCCGCGAGGCGCAGGCGCCCCAGACGCTCCCGCAGGAGTACTACCGCATCCTGGAGCACGTGGGCAAGTATTTCTCCAATGACATCTCCCTCAAGCGGAACGCATCCGGCAAGGGCGTGATGACCATCCGCTTCGACTCGGACGAAGAGGTCCAGCGATTTGTCAAGGCCCTCGAAGACAAGCAGTTCTGATGAGGTACCCGAGGCTAATCTGCACTGTGCTGACGGCGCTCCTCGCCGCCTTCTCGTGCATGAACGCCTCGGCCCAGTTCAAGGAGCAGGCCTTCTCGCAGCAGTACAACGACGACCCCGCGGCCGACAAGGATTCCACCGACGTGCTCTTCTCTTTCAAGGAGTACTTCGGCGGCCTGGCCCACAAGAACGAGATCAAGATCGGCACGATGACGGCCGGCTCCGCGCTCTTCATCGGCGGTTCGCAGATCTACAACCGCCAGGCCTGGAAGCTCCCGATCGTGTACGGCGCCATCGGCGGCAGCCTCGGCGCCGGCATCTATCTGAACACCCACGGCAACCATGAAGCGGCGAAGTACTGCTTCATCGGCGCCGGCGTGGCTTATTGGGCCACGCTGATGGACGGCGTGCTCAGTTTCAAGCCCAGCGTCTACCCGCACCCGGGCAAGGCCACGCTCTTCTCCATCCTCGTGCCCGGCCTCGGCCAGATCTACAACCGCGAGTACTGGAAGCTGCCCATCTACCTGGGCGCCATCGGCTTCGCCGTCCACTATTACTCCGACTGCCAGACCAACTACCTGCGCTTCAAGAACATCTACCTGGAGGCCTCTGATCCGACGTCCGGCTTCGACGGACCCATCTCGGCCGACCAGGCGCTCTATTACCGCAACGTCTACCGGCGCTACCGGGACTATTCCGTCCTGGCCATCGCCGTGCTGTACCTCCTGCAGGTGATCGACGCCAACGTCTTCTCCTACATGCACAATTTCGAGGTGGACGACGACCTTTCCCTGCGCGTGGCGCCCGCCGTCATCATGCCGGAGCGGCAGTTCGCCTCCATCAGTCCCGTGAACCAGCAGACCGCCTTCGGCTTGCGCCTGGGCATTAATTTTTGACAATGAAGAAGTTAGTTAGCATATTCCTCCTCTGCAGCGCGCTCTGCCTTCCGTTGGGCGCGCAGAACACCTTTAGTTTTGAAACGGAAGCCGAAAGCGTGCAGCCGCAGCGGAAGCAGACCTTCCGCGAGTGGATGAACGAGACCTTCAAGGGCCCGAAGAAGAAAGAGATCCAGCAGGAGAACGAAGTCCTGCGCAGCGAGCTGGATTCGCTCCAGCTGCTGCTGGACCATTTCCGCAGCCAGGCCACCATGGACGAGCGGGAGATCGCCGCGCTCGAGCGCGAGATGCAGGAGGGCGGCTTCGAGTACACGCCCGAGGCCACCGACAGCCTGCTGCACCTGTGGTACAAGAATACGATGGTCGACGATTTCGACCCGGTCAACGAGTATGACATGGATTCCGTGCGCTTCACCTCCAACGTCTCCGACGCCGAGATGATGCGCCGCCTGGCGGCGATGAATTCCTTCATCACGCTGCCGTACAACGACGTCGTCAAGAACTATATCATCCAGTACTCCGAGCGCATGACTACCCGCATGGGGCGCGTGATGGGCCTGAGCACCTATTATTTCCCGATTTTCGAGGACATCCTGCTCCGTTACGGCCTGCCGCAGGAGCTCAAGTACATGGCCATCATCGAGTCGATGCTGAACCCCGTGGCGACGTCCCGCGCCGGCGCGCGCGGCATCTGGCAGTTCATGTACCAGACGGGCACCAGCTATGGCCTGGAGATCAATTCTTTCGTGGATGAGCGGCTCGACGTGGAGAAGGCCGTGGACGCCGCCGCGCGCTATCTGCGCGACGCGTACAAGACCTTCGGCGACTGGGCGCTCGCCATCAGTTCCTACAACTGCGGCGCAGGCAATGTCTCGAAGGCCATCCGCCGCGCGGACGGCAAGCGGGACTACTGGAGCATCTATCCGTACCTCCCGCGCGAGACGCGCAATTACGTGCCGGCCTTCGTGGCCGCCATGTACGCCATGACCTATTACCGCGAGTACGGCATCGTGCCGCAGAATACGGGCGTGCCGGCCCAGACGGACACCTTCATGATCCGCCGGAACCTGCATTTCGACCAGATCGAGGCCGTGGTGGGCGTGCCGAAGGAGGACCTGCAGAACCTGAACCCGCAGTATGTCAACGACATCATCCCGGGCAACAACCATCCTTACGTCCTGAAGCTCCCGTACACCTGGACCTCCCGCTTCCTGGACGCCAACCGCGACTCGCTCTACGCCTACAAGGCCGATTCGCTCGTCCAGAACCGCGTCCTGACGGACAGCGGCAGCAAGTCCGGCGGCAAGTCGACGGGCAAGTCCAGCGGCGGCAGCACGACCCAGCAGCAGCGCATCGCCTACAAGGTCAAGAGTGGGGATTACCTGGGCAAGATCGCCTCGAGGTACGGCGTGACCGTCGCCCAGCTCAAGAGCTGGAACAAGCTGAAATCCAACAGCATCCAGATCGGCCAGACGCTCTATATCTACAAGAACGGCGGTCCGACCATCTCGCAGGGCAGCACCGGCGGCTCTTCCAGCAGCTCCTCCTCGAAGAGCAATTCATCCAAGAGCGGCTCCAGCTCCAGCGGCAGCAAGGCCAGAATCTACACCGTCAAGAACGGCGACTCCCTCTACAAGATCGCCAAGAACTACCCGGGCATCAGCGCCGACGACATCAAGAAGGCCAACGGCCTCAAATCCGACTCCATCAAGCCCGGCCAGAAACTCACAATCCCCGCGAAATAGCTGTCATGCCCGACCTGATCGGGCATCTCCTTCCTTCTCCGCCGGAAGCAGCAGGGCTGCGGCTGTCCAAGCAGAAAAATGCTTGTCCAGCCGCACCCTGCCGCTTTATCCGGCTCCGAAGGCCGCGGCAGCCGCTCCCAACGCACGGCCCCCGCACACCCCCCGACAGCACAGGCAAACGGGCGCAGGCTCCCGCACATCCTCCCACACCGGCTGCCGCAAAACAACGACCCGCCCGCATACCCGTCATGGCCGACCCTTTGCTGTCATGCCCGGCTACGACCGGGCATCTCCTGCCTCGTGGCATCATACCCGCATATCCGTCATGCCCGTTCAATAAGAAAAAAGCAAATAATCTATAGCAATGATTCATTAATATTAATTTGTTGTAAATAACTATTTCAGAACTTTTAACAAACCTTTAACATTATTTCTTTGGCGGTCTCATTTGAGGCCGCTATCTTTGTCCCCAGAAATGCGCATTTCATTGATTTATAATAATTTAATATTCTAATTGTTATGGAAACCAATGAAACAAAACTCACTTAAAAATTAATCTTCCAACAACTTCTGGAGGAAACATTCAAAGACTTTGCATCTCTGAAGGAAACTGACAAGGGCAATATCAACATAGGCACAAATGAACATGTCTTCTCTTTCAGGAATTCCGGACGCGGAATTGCTGCGGGAAAGATGGCAAGAGGAGTATTCCCAGGGGAAGAAGATCAGCAACCAGAAGGGACGTCATCGTGGCCGTATGACGTGTCAGGCTACTTCGACGCGGATATCTTCGAGGTTCAGTCTTTTCGGAACAACGAGTGTTCTCTGCTGAAATACGCCAAAGGGAAACTTGCGCTCTTCAGTGTGTATCCAGATTATACTCCTCAAGGATTGCTTGTCCGCGTGGTTTGGGATAACGAATTGGCCCAGGCAAGCATCCTGACTGTCAAAGATGTCAGAAAAGCCATTCGTAAGATGGATGGTAGACATCTCATCTCTTGGAGACCAGAGGTCTTTTTTAATGGTACAAAAGTCCAGTATTAATCATTCTTTTTAATGTACGCTATGATCTGTGATAACCAAACAAATAAGGTCTTTCTGGCCCAGGGGCTTAGGGCTTATCATCCTTTTGTTGTCGAGCTAATCCAGAAGCTTCATGCCAATGATATTGAGTTTGGATGGATACCGCGAACTGAACGTAGCGAGCACATCTGGGCTCGGGACTATATGCCTATCCAGTTGGAGAAGGATTTGTTCTTGCAGTATCAGTACGATCCCGATTATCTCAAGGGCTATCCCAACTATATCCCCAAATACCGGAAGATATGTACCGAGATGGGTCTAAACTGCATTACGACCGATATTGTCCTGGATGGCGGCAATGTGATCAAGTGTGGGGATAAGATCATCATGACAGACAAGATCTTCCAGGAGAATCCTCGCTATCAACCGAACGAGTTGATAGATGTCCTGGAGAACATGTTTTTCGCACAAATCGTCTTCATTCCGTGGGACATCTTTGAGATCTACGGTCATGCCGACGGGATGGTGCGGCATATCGGCGGGAATCGTGTTTTGATGAACAACTACATCAACTTTGATCGAAGCTTTCGAGACCGGTTGCGAAGTGCATTATCTCCCTATTTTGAGGTAACGGAACTGGACTATCCTGCAGTTAGGAAAAGTCCGCTTTCCTGGGCGTTCTTGAACTTTCTTCAAGTAAAAGATTGTATATTTGTTCCTTGGGTTCCGATTTCGGAGCACCACGATGCGCAATCCCAACTAATGGATGCCTATCCGGATTACAAGATAATCTTTGTTGATGGTGCAGAAGATCTCATAAGAGAAGGCGGTGCCCTGAACTGTATTAGCTGGAACATCCTCGCCGATGAACCCGAAAAACCACTAGAAGAAGCATTATGATAACACTTGCTCAAGCCATTGCAGCATTTAATCCAAAAAACGCTGATGAGAACACCATCCAGGACCAGTTTTGGTCTATTGCAGAGGTAGCCCTTTATGGAGGATATTTCTTAGTCAATAAGGAAGTCCACATCTATCCAGTGGAAATCGAGTTCTACCTGTATGTGGAAGATGCGCCAAAAGGAAGCTGGCAGCAAGATGCAAATATGTACCATAAAGGGAAGGACGTTCCGTACTTTCCGAAAGAAGGCTCCTTGTATCCGCATCGTTCCGGTGTCGATTACACCTTTGAAAATGAAAAACAGAAATATCGCGCTTCATTTTTGATCCGTTCCTATCGTTATGAAGCCCATAGTGAAGTCGTCGAAAATCCAACATACCTTTGGGAAGACCTTTTCGGCTACAACAGCATCGATGGAAAAGGGCTTACAATAAGTTGGGTTGATGCTCCAGAAGACGTTAAGCCGGTTAGGAAGCAGGGCACGCGTATTAATCTCAAAGATGGGAATGGCAATGTCGACGAAAAGCCCTGGCGCTTCATAAAGAGAGTAATCTCCCGACCTTAAAAGAACACCTGTTCCACTTGGCGGCAGCCGGTGGGGGAGGCGTGCGGGGGCCTGTGGACGTTTGCCTGCGCCGTCGGGGGCCGTGGGGAGCGTGCGTGGGGTCGGCTGCCGCGGGCCTTCGAAGCCGGATAAAGCGGCAGGGTGGCGCTGGACGGGCATTTTTCTGCCCGTACGGCGGCAGCCCTGCCGCGTCCGGCGGAGAAGGCGACAGATGGGAGAGGTCTGTCCTCAAAAAAGGTTTGTTTTAAGGATAAGTGGCAGAAAAGCTGGCCTCTGTCCTCAAATCGGGCCGGTTTTGAGGATAAGCGGTAGGGGAAAGGGGAGTCCGTGCACAAAAAGGGGATTATTTGCGCACGGGGAAACGAAATTCGCCGGCTTCGAGCGGCGAATTTTATTTCTTATAGTATTTCGGCCAGCAGGAGGAGAGGTAGGCCTTGAGGCGGTCTTCCTGGGGGTTGGGCTGGGGGTCGTAGAAGACCGTGCCGGAGAGTTTGTCGGGGAGGAATTCCAGGTCGGTGAAGTGGCCGGGGAAGTCGTGGGCGTATTTGTAGCCGTCGGCGTAGCCGAGGTCCTCCATCAGCTTCGTGGGCGCGTTGCGCAGGTAGAGCGGCACGGCGGCCGTCTGGTCCTCCTTTGCGGCCGCAAGGGCCTTATCGATCGCCAGATAGGCGGAATTGCTCTTGGGAGAGCTGGCGAGGTAGACGGCGCATTCGCTGAGCGGGATGCGGGCCTCCGGCATGCCGATGGAATGGACGATGCGGAAGGTGGCGTCCGCCAGCAGCAGGGCGTTGGGATTCGCCAGGCCGATGTCCTCGGCGGCGAGGATGCAGAGCCGCCGGGCGATGAAGAGGGGATCCTCGCCGCCGTCCAGCATGCGCGCCATCCAGTAGACCGCCGCGTTGGGGTCGGACCCGCGTACGCTCTTGATGAAGGCGGAAATGATGTCGTAATGCATCTCGCCGCCCTTGTCGTAGATGGCCACGTTCTCCTGCAGGCACTCCGTGACCGTGCGGTTGTCGATGACGATGGCCTTGCCCTTGCCGAGCTGGGCGTCGACCACGATCTCCAGGATATTCAGCAACTTACGGGCGTCGCCACCGCTGTGGCGGAAGAGCGCCTCCGTCTCCTTGACCTCGATCTTGCGCTCCTTCAGCACCTCGTCCTCGCGCAGGGCGCGGTCGAGGAGCAGTTGCAGGTCCTCGACCTCCAGGGTCTTCAGCACGAAGACCTGGCAGCGGGACAGGAGGGGAGTGATCACCTCGAAGGAGGGATTCTCCGTCGTGGCGCCGATCAGCACGATGGTGCCCGCTTCCACGGCGCCCAGCAGGGCATCCTGCTGCGCCTTGTTGAAGCGATGGATCTCGTCGATGAAGAGGATCGGCGCACCCGTCTGGGAGAAGAGCGACTTCGACTTGGCGGCGTCGATGACCTCGCGGACTTCCTTCACGCCGGCGCTGACCGCCGAGAGGGTATAGAACTCACGCTCCAGACTGCCGGCGATAATCCGGGCCAGCGTGGTCTTTCCCACACCCGGAGGACCCCACAGAATGAAGGAAGACAAAGCGCCGGAGTCCATCATGTTCCGCAGGATGCATCCGGGGCCGACCAAATGCCGCTGACCGACGTAATCGGACAGCGATTTGGGCCGCATTCGCTCCGGAAGAGGCGGTAACATTTTTGTTAAAGACTCTAACACTTTTGTTTTATTAGCTAATATTCAAGCTTTTTGATATAGGAGCGGCGACGCTTCTTCGAATAGTGCTCAAATTCGCGGAATTGGTTCGCATTCTTGGTATTCGACTCCAGAATGGCGTTCGATTCGCACCATTTGATACCCGATTCGTTGTATTTATAGAACATATCCATGAAGAGCAGGGAGTTCACACCGGTGTTCTGATAATCGGGATGCACGCCGATCAGCAGGAACTCAGCTCCACCCTCGCGCTTGATGAACATCGACTTGGCAAGATGCCACCAACCGAAGGGGAAGAGCTTGCCGCGCGACTTCTGCAGGGCCTTGACAAGCGAGGGCATCGTGATACCGAAGGCGATCAGCTCGTTCTTCTCGTTCTCGACCATGGAGACGAACTTCAGGTCGAGCACGCTCAGGTAGAAATCCAGGTATTTCTTGGCCATGTGGTCAGGCAGGACCGTGAAGTTGTACAGATCCTTGTAGCAGATATTGATGAGGGCGAAGATCTTTTCGCCGTATTTCTCCTTCCGGACAATCTTGCGCGTGAGCTGGCGCAAATGCACATTGGCGCGCGTCTTGATGATTTCCGACAGACGGGGCCAGCGCTCCGGCATCACCGTCGGGACCATAACGTGGAGCTCCCTCCAGTCTACATCCTTCTCGAAGCCCATCTGGACGAGATAATCGTTGTAGTAGGGGTAGTTGTAGATCAGCGGCATCGTGCCGACCTCGTCAAAACCCTCGACGAGCATGCCCTCGGGATCGAAATCCGTGAAGCCCAGCGGGCCCACGACGGACTCCATGCCGTGTTTCCGGCCGAACTCGTAGACCTTGTCCATCAGCGCTTTAGCCACTTCCGGATCCTCGACGAAGTCGTACCAGCCGAAGCGGACCTCCTTGTGGTTCCACTGCTCGTTGGCCCGGTGGTTCACGATGGCGGCCACGCGGCCCACGGCCTCGCCGTCCTTGTACGCCATGTACAGCTCGGAATCGCAGAATTCCTGCGCCGCCCCCTTCTTCTGGTCGAGCGTGTCCATCTGGTCGAACACGAGGGGCGGGACATAGTAAGGATTGTGACGATATAGTTTCTCCGGGAAATTGACGAATTTCCGGAGCTCTCTGCGCGTCAGAACGGGTCTGATTTCAATGGACATAACGGACAGGTTTTAGTATGTTTTATTCTTGCGAAGATACGATTTTCGTAGGAAAAAATCAAAGATTTTCCTATATTCGTAACCGTGCTGAAACCCGCTCATATCCTTTGTCTGCTTGCGCTGCTGCTGCCCTTCGGCCCGGCGGCGCGCGCCCAGGGGCAGCGGGTCGGCCTCTTCCAGTCGCCCAAGGGCTTCGGCGTCACGGCCACGTTCGACACCGCCTCGGGCGAGGAGATGAACACCGTCACCCTCCGCACCGATTTCTACGGCCTCCTGTCGGGCCGGACGAAGCAGATAGGCGCCATCCTCACCTACACCCACGACTACCAAGTCTTCCGGATGGATGGGGAGGACTACAGCCTGGTCCTGCACGCCGGCGCCGGCGTCTCGCTGGGCTACGCCCACGACCACGAGAAAGGCTTCTATAGCTCCTACGAGCGCGAACTGGCGCGGAATCCCGGCGGCGTGGCCGCGCTGGCGGGCCTGATCGGCCTGCGCGTCGACTTCCGGCGGCACCTCACGCTGGACTTCGGCTTCATCCTGGAGCCGGGCGTGCACCTGCGGACGAACCCGAACACCGGCGCCGTCATCCTCTCCTTCTACAAGAACGGTATTTACCGGGGATACTACCCGCACCTTAACCTATTGTATCGCTTTTGATGATGAAACGTAAGTTACTAACACTAGCGATATTGCTTATCTCCTTAGCGCCGTGCGCCAAGGGGCGGACCATCGCGGCCGGAAGCTTCTTCGACCGCTTCGTCCTGGGGGCGGAGTGGGGCTACACCCAGTGCTTCTTCCTGAGCCGCGACTACAACTTCATCACCGAGGAAGGCTACCGCGTCTTCGAGAAGAACCAGGCCTTCTACGCCCGCTCGAACGCCCAGGTGCTCGGCACCATCGGCTACCGACTGAGCGAGCAGCTGACGCTGGGCCTGTACGGCGGCTACATCGGGGTGGGCGAGCAGAACCGCCTGATTCCCGCCCTGCTGCGTGCCAGCTACTTCCCCTCGACCGACAGCGAGGACGGCCTGTTCGCCTATGCGCAGGGCGGCGTGGCCTGGCACGTGCACAGCACGGAAGGCCGCATGGCCTGGCTGGGCACCCTCGGCGGCGGCTACCGCTTCCGCCTCAGCTACGACACCCACCTCGACCTGCTCATCGGCATCAAATATCTGCACGACCACCCCTCCATTCCCAATCCCGAGGGGCCCGGAAACGTGCCAGAGCGCAACATCCGCATGAACTATGCAGGATATTGCGCCCTGGATATCTCGATTGCCGTCAGCTTCTAAAAGAGCTTGTCCACCGCGGCGATAATGGCTTCTTCGGGGAGGGAAGGGTCCAGCACCAGGTCCGGCTCCTTGAGGATGAAGCCCTTGGCCATGGAGCCCAGCATGCCGCCACCCGTACAGTTCAGCATGATGCACTCGTCCTTCTTGACGACGCCGGCCTCGACGGCCTGTGCCAGGGCCGCCACCGCCGCGCAGGGGGCCGGCAGGAGGTCGTAGCCCTCGAGGTTGCGGAACTGGAGCAGCCAGTACATGATGTCGTCGTTCGAGCAGGCGAAGGTGTCGCCGCCGCTCGCGCGCAGCACGTCAAACACGCCGCCGGCGAGGCTGTAGGGCGGTTTCCGGTTCGCGAGCACCTTGGCGAGGATGACTTCCGCGCTGCGGCGGCCCTCCACGGGATCGAGGGCGAGCAGCTCGCGCGACTGCGCCTTCCAGGAGTCGTGGATCAGCGTGAAGGGGCGGTTCTGCGCCATGTACACGCGCATCTTGTTCTCGCCGTAATGGCCGTCGGCCGCGAGGCGCTCGGCGTTCTCCCAGGCCGCGATGGCGCCGGTACCGGAGCCGACCGCCTGGAAGTAGGCGTCGGGGATGCGGCCGACCTTCTCCACGAAGCTCAGCAGGGTCGTGCCCATGCCGTCGCGGCGCGCCACATTCTTGGCGCCGCCTTCGAGGAAGTAGCGGGGGTTCCTGGCCAGCTTCTCGCCCAGCGCGATGGCGTCGTAGTAGTCGCAGCCGTGCGGGACGGCCACCAGCTTGACGCAGCGGTGCAGCTTCTTGTGGAACCAGAGGTCGTGCAGGTTGTCCTGCGGGACGCAGATGACCACGGGGATCTCGTTGTCGGAGCACACCTGCGCGAAGGCGCGGGCGGTGTTGCCGGCCGACTGGACCACCAGCACGCGCTCCTCCTTCTTGTCCATGCGCGCGCACACGCTGAAGGCCTCCGTCTCCTTGAAGGAGCAGGTCTCCATCTTGGCGCCGATTTTGGGGTTCCAGCCGGAGAAGGTGATATACAAATTACTCAGGCCCAGGTGTTTGGCAAGTCCTTTGGACTTGTAGGTCACGGGCGCACAAGAGTGCTTGAGCGTCCGCTTGATGGGCATCCAGTCCGCGTAGCGGTACAGGCCTTTGAGGTCGGTGCGCGGCGTGAAAAGGCGCTGCGCATAGACGGCGCGTACCAGCGAGGGCTCGCCGCCCTGCGGGTCGCCGAGGTCCCAGCCGCGGTCGTCGAAGACGCGGCCCGTGGCCACGTTCATCAATTGATACTGAGTAGGTTGGAATTTCATATCGAGGTTATTAGAGTTTCATGAACAGCCAGGTGTAGTAGCCGAAGAAGAGCAGCAGCATCAGGATGGCCTCCCAGCGGTCGATCCGGTCGCGGTGGCCGGTGTAGGTCCACAGCCAGATAAGCGCGGCGCTGGCCAGCAGCACGCCCAGGTCCACCAGGGTCAGCGCGACGGTGGAGAGGGGAGTCACCACGGCGGAGGTGCCCAGGATCAGCAGGATATTGAACACGTTGGAACCCAGGACGTTGCCCAGGGCCAACTGGTCTTTCTTCTTGGCCGCCGCCACGATGCAGGTGGCGAGCTCCGGGAAGGAGGTGCCGCCCGCCAGCAGGGTGATGGCGATGAATTTGTCGGACACGCCGATGGCGCGCGCGATGGCGGTCGCATTGTTCACGAAGAGCTGGCCGCCGAAGATCAGGCCGGCGAGGCCCGCGAGCACCAGCAGGATGGCCACGAAGAGGCTGCGGACCTTCTCTTCCGCCACTTCTTCGGCGCCCTGGTCGGACTTGAAGCAATAGAACATGTAAGCGGCGAAAACCAGCAGAAATACAATGCCTTCGACGCGCGTGATCTGCGTGCCCGTCAGGGCAAACGCGGCGAAGAGAAAGGTCACCAGCAGGGCGATGGGGATGTCGCGGCGGCGGTTCGAACTCGTCACGGCCACGGGGGCGATGACGGCCGTCAGACCAAGAATGAGCAGGGTGTTGAATACGTTGGACCCCACCACGTTGCCCACGGAGATGTCGGCGTTGCCCTGCAGGGCGCCGGTAAGGCTGACGACGAGCTCCGGGCAGCTGGTGCCGAAGCCCACGATGGTCAGGCCGATGACGAATTCGCTGATGCCGGCCTTGCGGGCGATGGCGGACGAGCCGTCCACCAGCCAGTCCGCGCCGAAAACGATCAGCGCGAGGCCCAGCAGCAACAATAAAACTTGCAGTATCATGCTTCTTCTTCCTTTTCTATTCTATCCAGGCGGCAGACGTTCTCCACGTGGTAGGTGTGGGGGAACATGTCCACCGGCTGGACGTCCGTAATCTTGTAGTCGGCGCTCATCATTTCCATGTCGCGCGCCTGCGTGGCCGGGTTGCAGCTCACGTACACAATCCGCTTCGGGGCGGCCTCCAGGATGGTTTTCACCACGTCCGGGTGCATGCCGGCGCGCGGCGGGTCGGCGATGATCACGTCCGGCCGGCCGTGCTTCGCGATGAAGTCCGCCGTGAGGATGTCCTTCATGTCGCCGGCGTAGAACTCGCAGTTGTCGATGCCGTTGCCGGCGGCGTTGATCTTCGCGTCCTCGATGGCCTCAGGGACGTATTCGATGCCGATCACGTGCTTGGCCTGGCGGGCGACGAACTGGGCGATGGTGCCCGTGCCCGTGTAGAGGTCGTAGACCAGCTCCGAGCCCGTCAGGTCGGCGAATTCGCGCGTGGCCTTGTAGAGTTTGTAGGCCTGCCCGGTGTTGGTCTGGTAGAAAGACTTCGGGCCGATCTTGAAGCGAAGGCCCTCCATCTCCTCATAGATGGCCGGCTCGCCGCTGTGCAGGATGCAGGTCTGGTCGCCGATGGTGTCGTTCTTCTTGTCGTTGATGACGTAGTAGAGCGAGCTGATCTGCGGGAACTGCTTCGCCACGGCGTCCAACAGGGGAGCGCGCAGGGGAAAATCCTCGCCGAAGCAGACGATGACCATCACCGCGCCGGCGTCCGTCGTGCGCACGAACATGTTGCGCAGCTGGCCGCGGTTCTCGCGGATGTCGTAGAAGGAGATGCCGTTCTCGAGGCAGAACTTCTTGATAAAGAGGCGGATCTCATTGGTCGGCTCGGGCTGCAGGTGGCAGCGCTCGATGTCCAGGACCTTGTCGAAATACTTGCCGACGTGGAAGCCCAGACCGGGGCCGACCGGCACGCCGGAGGCGATCTCCTCGCTGGTCATCCAGCGCTTGTTCGAGGCGGAGAATTCGAGTTTGTTGCGGTAATAGCGGGTCTTGTCGGAGCCCAGGATGGGGCGGAACTCCGGCACCTGGAGGTGGCCGATGCGGGTCAGCTGATCGTAGACCTGGCGCTGCTTGGCGGCGAGCTGGATCTCGTAGGGGAGCGGCTGCCAGCGGCATCCGCCGCAGACGGCGAAATGCTCGCAGAACGGCTCCAAACGCTGCTCGGAGGGCTTTACGAGCTTGATGATCGTACCCTCGAGCCAGGCCTTCTTCTTGCGGACCAGCCGCACGTTCACCACGTCGCCGGGCACGGCGAATCCCACGAAAACCACCTGCCCTTCGGGCGTATGCGCGATCGCCTTGCCCTCCGCCGCCACGCTCTCGATCGTGAGGTTCTCCAAAATGATATCCAGCTTGCTGTGTCGTGCCATAGGCTCCAATAATAATCTTACAAATATAGTTATATTTGCAGAAAATGCATGACTATGAAACGTAGCAAACTCATCATCCTGCTTACATCCGTGATCCTCTTTGCGCCGGCGGCCGCCGGGCAGCGGGAGCGGACCGTCACGCCCAAGGCGCCGGACTACAAGGACGCCACGATGTGGTATACCGAGGACGCAGACCCCGACGGAACGGGGGCGGACGTCTTCTACGTCGTCTCCACCTGGGAGGAGGACTGGACGGACAAACGGGGTCGCGTCAGCCATTATGCCGACGTGTGGAATCCCGAACACCGCGAGCACATGGGTACTGAAATGCGCATCGCGGCGAGTTTCATGGCGCCCGGTAACCGCTTCTGGTCAGCGTTCTACCGCCATACGACCATGGAAGCCTTCCTGACCCGGGACGAGGACATCATCCATGAGCGGGCTCGCCTGGCGATGGACGATGTCTGCGCGGCGTTCGACGTCTTCCTGCAGGAGCGCGACAGCAGCCGGCCGCTCATCATCGCCGGATTCAGCCAGGGCGGCATGGCCGTCGTGGAGCTGCTCAAGCACATGGACGACGAGACCTACAGCAAGCTCGCAGGCGCCTATGTGATCGGCTACAAGGTCACGGCACGGGATCTCGCTGAAACCAAGCATATCAAGGCCGCCGAAGGGGAGTCCGACCTGGGCGTCACCATCTGCTACAACTCGGTCAAAGACGTAAAATACGTCCATTCCGTCCTCGCAGACACGGAGTTTGCCATCAACCCCGTGAACTGGCGCACGGACGCCACGCCGGCCATCCTGCACGACACCATCACCGTTACCCTGTCGCCTGCCTACCATGTCCTCGTGGTCACAGGCTACGAAGGAGCGGAATACAAACCCTACAAGGATTTCATCAACGTGGGGGACCTCCACAGCGCCGAGCCCTGGCTCTACCGGGAATGCATCCAGGAGAACATGGCCCTGCGCGCCTCCGAGTGGCGCCGCCTGAAGGGTCCCGTGAAGCCGTATTTCACGGTGGATCAGCTGCCTGACCTCATCCAGTGCCTGCCTGCGCCACCCGACACCGTCAGCGCACAGTTCGGCTACGACATGCAGCGCTACATGTGGGGCCTGACCCAGCGCCTCGACCCCGTGCGGGCCGAAATCGTCAAGGGCGACGCCGTCTGGGGCTACCAGCCGCTGCTGAACCAGTTCGCCGAAGCCTTCGGCGTGCAGGTGACGCCCGAGGCCACGCCGGAGATCTGGCGCCTGATGGAGACCGCGCTCACGACCACCGACCAGATGCGCGTGCAGCCCAAGGCCTTCTACCATCGCAAGCGCCCCTTCGAGCGCTTCAACGAGCCCACGCTGACCGGCGAGGACGACGAGCTGCGCGGGGAGGGAAGCTACCCTTCCGGCCACACGATGCGCGGCTGGTCGGTCGCCATGCTGCTGGCTGAGATCAACCCCGCGGCCGCCAACGCCCTCTATGCGCGCGGCTGGATGTACGGCGAGAGTCGCGTCATCGCCGGCGCGCACTGGCAGAGCGACGTGGATGCGAGCCGCGTGGCCGCGAGCATCGCCGTCACGGCGCTGCACACGAGCCCGGAGTTCCTGGCTCAGATGGCCCGGGCGCAGGAGGAGTGCCGCCGCCTGCTGGCGAAATAGCTTTTCGCGTATGTCCATCTTCCTGAAACAGACCGACCCGGACGCCCCGCAGCGGGTGGACAGCCCCGAGGCCCTGATCGCCACGATCCGGGCCTGCGGTATCATTCCCTTCTTCGAAAACGCCCTTCCGGGCTATTCCATTGAGGAAATGACGCCCCGCGAGTACTGGTTCGACGGGGAAGAGGGGACCCTCGGGCCGTGGGACTGGAAGATCGACGCCGTGCAGACGGGGGAGATCGCCTACGGCAAGTTCCTCTGCGGCGGCAAGGCCGCCTTCGCCACGGCGGAGTGCTACCGCGACCTGCTGAACTGGCGCCGCGCGCAGGCCAAGTACGCCCTGCGCGAGGGCGACCGGCAGGCCTACGAGGCCATCTGCGCCGCCGGAAGCCTCACGACGCGCGAGCTGCGACGCATCTGCGGCCTGAAAAAGGCCCAAATGGACGCGATTGCGACGCGGCTGGAGCAGCAGTCGCGCCTGGTCATCGGCGACTTCGAGCGCGTCTATAAAGGGCAATTCCTGGAATACAGCGGCTGGCAGCTGGCGTCTCTCTGCCGGCCGGAAGATCTCTTCGAATACGACCTGGACGCCCTGTTCCGCACGCCGGAAGAATCCTACGAGCGCCTCTGCGACCGGATCCGCCGCACCGCGCCGGACGCCACCGACGCCCAGCTGAAAAAGCTTCTGGGATAAATTATTTCCGAGGTTTTTTGATCGGGAGGAGCTGCTCGTGATTGGGCTCGATGGTCATGTAGGCCAGCTGGATATCCCGGGGCGTGATCTCGATCTCCCGGTTGACCGCCCGCTCCGGATCCGACAGCGAATGCGAGAAAAGCCAGTCGTAGGCCTGCTGAAGCAGGAAAACCCGCGCCAGGATAGAATGGTCACAACCTTCCAGCCAGGTATACCGCAGGCGCTCGGCAACACCGGCCTCGGTCATTCTGTCGACAATGGATGAAGAATAGGACAGGCTCGTGGTCGTGTCGGCCGTGCCGTGGACAATCCAGAGCGGCACATCACCCAAGGGCTCCACTTCGCCCGTAAAACCCCCGCACATGGCAATCGCCGCCGCCACCCGCTTGGGATAGGCCGCGGCGAACTTATACGTCCCCCAGCCGCCCATGCTGATGCCGAAGCAGTACAGCCGGTCCGGATCGTGCCGGTAGCGGCTCATCACCCAGTTGACCACCCGCATCAGGCGCTCGGCGTTCCAGCCGCCCGTGCTGTAGCACTGCGGGCAGATCACCAGGGCGTTGATATCCCGGCCGCGACGCAGCGCGTCGATGCAGCCGTAGCGCGTGATCGAACTCAGCGAACTCCCGGCCAGGCTCTTGCCGTGCAGGCAGAGAACGATGGGAAGGGGCTCCTCGGACGTCTCGTAGGAATCCGGCACGTACAGCAGGAAATTGTAGCCGTTCGCGACCGAATCCCGGTAGGCCAGCAACTGATCCGCCCGCAGGCGGGGACCCGCCAGCAGCGACAGCGCAAAAAGGAGTATGAAGGCGTATTTCCGCATTTATTTCACCCGGAGTTTCTTGCCCAGACGCAGGGTCGAGGTCTCCGAAATCCCGTTCAGTTCGCAAAGCCTCCGGACCGTCGTGCCGTACCGGCGCGCAAGGGCGGAAAGCGTGTCGCCGGAGACGATGGTATGATACACGCCGTCACCGGTCTGCGTCGTCGCGGCCGTACTCTGCTTCGGCTCCGCCGTGCTCTCCTTCAGGATCGGGATCTTCACGGAAGAAGGGGTCACAGCGCGCCAGGAGCCACCTTCCGCCAGCACCAGACGCTCTTTCGCGTCGGGCACGGACAGGCCGCCAAGCGAATCCACCAGCGCCCAGGTCCCGTCCGCAAACAGGATGACGCGGCGGTCGGCAGGGGAGAGGGCCAGCGTGTCCGGGGAGGGTGCCACCGAATGCGACAGCAGGTCCACGAGCGCGGCCAGGGCGGTCGAATCCGCCTGGGCTTCCGGCAGGAAGTCGGGCAGGATGCGGCGCGCGCCCAGGAAGCGCTCCCGGTAATAGGTCTCCTTCAGATTCGAGATGATGACGCCCGTGCGGGCGGCATGGATGAAGTTGAAATTGGTCCCCGTGCTGTCCATGCCGATGAAGATGCCGGCATGGCCCATCTTGCGCTTGTTGGGACGGGAGGCGAAAATCAGGATATCGCCTTTCTGGAGGTCGGACAGGTTGCCGGTGATTTCCCGGCCGTCCTCGGCCTGCTGGGGGACCGTGCGGCCCAGCGTGTAGCCGAATTCTCCATACACGTATTTCGTAAGTCCCGTGCAGTCAAACACTTTCGGCCCGTTTCCGCCGCGCCGATAGGGGGTACCGAGCCAACGGCGGGCCTCATCGATGATGCGGTCCGCCACCACGGAAGCCCCGACGCTGACGCTGTCAGCGGACGAGGACCCACTCGTGGAGGGCGCTTGCGCCCGTGCCGAAAATGCCAGGCAGAGCAGGCAGATCCAGGTAATCGCGAGTCTTTTCATTCAAATATTCTACTTGGAAGATATCCACGCAGTTGCCCGCGATGTCGCGTGCCTGCGAGGTGGTGAAAATATAGCGTCCGTCCCGGGAAATGTCCAAACCGACGGGGAAGGAATCGGCGGGGATCGAGCCGAGCAGCTTCATCTCCAGCGCATCCACGATGGCCAGGCAGCTGCTGAAATTGCAGGCGGCGAAGATATAGCGGCCGCCGGGGGAGGCCTCGATGGTACGCGCCCCGGCGGGAATCTTGCACGTGACCCAGTTCTGCACGGTCACGGCCTTGGTCTTTTTCCCGTCAAGCACGCCGACCTGATTCAGAAAGTCCTGCAGCTCAATACGTTGGATATTTCCGGTCTTGTTGATGCTGCCGTACAGGTAGCCGTTCTTGATGATCAGGTGCCGCAGGTTCGGCATCACGCCCATGGCGCGGCCGAGATAGCGGTTGTCCGTCAGGTCGATGACGGCGATGCCGCCACCGCTACCCATGCAGCCGACCAGCAGATAATGGTTGTCCGGCGTGAACACCGTTCCGCGCAGGCAGTAGCCGCTGTTCACGTCGCGGTCCACGGACACCGTCAGACTGAAGTTCAGTTTGAGCTGATGGTCCACAACCAGGCACGCAATGTAGTGCCAGTCAGCGGGTTCGTCGCTGGAGATGTCCAGCAGTCCGATGGTATTGTTGCCCCAGTGCGTCACCACGAGGCGCGTGCCGTCGGGGGAGGTAGCCACCATCTTGGGCAGGGGACCGGTCTCGAACATGCGGATGATTTCGTCCGTCTCCGTGTCGATGACGGCCATGGCCGAAGGCTCCTGCGCGTTGAGATCGTAACTGCGGCGGTAGTAAGGCACCCAGAGGTAGCGCCCGTTGTGCGAGAAGGTGCTTTCCACCGGCTTGCCGGTGAAAGTGTCGGGGTGGGCGTAGTAGTGACCGAAGGAAAAAAGCCCGCTGGAAGGCGCCCAGAGGTCTTTTTCCGCCTCCGTGAAGCGATGCTCGATCACCTTGGTCTTCGCATGGGTCGCGAAATCGTAGACCACCGTTTTCGCGCCTTCGAGCGAATTCACGTAGTATTTCTTGCCGGACGGATGGATGTTCACGGATTTCGGCGACTGGATGTCCCGGTCGAGTGTTTCCGTCTCCGTGAGCGAGAAACGCTGCTTGCGCGTCAGGAAAGAAACCTTGATGCTGTCGCCGGTCCAGACTGTTCCGAACTCCGGATGCACAACCTCAGGCGTCGTCGACTGCGAAGACTTCGTCGATTGCGAATAGGCAACCGATGAAGCCAACAACAGAAAGGGGATCAGGTAAATCCTTACACTACTTAACATAATATAAATTGTGTAACAAGAGCGCTAAGCTTTACAAAGCGCGCTTGGCATCGACCGGACCGGCGTAAATCCCGAGGAAAATCTTGCGCAGCTCTTTCTGATCGAGCCGACGCTCGAGTTTACCGAGTTTATGGGCCATATACTTCACGAAATCGGCCAGATCCTGCGCACCGTACATGCCATTGTCCAGGAATTCCGATTTGCCGTACAGCAGGTCGTGCGCCATATAATTCGTCTTCCAGAGCTTGTAGCCCTCGATAATGCGACGGTCCACGGCATGGCGGATCGCCTGATAGCGGTCGTTCTTTTCGCAGAGCGACGCCTCGTGGATCTCTTCCGGCGTCAGCGGTTTGCCGATTTCCAGGTGGATGTGCCCCTTCTTCTGGCGGATGCCCGTCATGATGCTGTGCAGGTCCTCCTTCGGCTTCTTCACGTACGGGCCCTCGCGGCGCAGGAGCACCTCGCGCGCCTTGCGCGAGTCGCAGGACTCGTATTCGTAGGAAATGCTCATCGGAACGATGTTCAACTCGGCGAAATTCTCCTCGAAAGTCCCCTTTCCGCTCATGTCGAACATCTTCAAAAGTCCCTGCTCAGTGGTGTCCAGGCCATTTTTCGTGCGTCCTTCGCGCTGCGCGATCCAGATGGAAGCGCGCCCGGAAGTGATGGTCTCGCGGATATACTGCGACAGCAACTGGGAGCTCAGGTACAGCTCCCGCGCGCCGATGCCGCGGATGACCTTGATCATGCGGTTCGAGCGCATCAGGTCCACGATCAGCTGGCTGGTCAGCAAGTTCGAGCCGACGCATATCTCCGTGAAAGGAAAGCCGTTATGGCGCATCACATGCTGGATGAAGGCTGGATCCATCACGATGTCGCGGTGGTTGGAAACGGCCAGGAAACGGCCGTTGATGCCCCGCAGGTTCTCCACCCCGCTCCAGGTCAGACCGTCGGAGGTCTTGGCCAGGATTGCATCGATCACGGCGAGCATCACCTCGTCCTGGAACTGGTCGATGCTGCCGATGCCGCGCAGCATGTGGCTGAGCGTGGACGCAGGCAGGTCGGAGAAAAGATACTTGGAGATCACGGGCATCATCGGATGCCTTGACACGCGACCCAAGGCCTCTACCGCTTCTTCATCGGTATAGGGGCGAATGTCGCCAAATTCTTCGGTATTAGTACTCATTGCGGGTCAAAGATACACATTCAACGGCGGAAAAGCAAAGAAGAATCGCCGTAACTGAGGAAACGGAAGTCATGTGCGAGCGCATAGTCGTAGATCGTGTGCCAATCCCCTGCCACGAAGGCGGATATCAGCAGCAGGAGCGTGCTCTGCGGCTGGTGGAAATTGGTCACCATCGCATCCACGATCCGGAAGCGGAAGCCCGGCACAATGATGATGCGCGTGCCCACTTTCAGCTCGCGCAAGTTATTCTTATCCAAATACTTGACAATGGCGTCCAGGGACTCCTGCAGCGACACGCCGTACTCGCGCGTGTACGGCGCCCACTGGTCCACGTCGACCGGATGCCCCTGCTCCAGGCAGCTGATGCCCACGTAATAGAGCGACTCCAGGGTCCGGACGGAGGTCGTGCCGACCGCCACCACCGGGCGGCCGCCGTCGCGCAGGCTGCAGAGCAGCTCGCGGCTCACCACGAACGGCTCCCGATGCATCGGGTGCTCGGACACGAGCGAGCTCTTCACGGGCAGGAAAGTGCCCGCTCCGACGTGCAGACAGACGTTTTCGATGTCGATGCCCTTCGCGGCGATGTCGTCCAGCACGCGCTGCGTGAAATGGAGGCCCGCCGTGGGCGCGGCCACGGAGCCGCGTATGTGCGCGTAGAGCGTCTGGTAGCGCTCCAGGTCGATTTCTTCGGTATCGCGGTTCAGATACGGCGGGATGGGCACTCTTCCGCAGCGCTCCAGCACCGCGGAGAAGGGAATCCCGCCCTGCCAGGCGAATTCCACGATGCCTGTCTGGCCGTCCCGTTCGATCAGGCGGGCCGTCAGGGCCAGGTCGTCCCATTCGTCGGTATCGACGTCTAAAGCGAGTAATTCGTCCGTTTTCAGGCGCTTGGAGTTGCCGATGACACATTTCCACCGGCAGGACACCGTAGCGGCAAATATGGTGTTGTATTCGGCCGGCGTATCGGGTTCCAGACAGAAAATTTCGATGTGCGCACCCGTCGGACGGCGGAAAAAGAGCCTGGCGGGGACCACTTTCGTATCGTTGAAGACCATCAGGGCGCCTGCAGGGAGCTCTTCAGCCAAAAAACGGAAGATGCGCTCGCAGACCTGACCGTCGCGATAAATCAATAATTTGGAGGCGTCGCGCTCCGATAGGGGATATTTTGCGATCCTCGCATCGGGGAGTGAATAGGAATAATCTTCTATGTGAAGTTCAGGAATCATGGTGCAAAGTTAACGCTTTTTTCGGAGGCGAAAAACCGGTCACAAATGTAAACATTTGTAAATTACATGTTAACATTTGTAGAGTTTACAAAAGTTTTATCAACATTGTTGGGATATTGTTAATAACTCTTATAAGAGTAGGTTATCATCAATAAATATGATATATAAATTTACTGAAAATCAGTACTTTAAGTCTTATTAGTTGATGTAAACAATGATGTTGATTTTCGAGATATCGGCCAAATAGCGCCCAGAGGCCTGTATTTATGATTGGAACACATTAATTATATGTTATAAACTCAATAAGTTAAATGGCACAATATGAAATAAGGCTTTATCTAGTATATCCGGACTGTCCACTACCCTATCCACAATCCGTTCACAATTCACATTTGTAACGCTTGTTTTCTTCCAAAAATCTTGTTACTTTTGTAAACAAATCGTTTAGAATTATGAACGCGCGTCTGCAACAGTTTTTGGTCGCTGAAAACATCAGCCAGGCCCAGTTCGCCGAGACGATCGGCGTCGCCCGTGCCAGTATCTCGCACATTCTCTCCGGTCGGAACAAACCGGGCTTCGATTTCCTCGAGAGTATGGTCCGCCACTACCCTAACCTGAATTTCGAATGGCTTCTGACTGGGCGCGGCAAGATGTACACGAACGCTCAATCGGCCCCAGAGGCCCCTGCAGCGCCGATTTCTCCCCTTTCGGCCAGCGATGAGGGCTCCCTCTTCGATGAGCCCGAATACCCCGCTGCAGCTCCCGCAGAATCCCCCATTCCCCGTCCAACCACATACACAAGATATTCAGATAACCAGTTGAGAAATTCTAAGAATCAACGAGTTATCTCCAAAGTAATTATCTTCTACTCCGACGGCTCCTTCCAGGAACTCGTCTAGAAATCCCAATCGTCTTATACCGCCAGCAGGTCAACAATACCCGTGTCGCGTGGGCAGCCGCTCGCATTTCAGGCGGGCAAGACCCGCGGTCTCGGCTTCCATCCTCGCTTTCCGCTGACGCGGAAACCGGATTCGGCGGAACGAATCCTGCTGCGGCTGAGCCTTCGCCGCAGGTCCAGCCACGCCTGGAAGGTTCTTGTGCGCGGCTGCAGCAGAAATAAGTTACAGCGGCTGCCGGTGCGTGGGGCGTGCGCGAGCCTGTGGCCGTTTGCCCGCGCCGTCGGGGGGTGTGCGTGAGGGTGGGAAGGGTCGGCAGACGCTATAGCGTGGATAGCCAAAGACGGTCGGCAATACCCGGAGAGCGGGAGCGAGACGGGTATTGTTGACCGTCTGGCGGTATTATATAAGGATAAATGTGTATATTTGCATGGTATGGGACTGTATAGCCTATTGATTCGGCCGTTTGTCCGCAGGGCGGACATTGAAAAGGCCTCCAGGGTGGCACTCCGGTATTTCGAGATGATCGAAAAGATTCCGGGCGGCCGCCTGATCAGTCGCTGGGTCCACAACAACCGCCCCACCGGCCTCCAGCGCGAAGTCTTCGGCATCGACTTCTACAACCCCATCGGCCTCGGCGCCGGCCTGGACATCTACGGCGAACTCTACAACGACCTGAACAACCTGGGTTTCAGCTTCGTAGAAATCGGCCCCATGAACGCCGACGGCATCCGCCGGGCCATCCGCCGCATCCAGCAAGACCCGCAGAACGACATTCTGGCCGCCTGCATCAACGAAGAATACCTCACGGCGTTCACCCTGGCCTACGACTTCTGCGACTTCTTCGTCATCGACGTCTCCGCCAACCCCAACACAGACATCCTGGATCCCCTCCTGGACGCCCGTCTGGCCGAAGAAGTCTACAAACCGATCGTCGTCAAGCTGCCCCCGGCACTTCCCCCCTCCGAAACAGAAGACCTGCTGGACTACTGCCTGATGAACGGCATCGACGGCCTCGAAGCCCGCAGCATCGAACAGATCCGCCACATCGTCGAATACACGTCCGGACGCCTCCCGATCATCTCCAACCACGCCATCGAAACGCCGGAACAGGCCGCAGAAGCCCTCGAAGCCGGCGCCTCCCTGATCGAAGTCCGCGACGGCCTGGTCAGACAAGGCCCCAACTTCGTCAGCAACATCCAAAAATACCTGCTAAATCTGGCCAAAAATGAGCGAAACAGTTCAAAACAGGATAGCCCGGCTGCTCAAGAATAGCGGGCGCACCCTCAGCGCCGCCGAATCCTGCACCGGCGGACAGATCTCCCACCTCCTCACCACCGTCTCCGGCTCCTCCTCCTGGTACGTCGGATCCGTCACCTCTTACGCGACCCGGATCAAAGAAACGGTCCTCGGCGTCCCGACCCAAACCATCCGCGACCACGGACTGGTCAGCAGCGAGGTCGCCGGCGCCATGGCGGAAGGCGTCCGAAAACTGATGAAGACGGACTATGCCGTCACCACCACCGGACTCTCCGAAGGCGGCGACGAATGGGGCAATCCCGAGGGCACCGTCTGGATCGGCGTGACCGGTCCGAAGGGCACAAAAACGAAAAAATACCACTGCGATCTGGGTCGAAAAGGCAACATTCGCCGCTTCGCCAACGTCGCCCTCCACTTTCTTGCCTCTTACATCGAATCCGACATCAAATAATTAGCTATCAGCTAATATAACAAACTTGTTAAAGACTATAACATTTTTGTTAACCCCGAAAATAGCCCCAAATTGGGGCTATTTTCGGTCGTAAGGGATGAGCGAAGCGTTCTTCAGATAGATGACGTGGATGGAGGGATCGTTCAGGAAGTAGACGGTGGCGCCGCCGGTCAGGTCGACCGACAATTCCTCGCTGGCCGCCTGCGTCAAAGACCCCAGCCCCGACATCTCCACAAACGCGCGCGTCGACTCCAGCAGCGTCGCATTGACCTGCGACGAATTCGCCAGCTTATACCGGACGACCGGCGCCTCGCCGCCGAGCACCGACTTGGCGAAGCCGCGCGAATCGATCTTCAGCAGCCCGGTCTCCCCTTTCACCTCCAGCGTACTGCTCCCCGACATATCAAAAGCGGAGACGTCAGTATGCTGCGTCAGGTTCAGATTGGCCGTCCCGGCCTGGACGACGGAAAGCGAATCACAAGTCACACTCATCCGCACATCCGCCTTCTTGTCCAGCGCAAGCGCCACCCGCCCGGAACCGAACGCCAGCGAGGCGACGCGGGCATTGTCCGTGACCTGCAGCTGGAAGCGATCGGAATCCACCACCAGATCGTCGGCCGACAGCAACACCGCGCGCGAACTCAGTTTCAGCGAACGCAGACTCTCCGGCATCGTCACATTAATGCGGAAAACGGGCGTAGAAGCGTCCTTGCCGCGGAAAAGCTTGCGCACCTCCGCCGGCACATGCCGCTCGTCCAGCGTCACCGCCAGGGTGCTGTCCAGCACCGAGAACAACACGTAGTCGGCGAAGAGCTCCTCTACAGAGAGCCGCACTGTGTACTGCTTGCCATACTCGATGTCCAGGGAGAAATCCCCGCCCAGCTCAATGCTGTGGAAGGCCGGGAGATCCTTGTGATCCGTCTCCCGGACAGACTGCCCGAAGAGCGGCGCCTGAACTAAAGCACCAAGTAAGATAACAAAAGATACTAACTTATTATTCATTGATTTACATATTATTCACTTAGCTCCACCCACTCGTCCGTCTTGGCGTCGAGGTCCCGCTTGCACTCAAGGTACTCCCGGGTCAGGTCCATGATGTCGTCCTTCTCCGTCGGGGCAGCAAGGACGGTCTCGATCTCCTTCATCCGCGCCTCCAGCTTCCCGATCTCACACTCCAGCCACGAAATGCGGTTCTTCTTCTTCCGGTCCATCTTGCTCACCTGCTTGCGCTCCTCGAACGCAGCCTTCTTCTGCTGCTCCTCCGGCTTCGGCGCCGCCTGCTCCGCCTTGCGCTCCAGCTCCTGGAGCGTCTCGAGCTTGCGCGCCGCCAGGAAGTCGGACACGGTGCCCAGGTGCTCCTTGACGTGGCCGTCGCGGAACTCGTACATCTTGTCCACGAGCCCGTCCAGGAAGTCACGGTCGTGGGAAACCACGATCAGCGTGCCGTCGTAGGCCTTCAGGGCCTGCTTCAGGATGTCCTTGGACTTGATGTCCATGTGGTTGGTCGGTTCGTCGAGCGCCAGCAGGTTGTAGCTCTGGAGCATCAGCTTCGCCATGCCCAGGCGGGCGCGCTCGCCGCCGGAGAGCACGGACACGCGCTTGTCGATGTCTTCGCCGCGGAAGAGGAACTGGGCC
>JAEEGL013212276.1_pt1 | contig 25413 bp, 22 predicted proteins | sample 9134231 | NCBI WGS metagenome assembly JAEEGL01 (sample SAMN16246548, study PRJNA631951) | gut metagenome | biome: gut microbiome; feature: rumen; material: fiber-attached | host: Bos | place: Iran: Karaj | collected 2018-10
ATCCGATTTCGCATTTCATTACAAGCTAAATTAGTAAAAGTTATAGCTAATATATGATTATCAGGACAATCACATTCTTGAATTAAATATGCTATTCTTGCAGTTAAAATTCTTGTTTTACCTGTCCCAGCACCAGCAACAACCATAACAGGGCCATTAATTTCCCTAACTGCTTTTAATTGTTCAACATTTAATTCTAAATCATTCAATGACATAGTATCTAATATTTCTTATCACTCTTTGTATTTTTACTATTTTCATTTATATTACTACAATCCAATAATTCTATAGTTACGACATTACTAAATTTATCATTTAATGATTTACTCTTTGAATTTAATAAAGTAGACAGAATTATTATGAATAGTACAAGCATGTATGATGAATAAAGATTAACATATATCAAAACTACCAATGAAAAAATTGAATTTTCATTATTATTTAATAAAAAACTTTTTATTAATTTTTCAATATTTGATGGATTAATAATACCCAAAATAAAGAATACAATTGCAAGTGAAAAACTTAATGATGTCGGTAATAAAGATAAAAAAAATTCATGTTTAATAACATTCATAATTTTTCTTTTCATATTTAACCCATGAATTTTTAAATTAAATATTTTTTTTCCTAGAGTTTTACCATCCCAAAAGAATGGCAAAGATATGAAGTAAACAATGTTAGACACTAAAATAATGATAGCAAAAAGCAAAAATCTAAAAGCATCGATTGGATAAAAATCTACTAGTGAACCTTTAAAATTTGAATCAAATAAAAAAATTAAAAAACCAATGATTAATAAAAATGTATTAATAAAAATAATATCAATTATTCTTGCAAACAAGCGAGATTTTGCAGAAGCTAATGGATATTTTATTACCTTTTTTTTTAGATTATCATTAATGCTGTCTTTTACCATTTAGACATCTAATTTCTTATTTTCGACTCATCAATTTTTGATTTTTCCTTCTCATTTTCATTTTTGTTATCATCATTATTAGAATCAAAAAAATTATTACTAAACATATTTAAGATTTTGTCAATTTTTAAATCACCATTGTTTAACATCTCACCAAATTTTAATTGATAATGCTTCAATTTAGCCCCAGTTTCACAGTATGATGACAAAATATGTTCGATAAAAGTATCAAAAGTACTCCCATATTGTGAAATAAAACTTTCTGAAAATTTATTTTTTGCTTCTAAGAATTCCTTGTACAAACATTCTAATTTTTTATATGTGTCGCCACTAATAAAAATTGCTTTTTTCTTATTTTCTTTATTTTCCATACGTTCTCTTAATCTACTTTCATATTTATAGCATTAATAATATTGATATTTTAATGTTTATATATATATAAATATATAAAGTTATAAAATAAGTTAACCTATTTTCTTTATTTTGAATTACAAACATGATTAATATAAAACTATTACGAGAAAATTTTGATAATGTACGTGACAAAATAAATACTAGGGGTAAACATTATCAACAATTAGATAAATTTGCTGAAATTGATAACAAATATCGTAAATTAATTTCCAAAATTCAAAATTTAAATGAATTAAGAAATAATAAAACTAATTTAATATCTGAAAAACTTTCATCTCCAAGCAGTGAAAGTAAGTCTGAAATAAATAATTTAAAGAATGAAGTTAAAAACATAAAAAAAGAAATTGATAGTTTAAAAATAGAACTTGATGAAATAGAAAAAATGGAAAAAGATATTTTATTATCAATTCCTAATATTCCTCATGAATCTGTTGTTTTAGGAAAGGATGAAAATGACAATAAAGAAATATCAAAATGAGGTGAACCAACTAAATTTGATTTTCAACCTCTTCCTCATTGAGAATTAGGAAAAAAAATAAATTTAATTGACTTTGAAAGAGCAAATAAAATATCAGGTAGTAGATATATTATTTATACTGGAAAAGGTGCAAAATTATTGCGTTCCTTAATCTGATACACAATAGAAAAAAATACAGAAGCTGGTTTTTTTGAGCTTATGCCCCCAGCAATAGTCAATAATGATACACTAATTGGAACAGGTCAATTACCAAAATTTAAAGATGATTTGTACTGTTTAACTGATGGAAAATATCTTTCTCCAACTGGTGAAGTACAAATGACAAATTATTTTAGTGGAGAAATTTTAAATTATAAGAATTTACCAAAATTTTTTACATGCAACACTCCATGCTTTAGATCTGAAGCTGGAAGTGCTGGAAAAGACACAAAGGGAGTTATTAGGCAACACCAATTTTATAAAACTGAAATGGTTATAATCTCAACAAGCGAAGACTCATGAAAATTACATGAATTCATGACAAGAAATGCAGAAAAATTATTGGAAGGATTGAATTTGCCATATCGAAGATTATTGCTTTGCACAGGAGATATGGGTTTTTCAGCAGCTAAAACTTATGATTTAGAAGTTTGATTGCCTTCATATAATGCATACAAAGAAATTTCTTCTTGTTCTAACTGCACAGATTTTCAAGCAAGGAATATGGGGTTAAGATATTATGATAAAGATAAAAAAATTAATTATTGTCATACCCTTAATGGTTCAGGACTTGCTATTGATCGTTTATGAGCAGCAGTTGTAGAAAATTATCAGCAAAAAGATATGTCAATAAAAATACCTAAAGCATTAAAACCATTTTTTAACAATGAAGAATACATCAAATAAAGGAATATTCATCACTTTTGAAGGAACTGAAGGTTGTGGAAAATCATCAATTTCAAAAAAAGTTTTTTTGTATTTAAAGAGAAAATATCCCAATAGAGTAGTTTTAACACATGAACCTGGATGTTCTAAAAATAGAATAGCTGAGGATATTCGTACCATTTTACTTGACAAAAAAAATAAAAATATGCACCCATACACAGAAGCTTTTCTTTTTGCTGCTAGTAGGACAGAAAATGTAAATAATTTCATAATTCCAAATTTAAAAAAAGGGAAAATTGTTCTTTGTGACCGATACATACATTCTTCATTAGTTTATCAAGGAATTGCAAGGAATTTAGGTGTTGATAACATAATAAAAATAAATAAGTTTGCAACTAATGGTATTTATCCAAATTTATGTATCTTAATTTTAGTAAAACCTGAAATTGGTTTTAATAGAATAAAGAAAAATAACCGAAATATTAACCGAATTGATCAAGAATCTATTTCGCTGCATAAAAAAGTATACACAGGATATAAATTAATAGCAAAAAAACACCCAAATTCATTTGCTAAAATTGATGGCGCTAAACCAATTGAAAATGTTATTGAAAATGTGATTAAAATAATTAATAATTTTTTAAAAAAACAGAAATATGTTTAATAATTTGCTTTTAGTTAAAAACAAGCCACATGCAATTATTATCTCTGAATCACATTTTTCAACTATTGATAAAATGATTAGTGATTTTTTAAAATCTATTGTTTGTGAATCAACTCCATATTGTAATGCATGCGAATGATGTGAGAAAATTAATAAAAAAAATTACAAAGATTTAGTTGTTGTTGATGGAACAAATAAAATAATAAAACGTGAAGAATTAGAAAACGTTCATAATTCTTTTTTAATGTCTGGATTTGAAGAAAAAAATATTAAATTCCTAATTTTTAAATGTTGTGAAAATGCTACAAAAGCAGCAATAAATTCTATGTTAAAATTTACAGAAGAGCCTCAACCAAATATATATTTTATTTTCACTACACGAAATATTTCTAAAGTTATTCCTACACTGAAAAGTAGATTTCATACATATTTTTCTCAAACAGATAAGAATGAAATATCTAGAATTAAAAATCTTTATAAATTAAATGATGAACAAATAGAGATCATTGTAAATTGTTACTATAATTCAAAAGATTTTGAAATAGATTATAACTCGAATGAATTTAATAATTTATGTGTTTTTGCAAATGAAGTATTAAGTTGCAAAAATGAATATTGTAAAAGCAAATCATTAAAAGAAAAATTTAATAATTTAAGCTACTTTCAAATTGAAAAACTTCTAAAAATTCTCTCAATTATCTTGCGGAATAAAAATAATGATATATTGGACATCCTAAATGATTTAAGATTAATGCCAACAAAAATATTAATTTTTAATAAACTACTTGAATTGGATAACTAATAATTATGGAAACAATTGTCGCTTCTGCAACTCCAAACCTTATTAGTGCTATTCATATTATCCGAATATCAGGTGATGATGCATATAAAATTATTAATAAAATTTCGAAAGCAAAAATTTCTAAAATTGGTTATAGAATGCAAAGAACTATTATCTTAGATAAAGATAAAGAAATTGATGATGTTATCATCCTTAAATATTTAAAACCAAAATCATACACAGGAGAAGATATGATAGAAATTTGTTGCCATGGTTCTCCTTTTATTACAAAAAAAATTATTGAATTATTAATCAAAAATGGTTGTAGATATGCTAAAAATGGAGAATTTACAAAAAGAAGTTATTTAAATAACAAAATTAGTTTATCAAAAGCAAAAGCTATAAACAATATGATAAAAACCAATTCAGAACTTCCAATTAATGTTTGCAATAATTTTTTTAAAAATAAATTAGATGAGCAAATTAAAAAAATTACTGAATATATTTTTAATATTTTAGGAAAAATGGAAGTTAACATTGATTATCCTGAATATGATGATTTCTATCAATCTAAAACTGAAATCTCGAAAAAAATTAAAAGTGTGATTAACAAATTAAATTTAATTATTAAATCTACAAAAAGAATTATTCCATATTTTGATGGAATAAAAATTGCTATAGTAGGTAAACCAAATGTCGGCAAATCATCATTGATGAATGCATTATTAAATGAACAAAAAGTTATTGTTTCTCCTACACCTGGAACGACAAGAGATATCATTTCCCATTCTGTATTAATTAATGGCATTTTATACAACTTTTTAGATACTGCTGGAATTTATAAAACAAAAGATAAAATTGAAAATTTAGGAATTAATTTATCAAAAGAAGCTATCAGAAATGCAGATTTAATTTTTTTTGTTATTGATGGCAGCAAAAAAGATACAAAAGAAGACAATGAAATTTTTAATTTTATAAAAAATAAAAATTACATTATTGTAAATAATAAAACAGATCTAAAACAAGTTAAAAAAAATTACAAAAATTTTATAAATATTAGTGCAAAAAATAATGATATAGAGAATTTAATAAAATGACTAGTAAGAAAAACAACAAAGATTAATTTTTCTAATAGAAATGTTTTACTAAACATGGAAGATGTATCATTTGCTGAAAAAGCAATTAATGAACTAAATAATTTCAATAATGGTTTAAAAAATAATATATCTATTGACTTAATAATTGAAAACTTACGTAATGCATATTATTTATTAATAAACATAATAGGTGATCCTGGAATGGAAAATCATGAATATATTGATAAATTATTTAAAAATTTTTGCATTGGAAAATAATAAATATATTCATTAAATTTAACTGCTAATAATTTAGGAGCCTTCCATAATCATTCCACTGCCCAAACATTTTCCTTTTTTTTGTTTCTTTAATTAAATGTTTTAAAGCTTTGTCATATGTACTTTTGTTTCTATTCTTATAAAATAGGATATTAGAAATACGGATTTTTTGATAAAGAAGTGGAAATTTCTTAAATGTAGTTCAAACTCTTGCTTTTTTTAAAGCATGCTCTATTTCTTTATCAATTAAATATGGTTTATCTTTAGGAAACATTTTTCTCCCATAAATAGTCATTAAACCAAGCTTTTCCAATCTTCTAAATCTTTCCTTATTTAGTTCTGTTCAATGACTATTTTTCTTTCGTTGAGAAAACCTTGCAAATAACTTGCCTTTATAAACTTTATGGATACTATCTATTCAGCCAAAACATAATGCTTCTTCAACAGCATCTATGTAATAAAACTTTTCTAAGCCTTTTGGTTTGCCGCGTTTAATTTGAACTCAGCATTCATTTTTATTTTTATGATTATTGGATAATCAATCTCTGAATTCCTGGCGTTTTTTAAATTGCTTAATTTCCATAAATTATTGAATTGATTATTAAATATAAAAATAAGTTAAGTAAAAATAATACATATATTATTAGTAAAATAGAAAATTATATTCATAAATAAGATTGTCTAATCTAAATTTCATTTGTATTAAACAATTGATATGCCAAATCAATAATTTTCTTAATTTTTTTATAAAATGAATTGTAAATAATGATTAATAATTTACTAAACATTAATTTGTTGTTCATAAAGCATATATATATATATATATAGCTAACTATATTATATCTTTGCATATGGAGGGCTTCTAGTCTCTTGACTAGAAGTTTTTTTCTTAATATGCCTAATAATTATGCCTACTCTGTGAGTAATATACTTGGGCATCAAAAATCTAATGATGAGTTTTACACATCTTCTGATACAGTCAAAAAATTAACAAAAATATTAAGAATACCGAAAAAAGAAGTTATTTGAATGCCATTTGATAAAAAAGAAAGTGAATTTGTAAGACAATTTTCAAAAACAAATAAAATAATTAGAACTCACAAAGATGATGAGAGCATTAAAAACCGCAAAGATTTTTATAGTTTTACTCCTAATGAAAAGTGAAATTTAATTATTTCTAATCCACCATTTTCCAAAAAAAGAATGTTAATTGAAAGATGCTTGGAATTAAAAAAACCATTTTGTTTGTTGTATGGTTGTACAATTTTTTCACAATCAATGGGGAACACATTAAACAAATGCGATTTTTATTTTATACAAAATAATTGTAAATTCACTAATTGCAATGGTGAAACTAAATCTTTCCAATGTTGCTGAGTAATGAGCAAATCCTTTAAAAAAAAATATTTTAAAAATTTAAATCAATTGGATTAATATTATGAGAAAAAATTTTAACAAAATTGCAATTTCTGAACTTGTAGAAAAATTTAAACATAATGTATATGTGCCTATTGATTGCCAAAGAAAACCTGATGCATGGAATACTAAAAATAAACAATTATTCATTCTATCTATAATACAAGATTTTTATATACCACCACTTCTCTTTTCAAACAAACAAATTCTCGATGGTTTACAAAGGACAAATTGTTGCTTTGAATTTTTAAATGATAAATTCAAAATTTTTATCGATACTAAAAATCAAAATGGTCAAAAAGTGAAATTTTCTGATCTTGAGAAAGAATTAAAAGAGAAAATTTTAAATCACCAATTGATTTATTTTGATTTGACAAATGATGATGACTCAACATTATCAGATAATCAAATAAAAGAATTATTTATAAGAATAAATGAAAATTCAATTAAATTAAACTCTGCAGAAAAATTTTTTGCTAAATGTAATTATGATACCCGAAAAATGTTAGATGAAATATGTAAGAATCCAAACTTAATGAAATTAACACAGGGTAAAAAAGGAAATAGATTCTCTATAGAAATGATTTTGATTTGATGCTTGACACTTATTCACTATAGAGCTAATTATTTTTTGAATCAAAAAAAGAAAAGTAGTATTAGAAATTTAACAAATCATTTTGCTTGTGTTGATTTTAATCAGCAAGATATTGATGAAATGATCAATTTTTCAACAAAAACAATTGATACTATATATGCTGTATTAAGTGATAATTCAATACCAAAGGGTAAATTCAAGGTAATTTTTACTTCAATTTTTATTCCATTTTATGAAAATGCTGAATCACACAGCAATTTTTTAAAAAATAAAATCTCATTGAAAACTGCCCTTAATAGTTTATATAAAGAATTTATTGATAATCAGCAAATTGGTGGAATACACTATGATAGCTACTGATATATCAAGGAAAGTATCAAAAAAGTTGAAGATGTTTTGGAAATATATAAAGTTGACAATAATCGTATTTTTTCTAATATTGATAAACAAAAAATTTTAACTGAAAATCTTAAAAAAAATAATAATGAAATTCATTGTTCATATTGTGGAAAAAAAATACCTGCAAATGAAATTCAATATGATCACATTAAACCATATATATATGGAGGGAAAACAGAAATCAATAATGGACAAATACTTTGTGAAACATGCAACCGAAAATTAAAAGAAAAAAAAGGAATTGATATGATATATGCAGTACAAATAATTAATAATTTATTTGATTTTAAAAATTTAACAAGAGATTTTGAACAAAAAAATAAAAACAAAAAATTTTCAAAAATTGCATATTTTAGGAGTCTTGAAATTAACCATGACAAATTATTAAAATATGATGAATTAAATTTCTTAAAAAATTTATTTACACAAGGAAATTATTTATGTCATCCTTCTAATGAAAAACGTTATTACCCATTTGGAGAAAATACAAGTAGACTTACTAATGAATATTTTGACGCATATAATGAAATCTTGAATAAATTGAAAATTTATTTAAATAAATAATTTATTCTTTTAATTTAGTTTTAAATAAATGTGTTGATGATAAAAAATATATATCGTTTTAGAATACATAATTAATACTATTTAAAACTATAATACTTCAAATATGCAGATGTAATTCAATGGTAGAATATGGCCTTGCCAAGGCTAGTATGCGGGTTCGATTCCCGTCATCTGCTCCATAAAAGAACTAGAATTGTGATACAAGAAATCTGTCACAATTTTTTCATTTTTAGGGCTAAAATGGCTAAAACAGCAAGGTTCGATACCGTTTAATAAGGAATTTGCCTTATTTCTAGTGCAATTTTTACAACGTAAATCAAATCATCAATTTAGTGGGTTGCAACTCCAAAGGATCAAAATGCTTAGGGGGGGTGCATTTTGAAAATGAGCAATAAGACTTCAGTAATATAAATAATGATTTATAGTTCTAATGAATTAAATTTTTAATATAATTCTCAAGCGCTTCATCTTCACAATAGATATAATAACCTTTTAACCCACGAGTTAATAAAACTTTATAAGTATTTCTTATTAACTTATCTGCTATCATGTCATCACAGCTTCTTATCTTGCTTGTTCTATCATCCTTGGAGATAGCATTTTTATTCGTTAAAATTTTTCCATCTCTGTATACTAAATCTTTCCCGATTATAACACCAACATAATCAAATTCCATACCCTGGCATGTATGTATGCAACCAACTTGCTCAAATGAATCATGATTTATTGCTCAAATTTTGTCATCCATTAAATTTCATTTTGCTTTAAAATCATTTTTTAAGTAAATGTCCCATTCTCCGCGACCATTTTTAACATTTCAATCATAACAGTAACCTGCAACCATTCTTGCTTTTTTGTTTGCATCAACAAGTTTTCTTAATGAGTTACGCATTTCATTAGGATCATCAAATATTTTTAAATCATAATTTTTAATATCAAATATCCTGATTTCTACTTTGTGGGTTTGCAATAAATTATTTACAAAAGCAATATATCCATCCGAACCATTACATCTAAATTGGGATTCCAAAACATAATTATCAAGATCAATAATTGCATCAAAATGATCAGCCATTTCTCTAATATCTCTCACTAAATAACAATCATTAGCTGTAACTCTTTGATCTTCATCTATCAAAAAAATACTTACTTTTGCAGCATTTATTGCATCATAAAGCATATTTTCTCCATGATACATATATGGTTTTGATTGCATTCTATGAGCTTCATCATATATAGCAACATCAATGCCATTTCTTGGGATTTTTGGTAGTGAATATGGCGATTGAATTGCATATTTCAACTTAATAGCGTTTTTAGCATTTTGATGAGATAACAAATATGTGTAACAATTCCTAGGGGTAGAGTTTTTTGTTATATAAGTAGCATTTAGACCAAGTTTTCTAATAGTATCAACCAAAACATTTATAGCAAGAACAGATTTACCAGTCCCTGGTCCTCCTTGAATTATCAACACATGTTTTTTATTATCTTTTTGACTATTACTTATTGATTTCATAATCAAATCATATGCAACAATTTGATCATCTATTAGTTTAAATTCTTCATTTCCCATAAACATGGAGTTTAATGAATCTTGAAGCGATTTATTTGGCCTAATTCTTCCATGATCAATTTTGTACAATAATTTGCCATCATTAGGTTTAAAACATGCATATTTAGCAATAAAATTTCTTAGTTTCAGTACATCATTTTTTAGAAAAATAGGAGCTTCATTTATTCATTCAAAATATATTTTGTCTTCAATGATAGATCTATAATTTTCATTCAAATTATGAAGATAAGCACAAGGATGCAACTTACCTTCTTTTTCAGAAATTTCATCACAATAATTTTCAATTAATGTTTTATATGAATAAACTTGATATGATGGATGGGCAGTTTTTCTATGTGATCTTAAGTCAGCCAATATTGTGTGTCTTGTAAAATCATCAAGCTTTTCAACTTTTCCTCACTGTTTTAACTCAACAATAACAATATTGTCTTTGTTGTTGCCATCCGAACCTAACAACATAAAGTCTACACGTTTTGATGTTTGCGGAATATTAAATTCTATTGCCACTTGGCAATCATTGTTAAAAATGCCATCATTTAGAACCTCTTTCATAAAGTGAAGAGAGTTATTTCAAGATTTGTATTCACTTTCAGTTGTACCAACATGATGTTCTTTTAACTTCTTATGTATTAAATCGCCAATTTCATTAAATTCAACATGTTTTTTAAAAATACCTAAATTATTTTCATATACAATCATATTAATATTAAACAATAAAAAAATTATGCACTAAAAAAAGTCTTTTGATCAATAATTTTTTTAGATTTTTTGTATTAATAAAAAATGAAAAACCAAATTAGTATCACAATCTACTTTTTCGTTGGTAAACATTTTTTCAATAAAATATCTACCTCAATTTCTTCAATATTTTTCATAATTCATTCTCAACTTCGGCAAATGGTTTTTTACTTTGTAAATCAATACCCAATATTTTAATGGTATCAAGAGGAGATTTGCTACTGCCACTAGACAAAAATTTAATAAAATTATCTAACATTTTTTTATCACCATTAAATATTTTTATCGCAACCAAGAAGCCGCAAATTTGTCCAATTGCATATTTATATACATAAAAATTTCCTGCATAGAAGTGAGGAATTCTAAAAATTGTTGATAAACCATATATATATGGCTTTATCTTCATTTTTTTAAATTTTGATTCTGAAATTTTTTCATATTTATTCAATATTTTTAAATACAAGTCTTTTAAATCAGATGAATTAAAAGATCTATTATTATTAATCATTTGATTGGCTTCATACTCAAAATTTGAAAATTCAATTTGTCTAATTGTGGAACTAAAAAAATTATTAAAAAGTCTACTTATGAAAAAATTTAATTTATCTTGATTGTTTTTATTTGTATTTATTAAATACAAAAGCAATAATGTTTCAGCAGTAATGCTTGATATTTCTGCATAGAATACTGGAGTACTAGTATATACTTTTTGATTTTTATTAACATAACATGAATTTATTGAATGACCTAATTCATGTGCTAATGTTTCAACAGAATTAAAAGTTCCATCAAAATTTATCAATATATAGTATTTACTTAATCCTTTTGTATTACCTATTGAATACGCACCAGTAATTTTTCCTTTTTTTGGTAACCAGGAAATTCAATTTTCATCAAATGCTTTTTTTATGTAAGAACAATAATCATCTCCTAAATAATTTAAGGCTTTCAATACTATACTCTTTGACTGTGGAATTGTAATATTACTAATATTTTTAGATAAATCCATAGATAAATCTCATGGCTCAATTTTTGAAATTTTCAATTGTCTTTTTAAAATTTTTGAATACTTACATTTATAAGCAAAATGCAAGTCTTTAAATTTTTCAATTTTTGAATATAAATTTAAGATGAAATCTAAATTGATTTCATCATTAAAGGCTGCAGCATCTATGTAATCTTTAAAATTTCTAATTTTAGCATAAGTGTTAAATTGAAGATAATTGTAATACATAGTTTGTGTTAATGTATTAATATAGTTATTAAAAGATTTATGAAAATTAATTCATACATTTTTTCTTAATGTTCTATCTTTATTCTTTAATAATCTACTAACATCGCTTTGTGTATTTATTTTGTAGATTTTTCCTTTTGAATCAAGTGCATCATCAATTTTTATGTCATTATCTGTTAATGTGGTAAATATATCACTTATGCTGCTACCTAATATGCCAAGTTTAGAAATGACTTTTTCTTGTTCTTGGCTTAAAATATGTGTTTTTAAGCGATAAATTAATTCAAACTCCCTTTTATATTGCTTTAACTCACTGTCTTCATTTAGATAATTGCTAATCTTCTTATTATTAGCTATCACCAAATTAACATAATTGGAAGTTCTAACATGAAAAATATTTGAATATTTATTAAACTTTTGTAATAATCCCAATCATTGGGAATTTGTTAATTCTTCATTTAGCTTATTAGATATGAAATTATATAAACGATTTTCAATCAATTCAACTCTTTCATTAATATTTATCCATTTTTTAAATTGGTTTTTAGATAGATAAAATGTGGGAAAAATCTTAATTAATTTCTCGTTTTCTTTTATTCATTCTTCAAATAATGTTTCTACATTTTTGCCTTCTAATAAAGAATCTAAATCTCAATTATATTTTTCCATAAATTATGCTTGTTTAACAATCTTATATAAGTTATGTGTATATACAAATAGTGATAATAAAGACAAAAAAGTAGAAATAAAAATTAAACCATTTTGCAAAAGATAATATTGTCATTTATTACTCTCGTCGAAATGAAATATAAATAACAAAACACTAATACCACACATTTGAAAAACAGTTTTAATTTTTCCATATATATTAGCTTGAAGAACTAAATTATTTTTGATAGCATGAATTCTAATTCCATCAACTATTATGTCACGTGAAATTAGAATAATTGGAATAAAAATTGGAACTGCTTTTTCTCATGCAAGTGCCATTAAAATCCCATTAATTAAAATTTTATCTGCAATTGGGTCTCAAATTTTTCCAAAATCACTAACCCATTTCTTTTTTCGAGCTATAAAACCATCTAAAAAATCTGTGAATGAAGCAAAAATAAAAAATAAACCAGCAATAAAATAATTAACATATATGCGACTAACTGCATCAGTAAAATTAAAATGATAAAATTCCCCATTTGTGACTTTTAATACAAGAAAAGTAATAATGAAAATAGCTAATATTATGCGAAATAATATAAGAAAATTAGGGATATTTTTTTTCTCAAAAAATGAATGACTCATTAAAATAACAATTTACCTTGATATCGTGGAAATGGAATAGTATCACGAATATTATCAATACCTAAAATATACATAATTAATCTTTCAAAGCCTAAACCAAAACCAGAAGAAGATTCATAACCATATTTTCTTAAATTTACATATCATTCAATACTCGAGGAATCAATTTTTAATTCTTTAATTCGATTCAATAATTTTTCATAGTTGTCTTCTCTTTGACTGCCACCAACAATTTCTCCAACTCCTGGGACTAATAAATCCACAGCAGCTACAGTCTTATTATCATCATTCAATTTCATATAAAATGCTTTTATTTGTTTAGGAAAATTGTAAAGGAAAACAGGTGCTTTATAAATTTGTTCACATATAAATCTTTCATGTTCACTTGCTAAATCTTTACCAAAAAATATGTCTTTGTCCTCAAAATTATGTCCATCTTTTATTGCTTCCATCAACAATTTTATTGCATGTTCATATTCAATTTTAAAAAATTTTGTTTTAATAAGATTTGATAAACGATCTTTGATTTCCTTTTTACCTAATGCAAAAAAATTAATTTCATCATTACAATTTTCAGCAATGTCTTGGACAATTGTTTTAATAAATATTTCAATTAATGTCATTAATTGATCCAAATTCATAAATGCTATTTCTGGCTCAACCATCCAAAATTCAGCGAGATGCCTATTAGTATGACTTCTGTCGGCTCTAAATGTTGGCCCAAATGTATAAACACGCCCAAAGGCTTGAGCAAAACATTCTGCATTTAATTGTCCTGAAACTGTAAGTTTTGCTTGGGGAGTAAAAAAATGATTTTCATTATTTTCACTTATAAAAAAATTTTCTCCTGCCCCTTCACAATCATTTGAAGTCAATATAGGAGTGGAAACTCAAATAAAACCATTTTTTTGAAAAAATGAATGAATTGCTTTATGTGCATAATTACGAACTCTCATTATTGCTTGAAAAGTATGAGTTCTTGGTCTTAAGTGTGCAATCTCTCTTAAAAATTCTAATGAATGTTGTTTTTTTTGTAAAGGATAATCTTCATCAGCTTGTTTAGATATAAATATTTCATTAGCAACTATTTCATATTTAGTTGGAGATTTCTCATTTTGATTAATGTGTCCTTTAACACTAATTGCTGAACCTGTCCGAACCGCTTTTGCTTGCTCAAAACCTTTTGTTAATTTTTCTTTATAAACAATTTGAATACCATCAATATTACTACCATCAAATGCATTTATAAACCCAATTTTTCCACTATCTCTATTGCTTTTAACTCAACATTTAATTTGAAATTCATCATTTATTTTTTTTTGTTCAAACAAATTTTTAATTTCGCTTATACGAATAAATTCCATATTATCTCCGACTACTATTCTAAATGAATTATATTAAATCAAATAAAACCCTAAACTAAAGATTCTAAGATATCATCTATTTTATTTAGGTTTTTAACCTTTAAAAAGTTATTTTCAATACTAATTAAAGATGGGTCAATTTTATTTTTGAAGTAATTATATGCATTATTAAATTTTTTTACTTTTAAATTAATTCCGCATTCCAATCTCAAACCCATTATAAATATGTGCAAATAATAATCATGCAAAGAATAAATTTCACTAATTTTTTTTAATTTTCCATGATCATTAATGTAATGATAATAATTCATGTTTTCTAAACCATAAGCTCCTAAACCAATACCTTTTCAGTCATTAGTTTTTCAATATGCTAAATTATGCTTTGAAAAATATATAGGCGATATTGATCAATTGCTTACTTCATATCTAGTGTATTTCATTTTTCTCATTCCCTTAATTATGTAAGAAAGTTGCTTTTCAATTAATTCCTCATTAATTTCATATAAATTTTTGGCTAAATCACTATTTTTTTTAAGCTCTAATGAATAAAATGAAACATGTTTTATATTTCATTTTTTTATGAATGAAAAAATATTATCAATATCAGAAAATGTCATCTGCGAAAAACCATATATGAAATCCAGACTTATTGAATTGATATCATTTTGTATTAAAATTTCAATTGCATTACAAACATCTTTATTTGTATGTTTTCTATTCAAAAATTTATTTAATTGCTCATTAAGTGTCTGGACCCCTAATGAGATCCTATTAATTTTATTCTTTTTCATTATTTTTACTTGATTAAGATTAATGAGTTCGGGATTACACTCAATAGTGAATTCATTTTTCTTTTTTAGTTTATTACTTAATGATGACAATAATAAACTAAGATCTTTATTACTTAAAAAATTTGGTGTTCCTCCACCTATATAAATCGTCTCATATTTTTGATTTTTACACTCTTTCTCTATCTGATTAATAATTTTTTTTACATATTCTCCCATTTCTATATGACATGTTGGAACTTTTCTTACAAAATCACAATATTTACATATTGATTTACAAAAGGGAATATGGATATACAAATGATTTATTTCTTTATTCATTGACGAACTTTGTGTAAAACATTAGTTTCATTAGTTTGATCAAATAAAACATCAATTTTGCATTTATTTTTTATCCATGTGATTTGTCTTTTTGCATAATGCCTTATGTCACGTTTAATTTTGTCAATATCTATTGGGGTATTATTTTTAATTGATTCAAAAATTTGTAAATAACCAATAGCTTTAAATGCATTAATATTTCTAAAATTAGTCTTGGGAAAAAATTTTACAATTTTTTTTATTTCGTCTACCCAACCTTCTTTAATCATTTCATCAACTTTTTTATTTATTGAAGCATAAAGTTGCTCACGAGTTTTATAATTTGCTTCCACAATAAATGTATCATATTCTTTTTTTTCTTTCAAATTTAGCGGATTTTTTAAACTTGTATCTTCATATAATTGAACAGCCCTAATTAATCTTCTACGATTAGAAAGATTAAATTTATTAGCATTCCTTTTATCAAATTTGATTAATTTTTGATACAAATATTCATTAGAAAAATTTTCAAATTTATTTTCATCTCTTTGTTTGCCTATTAATCTATAGTTTTCAACTATGACATTTATGTACAATCCACTCCCGCCTACAAGTATTGGCAACTTCTTTTTGTTTGTAATTTCATTTACAACTTCTTTGCATAAAGTTTGAAATTTCTTTATATTTCATTCATCAATTATGGAAATAAATTGATTTAAATGAAATTTTGCCTTCTTTTTTTGATAGCTTGTAGGAGCATTTGTTCCAATTTGCATTTCCTTATAAACTTGATAGGCATCTGCATTAATGATTTCTCCATTAAACAAATTTGCTATTTTAATGGCCAATTTTGTTTTATTACTTGTAGTAGGCCCAATAATAACTAAAACTTTTGGTAATTTATTATTTTTAGACATATTGCTTTTTTTTAATTAATATTTGATTTATTGCAGTTGATGCTTCACCAAAAGTATTTATTAACATATATGGCTTATTCTCAAAAAATGTCATATTCCCAATTGCATATATGTTTTTAATGCTTGTTTCCTGCTTAATATTAACTAAAATTTTCTTATTTTCTGTTAACTTTAATTTGCTCATTCAATTTGGCAAACAAATGCTTGGATTTTGACCATATTGAACTAGTATTTTGTCAAAATAAATTTTATCAATTTTGTTATTTTTTACATTTTTGTAAAACAAAAAATTCTTTGAAATTTTTAAACATACTGAATTAAGTATAATTCTTACTCCATTTTTATTTAACAATTTGACATTTGAACCACTAGCTCTAAATGAATCGCGTCTATGCAAAATTGTGACACTAGTATTTGATTTAGTAGCAATTGTGTTAGCAAAATCAACAGCAGAATCCCCTCCACCCAATATCACTATATTTTTATTTTGATATTTCTTAATATCTGAAAATCTGTATTCAATTTTATTTGAATTTTTAGCTCCTGGTATTGCCAATAGATTAGGTTTAAACAAACCATTGCCAATAGCCAGTAACAAATTCTGTGTACGAATTTGTCTATTTTTAGTTAACAAACATGTAAAATTTCATTTTTTACCTTTTTCAAAAATTACTTTTTCAATTGTTGAATTTATAACTTTATCTATTTTTTCACAATTAAATTGGTTGACTAGTCTGTTAATAAAATCAAAAGATTTTATTTTCGAAAACAATGGGAAATCAGTTATTTCCTTTTGTGGATATAAATGAACAGGTTGACCACCTAAAATATTAGTCTTCTCAACTAATAGTGGTTTTAATCCCTTATTTTTCGCTAAATATGATGCATAGATCCCTCCAGGACCCCCACCTAATATGACAACATCATAAATATTGGTATTCCTCATAAATCAACAAATATAAGTTAAAGTCAATTTATATATAGATATATAATTATTACAATTATTTTATGATCCGAAAAAGTAAAATTGATCCACGTGTTGAAAAAATAATTTTTGATTACAAAATTTTGAAAAAAAGAATTAAATTAGCTGCTGATTGAATTAATAAAAAATACAAATCAACAACACCAATTCTTGTACCAATATTAAAAGGTGCAATCCCGTTTTATGCAGAATTAATAAAGCATATGACTATAGATAGCAAAACAGATTTTCTAGTTTACTCTAGTTATGCAGGTGGGGTTACTAATAAAAGTAAAACCATGCCTAATGTTATTACTGATATAAAAACAAATATTGAAGGTAAGGATGTTATTATTATTGAAGACATAATTGATACTGGTTACACATTACAAAACATATATAATTTCCTTAAATTAAAAAACCCAAAATCACTAACTATAATGGTGCTTATAAATAAGCCACTTAAAAGAAAAGCAAAAATTGAACCTAATTATTCTTGTTTCAAAATTAATAATGAATTTATTGTTGGTTTTGGTTTTGATTACAAAGAAATGCTAAGAAACTTACCTTATATCGGGGTATTAAAAAATGAATTATATTTACAATCTCTAAAAGAAGAAAACCAAAATTCATAAATGATTGAATATATATTAAAATATAATCTACAATTAAGAAATCATATACTATCTTATGCATTCAAATAACAATAATAAAAAATTAGTTTTTTTTTCCTCAAATGATGATTCACTTGAAAAAAATAATAACACAAATGGAATAAATAAAAAGGAAACTAATAATAAACCAGATATAGTAAATAAATCACCAAAAAAAAATAATTTGCAAAAAATACTAAAATGAATCTCATTTTTGCTTCTTTCTGTTCTAATTTTTTATGGTATTTGATGAATTTCGACAGACCACTATATTAGAGTTTCTCCAAATTCATTTACTTCATCATTTGACAAAAACAAAGAAATTCAATTGGGTGTTTTGGATAAAGGAAATGAAAGAACTTTAACAGCAAGTTCTGATTCTCTAACTCTTCAATATTACATAGTAAATAATAACCAAAATATTTATTATGCATATTTGCAAACCCATGAATGAGGAAAAATTCAATTTACAATCATTGATTATTCATTAATAGGAAAAATAAATGTTAAAGAAGGTGAAACAAAGGTTGAATTGGAAGCAACTCAACATAGGTTATCCATTGGAAGTAGTAATTTTTGATTTGCAATGACTTCTACTGAAACTTTTAAATATGAACCTAGTAATATTTGAAAAAAAATAACTAATGATGATTCTGACAAGAAGCTTATTAATGCACTAAATGATAGAATTACAAATGCAGTTATTCCAACATCAAATAATTTGTGAAATATTATTTTGCAAATACTACCAACTTTAATTATTGTTGGTCTATTTGTTTGATATTTTTCAAAAATGTCTAAGTTACAAGGTGGAGATGGCGAATCAATTTGGTCTGTTGGAAAATCTCAGGCAAAAGTTGCAAAAAGTAATGTTAAATTCACAAATGTAGCTGGCTTACAAGAAGAAAAAGCTGAATTAATAGAGATTGTTGATTATTTAAAAAACCCAAACAAATATGCTGCTATGGGGGCAAGAGCTCCAAAAGGTGTCATCCTATACGGTCCTCCAGGCACAGGAAAAACTTTACTAGCAAAAGCTGTCGCTGGTGAAGCGAAAGTTCCATTCTTTCAAGCTTCTGGTTCATCATTTGAAGACATGCTTGTTGGTGTTGGGGCAAAAAGAGTTAGAAACCTATTTGATAATGCTAAAAAAGCTGCACCAAGTATCATATTTATTGATGAATTCGATTCAGTTGCAGCTAAACGTGGAAAATTAGATATTGCAGGTGGGCCTGCAGGAATTGCAGATCAAACAATTAACCAGTTACTAGCAGAAATGGATGGATTCAACACAAAAAGTGGTATTGTTATAATTGCTGCTACTAATAGATTAGATGTTTTGGACCAAGCAATCTTACGACCTGGTAGATTTGATAGACATATCCAAATTAATCTTCCTGATATAAAAGAACGTGAAGAGATATTAAGATTACATACAAAAAATAAAAATTTATCTTCTAAAATTGTTCTAAATGACATAGCAAGACGCACACCTGGATTTAGTGGAGCACAATTGGAAAATGTCCTTAATGAAGCTACATTGCTAGCTGTAAGACATAACAAAAATGTTGTATCCCTATCTGATATTGATGAAGCAATAGACCGAGTTGTTGCTGGTCCTGCAAAATATACACGCATTATCACTGATGATGAAAAGAAACAAATAGCATATCATGAAGCTGGTCATGCATTAGTTGGATTACACATCTCGGGTAGTGATATTGTAGAAAAAATAACTATTATCCCACGTGGGCAAGCTGCTGGTTACACAATAGCAACTCCTGAAAAACAAGAGTTATCTATCCAGAAGAAATCTGATTTATTGGCAATAATTTGTTCAACATTAGCTGGACGGGCTGCAGAAGAAGTTATTTATGGTGCCGAATCAATTTCAACAGGAGCAGCAAATGATTTATATAAAGTAACAAATATTACTAGAGCAATGGTAACTCAATTAGGTATGACATCACTTGGGATGACTCAATTTATACCGAGTGAAGGGATGAGAAACCCATACTTAAACCAATTTAGTGAATCAACAGCACAAAAAATTGATAAAGAAGTTGAAAATATAATTCAAAAACAATTTACAAGAGCTAAAGAAATTATTAAATCTAATAAAAAGGAACTTGAATTGATTGTAACTTCCCTTTTGGTGCTAGAAACAATTGTAAAATCGCAAATTGACTACATTCACAAAAACAAAAAGTTGCCACCAGAAGTAACTGAAAAAATAAATATTTCAAAAAAAGGGCAAAAAAGTAAAATTGATTCAAAATAGATTTACTTTAAAATTTTAATTTTGTTTTGTCTATTAAAGAATATTAACAAAATAATTGTTAATAATTCATTAACATTACTTGAATATTAATAAACACATAAATATGCACTATATTAGTGCAAAATAAATTAAGTTATATAGTTTTATGGAGGTGTCTGTCAGATTCGAACTGACGAATACGAAGGTTGCAGCTTCGGACCTTACCACTTGGCTAAGACACCATAAGATTTATAAAAAATTACGTATCAAAAAAATGCAACAAACAATGCCTACTGAAATACCTATAGCTATAGACAAAATAACTAATAAGAAATTATAAATACGTGGTTTTTTAGCAATTTTATTGCTTGAGTTTTTGCTAGCATTGTACAAATATGATAATTTTTCTATGTCTGAAATGCTTTGATCATTTAATAATGTTTTATCATTTGTTACTTGAGCTGGTTGAACGCTAATAATTGAATCCTTTTTGTTATCAATAACAACTTTTTCTTCATTTGTTTGAGTAACCATACTATAAATAAAACGATTTAAATTTATTTAACATTTATTATTTTTTTATCCCCGTAATGACCACAATACTTACAAACATGATGTGGTTTAATTGGTTTACCACATTTTTTGCAAGAAGTAATTGTAGGCTTTGATAATGCAAGATGACTCTTTCGCATCCCCTTACGAGATTTACTTACACGTCTTTGCTGTACTGCCATATTTAAGCTCCCAAGCAAAATAATTATATCAATGTTACCATTGTTTTAATTATGTACTTTTGATTGAATTATTATATGGATAATATGTATTTTATTTTTTAATATAATCATATATATTGTTTGTTTGCTAACTATGAAACATAGTTAGGTATTAAATTTCAAAATGAAATCTTTAAATATAACAAAAATTTGTGAAATGCTAAAATGTGGGGCAGCATGTATAGCAGATAATTGTGAATATATAAATAAACTTAATGTTTTTCCTATTCCTGATGGTGACACAGGAACAAATATGAAAATTACAACTGAAGGTGGAGCCAATGCAATAGCTAAAAATAACTTTGCCAACCTTTCTGATTTAGCAAAAGCATACTCTATGGCATTATTAATGAATGCACGAGGTAATTCAGGTGTAATTTTTTCCCAAATTATTAAAGGATTCACTTTAAATTTTAGTGATTCAACTACTGAACTATTGCTATCAGATTTGCTAAATTCATTCACTTTAGCAGCAAAACAAGCATACAAATCTGTTAGTGAACCTGTTGAAGGAACTATGCTTACAATAATCCGACTAACAGCTGAAAAAGTTAATGAAAAAAAAGAAGGATTCGCATCTATAGAATCACTTTTTGAATATGTAGTAAAAACTTCAAAAGAAATTCTTGCTAAAACTCCTGAAATGTTAGCTATTTTAAAAGAAGCAAAAGTTGTTGATTCTGGTGGGTATGCACTATGTTGCTTTTTTGAAGGAATGAGAAATGCATTAAAACAGAAAAATAATAATGGAGCTGTCTCAAAAGACAACTCATTTAGTCTTAATTTTGATGATTCATCTTTTTTGGACACAAATGAAGGATTTGGATATTGCTGTGAGTTTTTATTATCATTGGGTGCTAAAGTTACACTAAAACAAAAAAATAAAATTCCATTTAGTTTAACTAGCTTGAAAAAAAAATTAAAAGCAATAGGAGACTCACTAGTAGTTGTTGTTGATAACAACATTGTTAAGGTTCATGTACATAGCACTTCTCCAAACAAAGTTTTAGAAATTGGTGCTAGATATGGAGAATTTATAAAAGTTAAAATTGAAAACATGACACTCCAATTTATTGAGAAAAATCCAAATACTACATTAGCAGCATCTTATATAAATGAGAGTGCAAAGGCAAATTTAAAAACATCAAAAGTACTAATTAATACACAAAAACTTATTGCTACAGTCCCAACAGATGCAATAGAAAAATTTTTCATTGAAAATTTGAAGGTAGATCATTGTATAAACTATGGTGTTGATGGTGCACCATCGATACAACGGTTCTTAAATGCATTCAAAAGTGTTAAATCATCAAATATTATTTGTATAGTTGATGATAAAAATTTCATTTTTGCTTGTCAAGAAGCAATCAAAATGGTTTCAAAAGGTATACATGTTTCATTAATAAAAACATCAAATATTTCTATTAGTTATCTTGTTTGCTTGGCACACAATCCATTATTAAAATTCAATGTCAATGTCAAAAATCTAAATCGGATTACAAATAATCATTATGCAACTATATCTAAATCTATTAAAAAAATTAAATTTCAATCGGTCAAAATAAATGAAAATGATTACATTGGTTTCTTTGACAATCGAATAATTGTTTCTGATAAAAACATTAAAGTAGTATTCTCATCATTAATTAATAGACTATCTAGAAATTTTAGTCACAAAAATAAAAATAAAGAATTAATAATTATGACTAATGTTGCTAAAGAAGATGAAAATATAAAATGACTCAAAAACAATACATTAAAAAAATATTTATCTAATTTGACAACAATAGATTTAGGTGATAGTAATTCGTATATTTACCATTTTACTATTGGCTAAGTCTCAATAAAGAAATTACTTTATCTGCCAGCACTTAGTACATGGCTTTTTTTTAAACCAATCCATAATTATTTATTTGATTTAAATAAATAATGCACTTATATATATAATATATAAACTTATTAAGATAAGATTATTAAAACCCGTAACAAAAAAACAAACTGAAAATTAATTTAATAATACATGGAAGAAATAAAAAAAACAGATAAAAAAAATAAAAAGTCTACTAAGTCTTTAAAACAAGATAATATTAAAGATACAAAGAATTACAAAAGAAAATCTAGTCATTCTGCCTCGTTTAATAATAAGCATGAAGGTAACAATTTAGATTATAAAAGTGCAATTGAAGCAAAAGTTGATGCATTTTTTAACTTTCATAAAGAATATGGAATAAGAAAACTGGTTTCCCCTTCTAAACTTATTGAGGCCAATGCAAATATTGGATGTTATACAAAATATTGAAATCCAAAAATGAAGCCATACATTTACAATAAAAAAAGTGGGAGAAATCACATAATTGATTTGCTAAAATGTTTAGTATTTTTAGACCGAGCATGTAAATTTCTGGCTGATTTATCAAAAGAAGGTGGAAGAATTTTATTTGTTGGTACGCGTAATGATTTTGTTAAAAATTTAGTTGCTGAAGAAGTAAAAAGAATAAAACAATTTTATATAAATAAACGTTGATTAGGTGGAACATTAACAAATTTTAGGATTATTAATCGTTCTATTATTAAATTAAATAATTTGCTTATTTTAAGTTTATCTGGTGAAATAAAAAAATATACAAAGAAAGAGCAAATGCAAAAAACAAAAGAAATTAATAGGCTAAGTAAATTCCTTTATGGTATAAGAACAATGAAATCTCTACCACAAGCAGTAGTTGTTTTAGATCCAATTGTTGAACGTAATGCAATAGAAGAAGCAAAAAAAATGCATATTCCGGTAGTTGCATTAGCCAATACTAATGCTGACCCAACTAATATTGATTTTATAATTCCATGTAACACTAATTCATATAAAACAGTTTGGTTGATTACAAAAATTCTAGTAGATAGCATTGCTGAAGCTTTCAACCAACCTACAACTATTATTGGCAAAAAAGATAGTGAAATTGAACTACCTGAATTTACAAAAGCTACTCAAGATAGTTCTATTATCACAAGAACTACTTTCACGAAAGCATCAAAAAAGATTGAAGAAGTGCCAAGTGACTCTACTACTTCTCCAACATCAAATCAAACTATTTAAATTATTTATTTAAATAATATAAAAACGAGTTGTCATCACGTTTATATAAACTTTTATTCTTTTCATGCCTTTCATTTCTTGTTTTAATGTAATTTAAATTATCATTTTTACCTTTTTTAAAAATTTTATGTCATATATTAAAAAATAGAAATGATAATTCTTCATAAATAACAAATTTACATTTATAATATCGTGTTTTTTTAATGATGTTTATTTGATTCAATACTATGAATAATACTGAAATAGATATTCAAATTCCGCTAAGTATATATGTTGCTGGAAAAGAATACATATGATCACGTAATGGCTCTAAACACAATCTCACAATTCCATACCATAAAATATATGAAACACCTATGGTTCCTGCTTTAATTTGTTTAACAAATTCTAAGCCAAAATATAAAATTAAAAATCCAACAAGATTAATTAGTCCTTCATATAAGAAAAGTGGTTGATAATATGCTCCATTTTTATACATATATGGTAAATATTTACATAACCATAACATAAAATTTTCATTTGTTATTTTTGCACCATATAATTCTTGATTAAAATAATTCCCTCACCTTCCAATAAATTGGCCAACTAGTATACATGGAATTATAGCATCTGCATATATTCACATTGAAACTTGTCTAATTACTGGTTTATTATCCAAACCAAATTCATCTCTAATCATGTTTTCTGGTTTATGCAAAGAATAAGGAAATCAAAAACAAGCTGCAATTATTGTTGCTACAACTCCACCTTGTATTGCCAATCCACCATTATGAATATCAAGAAAATTATTTCAACTAGCATCACCAAGGCAACAAGACCAAAAACGTGCTCCTAAAATTGAAGTAAAAATACCTATGACGCAAAAATAATAAAAAGGATCAGTTTTAATCTTGTACCAGAATTTTATTTTTAATGTGGCTAATAAAATAGAAACAAAAAAACCAATAAAAACAAATATCCCATATCAAGCAACATGATATGAACCTATATAAAAAGCAATTTTATCAGCATCA
>JAEEGL013556818.1_pt1 | contig 25413 bp, 25 predicted proteins | sample 9134231 | NCBI WGS metagenome assembly JAEEGL01 (sample SAMN16246548, study PRJNA631951) | gut metagenome | biome: gut microbiome; feature: rumen; material: fiber-attached | host: Bos | place: Iran: Karaj | collected 2018-10
AGATGATCGAGCGCAACACCACCATCCCCACCCACAAGACCGAGATCTACTCCACCGCTTCCGATGGGCAGACCTCTGTCGAGATCCACGTGCTGCAGGGCGAGCGCGAGATGGCGCAGTACAACAAGGAGCTGGGCCGCTTCCACCTGGACGGCATCGCTCCCGCTCCCAGAGGCGTGCCGCAGATCGAGGTCACCTTCGATATCGACGCCAACGGCATCGTGCATGTGAGTGCCAAGGACCTGGGCACCGGCAACGAGCAGAACATCACCATCACCGCTTCCTCCAACATGAGCGAGGCGGACATCAAGAAGGCCGTGGACGACGCCGAGCGCTATGCCTCCGAGGACAAGAAGCGCAAGGAAGAGGTGGAGACCCTGAACCAGGCCGACAACCTCATCTACCAGACCGAAAAGACCATGAAGGAAATGGACGGCAAGCTGGACGCGGCGGACAAGGCCACGCTGGAGACCGAGATCGCCGACTTCAAGAAGGTGCGCGAGGGCAACAACGTGGACGAGATCAAGGCGGCCATGGAGAAGTTCACCCAGAAGACCTACGAGATCTTCGGCAAGGTCTATCAGCAGGCCCAGCCCAACGCCGGCCAGCCCGGTGCGCAGCCCGGCGGCATGAACGACGACGGCACCGTGGACTCCAACTTTACCGACAACAACTGATTTATTGGGTGCGCCCGGCCGCGTTTGCGGCCGGGCCTCAGCCCAAATCAGGCGAAAGCCGGGCGGCTTTCGCTTCTGTCCTGTTTATAACGCATTCAGCAGATAAGGAGGTGTTACAGCTTGGCAAAGCGGGACTATTACGAGGTACTGGGCGTGGAGCGCAGCGCCGATGAAGCCGCGATCAAAAAGGCGTACCGCCAGATGGCCAAAAAGTATCACCCTGACATAAACCCCGGCAACAAAGAGGCCGAGGAAAAATTCAAAGAGGTCAACGAAGCCTACAGCGTGCTGTCCGATCCGCAGAAGCGCTCCCGCTACGACCAGTTCGGCTCGGTGGACGGGCCCGAGATGGGCGCGGGCGGCTTCGACGCGGGCGGTTTCGGCTTTGGCGGCGGCGGTTTCGGCTTTGGGGGCTTTGAAGACATCTTCAATATGTTCACGGGCGGCAGCGCCTCCGGCCAGCGGCGCAACGTGCCCATGCAGGGCGACGACATCCGCATGAACTTGTCCCTCACCTTCGAGGAGGCTGCCAAGGGCTGCCAGAAGGAGATCAACCTCTCCCGCGTGGAAGTCTGCGATGTGTGCGGCGGCACGGGCTGCAAGGCGGGCACCAAGCCCCAGACCTGCACCCGCTGTAAGGGCACGGGCGTGGAGACCGTGATCTCCAATACCGCCTTCGGCCGCGTGCAGCGGCGCATGGAATGCTCCCAGTGCCGCGGGCGCGGGCAGACGGTTTCCGATCCCTGCACCAAGTGCGGCGGCAACGGCAAGATCCGCACCACCAAGCGGCGCAGCGTGAACATCCCGGCGGGCGTGGACGAAGGAAACGTGGTCAACATCCACGGCCAGGGCCATGCCGGCGAAAACGGCGGACCGGCGGGCGACCTGCAGCTGGTGATCAGCATCAAGCCCCACAAGCTGTTTACCCGCAAGGGCGCGGATATGTTTATCGAGATCCCCATCTCCTTCTCGCAGGCGGCGCTGGGCACACAGATTGACGTGCCTACACTGGACAAGCCCGCCAAGCTCACCATTCCGGAAGGGACCCAGCCGGGCGAGAGCTTCCGCATGAAGGGCCTGGGCATCCCCTACGTGCGCTCCGGCAACAAGGGCGACCTGTACGTGACCGTGCAGGTGGAGGTGCCCAAGAAGCTCACCGACAAGCAGAAGGAGATCCTGCGCATATTCGAGGAATCCACCACGGGCCGCGAATACGAAAAAAAGAAGTCCTTCCTGGATAAGCTCAAGGACGCGTTCGGGGGTTAAACCGATATGGACTGGATGCAAATAACCGTTCTGACCACCACCCTGGGCAGCGAACCGGTCAGCCAGGTGCTTCTGGACGCGGGCAGTGCCGGCACGGTAATCGAGGATAAAAACGATGTGCAGCTCAACCAGCGCCCCGAAGGGCAGTGGGACATCATCGATGAAGAGATCGCCCGCCGCATCGGCGACGACGTGAAGGTGACGGGCTACTATCCCATGGACGAAAGGGCCAGCGATACTCTGGCCGCCGTTCGCCAGCGCGTGGCCGAACTGCCCCGTCTGGCTCCCGGCGTAGACCTGGGCAAGCTGGAAGTGCTGGCGGGCAGCGTGGACGACGAGGACTGGGCCGAAAACTGGAAAAAGAGCTATAAGCCCTTCCGCCTGGGCAAGAGCATCGTGATCAAGCCCGGCTGGGAGGAGTATTCCCCCGAGCCCGGCGACAGGATCATCACCATCGATCCCGGCATGGCTTTCGGCACCGGCACCCACGAGACCACCGGCATGTGCGTGGCGCTGGCCGAAGAGTACGTGCGCCCCGGCATGCAGGTGATGGATATCGGCACCGGCACCGGCATACTGGCCATCACCGCCGCCCACATGGGCGCAAAGGAAGTTCTGGCCAGCGACATCGACCCCATGGCGGTGCGCGTGGCCCGGGAAAACGTGAAGATCAACGGTTTTGAAAACGTGATCCGCTGCGAATGCGGCGACCTGATGGAAAAGGCGCAGGGCAAGGCGGACGTGATCATCGCCAACATCATCGCCGACGTCATCATCCATATCTGTGCCCCCGCGAAGGCGCTTCTGAAGGACCAGGGCGTGTTCATATGCTCCGGCATCGCCCGCGAGCGCGAAAACGATACGCTGGATGCCCTGAAAAAGGCGGGCTATACGCGCCTGGACATCCGCCATCAGGGCGAGTGGACGGCCATCGCCTGCCGGGAATAAGATGCACAGGTTCCGTATCGCGCCTGAAGATGCGTCCCTGGGCAGAGCCAGGCTCAGCGAAGAGGAAAAGCAGCACGCCCTGAAGGTGCTGCGCCTTGCATCCGGCGATCCCGTGGAAGCCACGGACGGATGCGGGCGCGCCTGGGAAGGCGTGATGGACATAGATGGAGAGGACGCGTTCATCCTGCTGGGCGCGCCAAAGCCCTCCACCGAGGCGCCGGTGCGCCTCACGGTGTTTATGGGCATCCCCAAAGGCGAGAAGCTGGAGCTGATCGCCCAGAAGCTCACAGAGCTGGGCTGCGCCCGGCTGGTGCCGGTGCGCATGGAGCGCTCGGTAGCCAAAATCGCCCCCGGCGAGGCGGACAAAAAGCTTTCCCGCGCCCGGCGCATATCCGCCGAGGCTATCAAACAGTGCGGCCGGCAGGCCGAAATGGAGATCGCCGATCCCATCGATTTCGGTATTCTCAAGAAAGAGCTTCCTTTGTGCGGGCGCTCGTTTTTCATGTGGGAAAAAGCGTCCGGCGACCGGCTGGCGGACTTTTTTGAGCGCGAACCCCTTTTAAACGACATCGGCTGCGTGATCGGCCCCGAGGGCGGCATCAGCGATAAAGAAGCCGAGGCGCTTTGCGCTTGCGGCGCCTTGCCCGTCACCATGGGCCCCCGCATACTGCGGGCGGAGACCGCCGCAATCGCCGCCTGCGCCCAGATCATGACGCTATGGGGGGATATGTGATGCCTACCGTCGCCGCGAAGACCCTGGGCTGCAAAGTCAACCAGTACGATACCGAGGCGATGCTGGAGATCCTCGAAAGGGCGGGCTACAAGACAGTTCCTTTCGAAAGCAGCGCGGACGTATACCTGATCAACACCTGCACCGTGACGGGCACGGGAGACCAGAAGTCCCTCAAGCTCATCCGCCGCGTGCACCGGGAGCATCCGGACGCCGCCATCATCGCGGCGGGCTGCCTCACCCAGCGCACGCCCCGGGCGCTCTGCCTGCCCGGCGTGAAGCTGCTGATCGGCGTACAGCGCCGGGGCGAAGTGGCCGGGCTGCTTGAAAAGGCACTGGCCTCTGATGCGCCGATAGACGCCGTTTCAGGCCTTGAAAAAACGCCTTTTGAGATGCTTTCCGTGTCCCGCCACGAGGGCAGGACCCGGGCCGTGATGAAGATCCAGGAGGGCTGCGACCGCTACTGCAGCTACTGCGTGATCCCCTATGTGCGCGGCCCCGTGAGGTCCATGCCCCTTTCCGACCTGCGCGCCGAGGCGTTCCGCCTGGCCGAAGCGGGCTACCGGGAGATCGTGCTCACCGGCATCCACCTGATGAGCTACGGCCTGGACACGGGCGAAAGCCTTTTGGACGCGGTGCGCGCCGCGGCCTTCGCCGCAAAGCGGGTGCGCCTGGGCTCGCTGGAGCCCAAAAACATCACGGCTGAATTTGCCCGGGACTTGAGCCTCATCCCCGGCGTGTGCCCGCAGTTCCACCTTTCGCTGCAAAGCGGCAGTGAAACTGTGCTCAGGCGCATGAACCGCCGCTATACCCCGGAAGACTATCTTGCCGCCTGCGAAAACCTGCGCCGCTTCTTTCCCGGCTGCGCCGTGACCACGGACGTGATCGTGGGCTTTCCCGGCGAAACGGAGGAGGAATTTACCAAGACCCTTTCTTTCGTCCGGCAGGCCCGCCTCGCCAGGCTCCACGTGTTCCCTTACTCCCGCCGCAGCGGCACCGCCGCCGACAAGCTGAAGGGCCAGGTAAGCGAGGACGTAAAAAAAGACCGGGCTGAGCGGCTGATCCGCCTGGGAGAAGAGCTTGAGGAGCAGTATTGCCTTGACAGCGTCGGTCAGACGCGGCCCGTGCTGTTCGAAGCCTGTACGGAGGACGGCCTGTGCGAAGGCTATACCGACACCTACGTGCGCGTGCGCGCTGCCGCCCTGCCCGGAGACATCCGCGATGTGCTGATCACCGAAGCTAAGCAAACGCTGTGCCTCGGCCAAATAACGAAATGAGGTAACGAAAATGGACGACTGCCTGTTCTGCCGCATCATCAGGGGAGAGATCCCTTCCGCGAAGGTATACGAAGACGACAGGGTGTACGCCTTCCGCGACATCAATCCCCAGGCGCCCGTACACGTGCTGGTGGTGCCCAAGGCCCACTATAAGAACGTGAGCGACTGCGCCGGCAAAGACCCCGGCCTCACCGGCTACGTGTTCAAGGCCTGCACCGCCATCGCCCGCGCCGAAGGCCTGGAAAACGGCTTCCGCCTGATCACCAACAACGGCCCGGACGCCTGCCAGAGCGTGGAGCACATGCATGTGCACATCCTGGGCGGAGCGAAGCTCACCGACAAGATGGGTTAAAAAGTGCTTCGGAACGCGCCGCTTCCCGCCTGCAGACGGGGAACGGCGCTGTTTTATCGTATGTGGCCCCAAAAATCTCCCAAAAACTTGAATTTTCTATTGCAAAATCGTGAAAATCATGGCATAATAATGCCATTCTACCCGAAAGGAAGCGAAACGTTCACCCCATGGACGATATCCCCCGAAGTATTCTGCTGATCTTATGCCTTTTGCCCTTTGCCGGTTTTTTCGCGGGCAGCGAAACGGCCTTTTCCTTCTGCAACGAAGCGCGGGTGCGCGCCCTGGCCGAAAACGGTTCACGCCGCGCCAGACGTCTGGTTAAGCTGCTGGACGATTTTGACCGCACCATCGTCACGCTTCTGATCGTCATCAACATCGTTTATATCCTGATCTCCGCCGTGGCTACCGTTGCGGTGGTGGAGCTTTTGCGCTCGGACGCCGGTTCCGTGGTCGCCACCGTCGTGGCCACGCTGCTGGTATTTCTGTTCTGCGAAACGATCCCGAAAAACATCGCCAAGGTGAACGCCGACACCTGGGCGCTTTTCGCCGCCTACCCCATCAGCTTTTTCAAGCTCCTGCTCTCGCCGCTGAGCGCCTTTTTCACCTATATCGGCGAGACCGCCAAGAAGATGCTGCCCCACAAGGAGTCCCTGCCGGACGTGACCGAGGACGAATTTGAGGAGATGGTGGAAAACGTAGGCGAAGACGGGCTGATCGAGCCCGTGGAAACGGACATCATCAAGTCCACCATCCACTTCGGCGACATCCTTTCCGGCGAGATCATGACGCCCGTGGACCAGGTGGTCATGGTGCCCCTGGACGCCAGCGAGGAGGACCTCAGGCAGCTGCTTCTGGAAGAAAAATACTCCCGCATCCCCGTGATGGACGGCTCGGTGGACAACATCGTGGGCGTGCTGCCCGCGTCCAAGGCCCTTTCCAGGCTCACGGCGGGCACGTTCTCCGGCGTGAGCGACCTGATGGCGCGTCCATATATCATCCGGCCCGACATCCCCGTGAGCAAGGTGTTCGAAGGCATGAGCGGCCGCCGCACCCACCTGGCGGTGGTGGCAGACAGCGGCAGGACCCTGGGCATCGTGACGATGGAGGACATCCTGGAGGAGATCGCCGGCGAGATATACGACGAGGACGACGAGAAGGGAGGCCAGACAGATGGCCGTTAAGCTCATCGTCATCGCGCTGTACGCGCTTCTGATCGGCCTGAGCGCCTTCTTCTCCAGCTGCGAGATCACCTTCGCCCGCGCCAATAAAAAACGCGTGGAAAACGACGCGGAAAAGGGCGACCGGCGCGCCGCCGGCGTTAAATACGTACAGGACAACTACACCCGGTCCCTGAGCACCATCCTTGTGGGCAACAACCTGGTGAACATCGCCGCCTCTTCCGCCGCCACGGTGTTTTTCGTGCGGCTCCTGAACATGAAGACCAGAGGCGAGGTGTACGCCACCGCCCTCACCACGCTTCTGCTCATCATCTTCGGCGAGACCATGCCCAAGATCATCGCGGCCGACCGGCCGGACCAGCTATCCCGCCGCTTCGCGCTGCCGCTGAAGGCCGTGATGGGCGTATTCAAGCCCCTGGTGACAGGCGTTGAAAAGCTGGTAAACAAGCTCGCCCCCATCTGGACGCCCAAGGAAAAGGCGCCCCAGACCACCACGGACGAACTGCGCATCATCCTGGAGGACGCCGAGGAGCAGGGCGTGTTCACGGAAGAAGAGGGCGAACTCATCAACAACGCCATCGAATTTTCAGACACCATGGCCATGGAGGTCATGACGCCCCGGGTGGACATGGTGGCGGTGGATATCGACAAGCCCCTGGACAGCCTCACGCCGGAAATGCTGCGCCACTCCCGCCTGCCCGTCTACAGGGACACCGTGGACAACATCATCGGCGTCTTGCCTACCAAGACCTACATGAAGCACCGGCTTCAGGGCGACGACACGCCCCTGGCCGACATGCTGGTGCCCGCCGTGTACGTGCACAAGACCCGCATGATCTCCTCCATCATCCGCGAATTCCGCCGCCACAGGCTGCAGATGGCCGTGGTGCTGGACGAGTTCGGCGGCACGATGGGCATACTCACCATGGAGGACATCATGGAGGAGATCGTTGGCGACATCTTCGACGAGCGCGACGACGTGGAAGAGGAGTGCGTGGAAGTGGGCCAGAACACCTGGCAGCTGAGCGGCTCCATGAACATATACGACTTCTTCAATGCCGTGGAGTACGATCCGCCCGCTGATTTTTCCACCCATTACACCACCGTGGGCGGCTGGGCCACCGAAAAGCTGGACCGCTTCCCCGCAGCCGGCGACACCTTCAGCTACGACCGCATCACCCTCACGGTGCTGGAAGCCGGCCCTCACCGGGTGAACACCGTAAAAGCCGAACTGGAACCCCTGAAAGAAGAAAATGAATAGACAAAAAGCCGGAAATGAAATCCCATTTCCGGCTTTTTGCTCTTTACGGAAAACCAGGGAGTGCTCGTCCAGCATCCCACCTCATCACCGCCTTCGGCGGAGCTTCCCCTCAAGGGGAAGCCTTATATGCCTTCTCCTTGAGGAGAAGGTGGGCCGCGAAGCGGCTCGGATGAGGTGGAAATGCGGGTAAATAGGCGCTTCCCTCCAACTTCAATCCGCACGGCCGGCTTTGCCGGCCCGAGGAAGAAAAATCACGAAGGGCAGCTTGCCGCCCGGGAGTGATTTTTCTGGCCTTACAGTTTTTTCGCCCGGAAATGCCCGCAGGCATTTCAGAAAAAACTGAAAACCTGTCACTGGAGGCGGAAAAGCCTGACGTTTCAGAAAATCAATGATCAAAAGGTCCCAAAAACCAAACCGCCGGGAATGAAACAAAGTTTCATTCCCGGCGGTTTTTTACAGCTCGCTCAGTTCCTCCTGTTCAACCAAACGGACGCCGGCGGTGCGCATGGCCTGCTCGGCCTTTGCGTCGTCCGCCACCTTCAGGATCATGTAAGCACTGTCCTTTCTGCCGCCCACGAAGGCGTAGATGTATTCCACGTTCACTTCCGCTTCCTTCAGCACCTTCAACACCCCGCTCAGTCCGCCGGGCACGTCCGGGATCGCCACGGCCAGCACGCTGCTGACGGAATTGATGAAGCCTGCCTCTTTGAGCACGGTGGTGGTCTTGTACACCTCGTCCACGATCACGCGGGCGATGCCGAAATCGCTGGTCTCCGCCAGGGAGAAGGCGCGCATGTCGATGGCGTTTTCGCCCAGCACGCGGGTCATCTCGCACAGGGCGCCGGGGCGGTTTTCCAGAAATACGGATATCTGCTTTACGCTCATATCGTTACCTCCTCAGATCTTGCGTTTGTCGATCACACGTACGGCCTTGCCTTCGGAGCGCACGATGGACTTGGGCGCTACCAGCGTGACTTTGGCGGTGAGGCCCAGCATGGAGCGCAGGCCTTCCACCAGCTTCTTCTGGCGCAAGGCGATCTCGCCCATATTGTCGGTGAACATCTCGGGCGTCATCTCCACCTGCACGTCCAGGGTGTCGGTGTGGTTCACGCGGTCCACGATGATCTGGTAATTGGCGGGATAGCCCTGGTTGATGAGCACGGTCTCGATCTGGCTGGGGAACACGTTCACGCCGCGGATGATAAGCATGTCGTCGCTGCGGCCGCGGGGTTTGCTCATTTTGATGTGCGTGCGCCCGCAGGGGCACTTTTCACGCGTGAGCACGCAGATGTCGCGGGTGCGGTAGCGAAGGAGCGGGAAGGCCTCCTTGGTGATGGAGGTGAACACCAGCTCGCCCTGGCTGCCCTCGGGGAGCACTTCCTCGGTGACCGGGTCGATGATCTCGGCGATGAAGTGGTCCTCGTTGATGTGCATGCCGCTCTGGGCGGAGCACTCGAAGGCCACGCCGGGGCCACTAATCTCGGTAAGGCCGTAAATGTCGTAGGCCTTTATGCCCAGGGTCTTTTCGATGTCGCGGCGCATCTCCTCGCTCCAGGCTTCCGCGCCGAAGATGCCCGCCTTCAGCGGGATCTGCTCGGGCGTCAGGCCCATTTCCTTCATGCTCTCGCCCAGATACGCGGCGTAGGAGGGCGTGCAGCACAGGATGGTGGCCTGCAGGTCCATGATGAACATGATCTGGCGCTCGGTGTTGCCGGAAGAGGTGGGCACGGTGAGGCAGCCTACCTTGTGGCTGCCGCCGTTCAGGCCAGGGCCGCCCGTGAACAGGCCGTAGCCGTAAGCCACCTGGCACACGTCCTTGTTGGTGCCGCCTGCCGCAGTGATGGCCCTGGCGCAGCATTCTTCCCACAGGTCCACGTCGTGCTGGGTGTAAAACGCCACCACGCGCTTGCCCGTGGTGCCGGACGTGGACTGGATGCGCACGCATTTTTCAAGCGGCTCCGCCAGCAGCCCGTAGGGATAGGCCTCGCGCAGGTCGTACTTGCTCAAAAAAGGCAGCTTGTACAGGTCGTCTGTGGAGCGGATGTCGTCCGGGGTGAGGCCCTTTTCTTCCATTTTTTTACGGTAGTAGGGCACATTGTCCCATACGTGACGGACCTGCTTTACCAGGCGCTCGTCCTGCCAGGCTTTGATCTGCTCCCGGGACGCGGTCTCGATTTCGGGCTGATAATAACGTTCCATGGGTTTTTGTCCTTTCGTAGTCTGTGATTGGAAAAACGGTCCGGCTCAGTCCTTCTTGGCCAGGCCCTCGCGCTCGATCACGTCGCGCATCGCGCCGCCGGTCTCGCTGTCCAGGATGTTGCGGCGCACGCGGCTCACCGTGGCGCTGGAAGCGCCCGTTTTTTCCACGATGTCGGTGTAGACGCTGTCCTGCATCAGGTACACCGCCACGTCGAAGCGCTGCTCCATGCTTTTCTTTTCGCGAGGGGAGCACAGGTCGTCAAAAAAGCGCTTGCATTCGTCCAGGTCGCGCAAAGCGAGGATCGCCTTGTACATTCCCTCGCTGCACGGTTTTTTGCTGCTTCTCGCCACGCCGATGACCGTCCTTTCCGTTTGGCATACGCGGAATCCTCCGCCATTTTTATTTTAGCACATTAAAGCACGGAAGTAAACCGCGTGCCAAAGATTTTTCACAATCTTCGCCGTCAGCGCCTGTGTGTCCGTCCTCCGCGCTTGCCAAAAAAACGATTTTGATGTACAATAGGTTCAGATCACCGCAAGGAGGCACATACATGATACTGGATAGCTTTTCCCTGAAAGGCAAGATCGCCTGGATCACCGGCGCCAGCTACGGCATCGGCTTCGCCATTGCCACAGCGTTTTATCAGGCCGGCGCGCAGATCGTGTTCAACGACATCAACCAGGAACTGGTGGACAAGGGCCTGGCCTCCTACGCCGAGGCAGGCATTCCGGCCAAAGGCTACGTGTGCGACGTTACCGACGAAGACGCCGTGAAGGCGCTGGTGGAGCGCATCACCGAAGAGGTGGGCGTGATCGACATACTGGTGAACAACGCCGGCATCATCCGCCGCATCCCCATGTGCGACATGAGCGCGGCGGAGTTCCGCAAGGTGATCGACGTTGACCTGAACGCGCCATTCATCTGCGCCAAGACCGTGATCCCCTACATGATCAAAAAAGGCCACGGCAAGATCATCAACATCTGCTCCATGATGAGCGAACTTGGCCGCGAGACCGTGAGCGCCTACGCTTCCGCCAAGGGCGGCCTGAAGATGCTCACCCGCAACATCTGCGCGGAGTACGGCGAATACAACATCCAGTGCAACGGCATCGGCCCTGGCTACATCGAAACACCCCAGACCGCGCCCCTGCGCGTGCCCGGCCATCCCTTCAACAACTTCATCATCGGCAAGACCCCCGCGGCCCGCTGGGGCACCACGAACGACCTGATGGGCCCCGCCGTGTTCCTGGCCTCCGACGCCAGCAACTTCGTAAACGGCCACGTGCTCTACGTGGACGGCGGCATCCTGGCCTCCATCGGCAAACAGCCATAGAAAAAGCTGCAAAGCAGCTTAGCGCTGGAAATGAAATGGGATTTCATTTCCAGCGTTTTGGTTTTTGGGAGCCTTTTGCACGGTTCATATCCGAAACGTCTGATGATATCCGGTCTTAGCAGCAGGTTCTCTTTTTTTATGAGATTTCAGAAAAAAGAGAACCTGCTGCATAAATCGGTGAAAAGTTCGCGTTTCGGAAGAATCGGGCTCGAATGTGTCCAAAACGAAACCGCCTGGAATGAAATCCCATTTCATTCCAGGCGAGGGGCTGTTCAGCAGCCCGAGGGCAGCCCTTTCAGCGGCAGCCCTCGCAGTGCTCGCAGTCGGGGAACTGCGCGGGGTCATACGCGATCCCGTGCCTGTCGTAATAATCCTTCAGGGCCGCCTTGATAGCCTCCTCCGCCAGGACGGAGCAGTGCAGCTTGTGGGCGGGAAGTCCGTCCAGCGCCTCCGCCACGGCCTTGTTGGTGAGCGCCATGGCTTCGGAGATGGGCTTGCCCTTGATCATTTCCGTGGCCATGGAGCTGGAAGCGATGGCGCTGCCGCAGCCGAAGGTCTCGAATTTCACGTCGGTGATCGTTTCCTCATCGATCTTCAGATACATCTTCATGATGTCGCCGCATTTGGCGTTGCCCACTTCGCCCACGCCGTCCGCGTCCTCGATCACACCCACGTTGCGGGGATTGCGGAAGTGATCCATCACTTTTTCGCTGTATAAAGCCATATAGCTCTCCTTTACAGTATGAATCGTCTTTCGCCCGCGCACAGTTCGCGCCATACGGGAGACATGCCGCGCAGCTGTCCGACGACCTCGCCCACGGAGCGGACGATATAATCGACCTCTTCTTCGGTGGCGTCCTCGCCCAGGGTCAGACGCAGGGAACCGTGGGCCACGTCGTGCACGCGGCCGATGGCCAGAAGCACGTGGCTGGGGTCCAGCGAGCCGGACGTGCACGCGCTGCCGGAGGAAGCCGCGATGCCTTTGTCGTCCAGCAGGAGCAAAAGCGATTCGCCTTCGATGCCTTCAAAGCAGAAGTTCACGTTGCCGGGCAGGCGGTGCAATCTGTCGCCGTTCAGGGCGGAATGCGGTATGGCGCTCAGGCCCTGTATCAGCCGGTCCCTGAGCTGGATCAGCCGGGCGGCGCCGGCTTCCATGTTTTCGCAGGCTTCTTCCAGCGCTTTGGCCATGCCCATCACGGAAGCCAGGTTCTCGGTGCCCGCGCGCTTGCCCCTTTCCTGCGCGCCGCCCTCGATGAGGGTGCTCAGCCGCAGGCCCTTGCGGGCGTACAGCACACCGATGCCCTTGGGGCCGTGGAACTTGTGTGCCGAGAGGGAGAGAAGGTCGATACAGTCCCGGTTTACGTCGATCGGCAGATGCCCGGCGGCCTGGACGGCGTCGGTGTGGAACAGAACGCCTTTCTCCCGGCATATGCGGCCGATCTCCGCGATGGGCTCCACGGTGCCGATCTCGTTGTTGGCGTACATCACGCTCACCAGCGCGGTGTCCGGACGTATCGCGGAAGCGACCGATGCGGGGGACACGAGCCCCGTCACGGGTTCCACCGGCAAAAGCGTCACCTCAAAGCCGCGCTTTTTCAGCTTTTCCAGCGTATGCAGCACAGCGTGGTGCTCGATGGAAGTGGAGATCAGGTGGCGCCTGCCTTTCTTTTCGCCGATCTCCGCCGCCGTGATGAGCGCCTGGTTGTCGCTTTCGCTGCCGCCGGAGGTGAAGGTGATCTCTTCCGGACGCGCGCCCAAAAGCGCGGCGATCCGGCTTCGGGCGTCTTCCAGGGCGCTTTTGGCTTCCTGGCCCGCGCTGTGCAGGCTGGACGGGTTCGCGTACACCTTGTCCATGTACGGCAGCATGGCTTCTATGGCCTTGCGGCTCATGGCCGTAGTGGCGGCGTTGTCCGCGTAGATGTACATGTTCTTTTCCTCGTCAGTTTTCAAAGGAAAACAGGGGTGTGGAGTAGTAGCGGTCGCCGCTGTCGGGCAAAAGCGCCACGATGGTTTTGCCCTTGTTTTCGGGACGTTTGGCCAGCTGTATGGCGCCGAAAAGCGCAGCGCCGGAGGAGATGCCCACGGAGATACCTTCCTTTTTGGCCAGGAGTTTAGCCGTAGCGAAGGCGTCTTCGTGATCAGCCTTGAAGACTTCGTCGTATACGGCGGTGTTCAGCACCTTGGGCACGAAGCCCGCGCCGATGCCCTGGATCTTGTGGGGGCCGCTTTTGCCTTCGGACAGCACGGGGGAGGCGGAGGGCTCGAGGGCCACTACTTTCACCTGGGGCTTTTGGCTCTTGAGATACTCGCCCACGCCCGTCAGGGTGCCGCCGGTGCCCACGCCGGCGATGAAGATGTCCACTTCTCCGTCCGTGTCGTTCCAGATCTCCGGTCCGGTGGTGGCGCGGTGCATGGCGGGGTTGGCGGGGTTGTCGAACTGCCCGGGGATGAAGGCGCCCGGCGTTTCCTGCGCCAGTTCTTCCGCCTTGGCGATGGCGCCCTTCATGCCCTTCGCGCCTTCGGTCAGAACGATCTCGGCGCCGTAGGCCCTCAGGATGTTGCGCCTCTCCACGCTCATGGTCTCGGGCATGGTGAGGATGATGCGGTAGCCCTTCGCCGCGGCGATGGACGCAAGGCCGATGCCCGTGTTGCCGCTGGTGGGCTCGATGATCACGCTGCCGGGCTTAAGGAGGCCTTTCTGCTCGGCGTCCTCGATCATGGCTTTTGCGATGCGGTCCTTTACGCTGCCGGCGGGATTGAAATACTCCAGCTTGACCAGCACCCGGGCTTCCAGGCCCAGTTCACGCTCGATGTTGGCGACCTCCACCAGAGGGGTATTTCCGATCAGCTCCAGAGCGCTTTTATAGATCTTTGACATGTTTTTCTCCTCCTGACGTTTCGGCTTGGTTGGTAATGAGCGGATTATACGCCTAATTACCTACTAAGTCAATAGGCAAATAAAACGCCGTCTGTGAATTTTGTGAAAAACGGAGCGCATCCTCCGGACCGGGCGACCTGGGCGCTTCACTTTAGCGCTTTCTGTCCGTCCGCGGGCGGAACCAGGTCGCTTAAGCGTTTGGAGTGGAAAAAGTCTTTGACCAGCCTGTCGTATTCGATCCAAACGGGCAGGGTGGGGCAGGTGGCGGCGCGGGGACAGGGCTCGGCGTCCGAAGCCAGACAGGCCACTGCGGCCATGGAAGTCTCTGTAAGGTCCAAGATCTCGCCTAAGGTGTACTCGCCGGCGGGGCGCAGAAGGCGGTAGCCGCCGCCCTTTCCGCTGGCGCCTGCCACCAGTCCGCCGCTGACCAGCTCCCGCATGATGATCTCCAGATATTTTTTGGAAATCTCCTGGCGCCGGGCGATATCCTTAAGCGGTATTCGCGCGCCTTCTCCCTGTGAAGCCAGATCCGCCATCACGCGCAGCGCGTAGCGGCCTTTGGTCGAGATCATGCCCTCATCCCTTTCCTGTCTGATTTGCCTATTATACAATAGGGTAAATGCGAAATCAAGGCCCGGAGCCACCGGTGCCGAAATTTTCCATAAACCTGTCTGAAAAGCGGCGCCGGGTGTTGCAATACGCCCGCGTTCATGCCATAATATGTCTGAGCAAAAAATGATGCGGAGGCGCAAGGATGAAAAAGATCGGAAGGCTCGTAAAGACTGTTATCACCGGCCCGGACAACCCGCGCAACGGCGAAGGCAGCTTTATCCGCTTACGGGACGGGAGCATCATGCTGGCATACACGCGCTTCGGCGGCGAAGGGGGAGACCATGACCGGGCGCGGCTGGTGGGCATCGTTTCCCGCGACGAAGGCGAAAGCTGGAGCGAAGCAAAGGAACTGTTCGCAGACGACCGGGAGTGCCGCAACAACATGGGCGCCACGCTGGTGAGGCTCCCAAATGGCGAATTGGGCCTTTGCTACCTGCGAAAGGCGAACAGAGACGACATCATCGACTGCATGCCCGTTTTCCGCTATTCCTCAGACGAAGGCAAAAGCTGGAGCGAGATGATCATGAGCACCCGGGAGCCGGCCTATTACTGCGGCACCAACGCCGCGCCCGTCGTCACCGCCGCGGGCAAGCTGATCGTGCCCGTATCCTGGTCCGGAAACCACGTGCACCGCTACGACCTGGAGCCGGGCGTGGTGCGCTTTTTCTGCTCCGACGACTCCGGACGCAGTTGGAAAGAAGACATGAAGCCCATTTATTCCCCGTACGGGGACAGGGCCGGCCTGCAGGAGCCGGGCCTGCTGGAGCTTCCGGATGGGAGGCTCTTCTGCCATATGCGCACGGTGTACGGCTTCCAGTATCAGTCGTTTTCGGCGGACGGGGGTCAGACATGGACCGTGCCGGAGCCGGCGTTTTTGTTCCCCTCGCCGGATTCGCCCATGCGCATCACGCGCTTCAGAAGCCGGACGCTGGCCGTGTCCAACCCCGTCACCTGGTCGCCTGCGCTGGAATACACCACGCCCTGGGGCTCGCCGCCCCGCACGCCCCTCATGCTGGCGGTTAGTGATAACGGCGGCGCGTCCTTTGCCCTGCGGGCGAAAGACTACAGTCACGCGGCGGCGAAGGAGTTCAAACAAAACTGCTATCTGCTGGAAGACGATCCCGCGGACCAATACTGCTATCCCGCCATGATCGACACGAAGGACGGATACCTGATCGCCTATTACTGCGACGCGGGCGCGCACCGGGTGCTGAACGTGACCAGGATCATGAAAGTGACAAATGACGAGCTGGCGTGACGGACGCGGGCAGAACATGTACCGGAGGAAACCATGAAGGACTGGCTGAAAGAACTGAACGAGCGATTTGAGGTGAGAAACAGCCCCCGGCAGAAGGGGGCATTCCGCGCCTATGCTCAGGAAGAGGCCGAAAAGAGCAGCTGGCCCGCCCGGACGGAAGCCTGCGGCGAAAGCGCAGATCCCGCCAAAGCGCACATGAACGTAGTGATCGGTGACCCGACCCGCGCCCGCGCGGTCTTTACTGCCCACTACGACACGCCCCGCCGCGCGCTGATCCCAAACCTCATGCTGCCCATAAATCCCGTGCTGCGGTATCTGGTCATATTCGTGCCCATGTTCGCCATGCTGGCGTTTTCCGTATGGGCCGCGCGGGCGGTGCAGGTCCTGTCCGGGCTGGAGGGGACGGCGGGGCGTTTTTTGTACCTGGCAGTGTACGCCGCGCTGTATTTCGGCCTGTTCCTGCTTCTGTACCGCGGAAAAGCCAACCTTCACAACGCGAACGACAACACCTCCGGCACCGCCTGCGTGCTGGCGCTGGCGGAAAAGCTGAAGGGGGACGAACGGGCGGCGTTCATCCTGTTCGACAACGAGGAAAAGGGCAAAAAGGGCAGCAAAGCCTGGGCGAAAGCGCATGCTGAGCAGAAGAGCGGGCAGCTCACAGTGAACCTTGACTGCGTGGGCAACGGCGAAAACTTTATCGTGAGCGCATCCCCCAAGGCCATGGAGGACGGGCGCTTTCAGGCGCTTGCCGGGGCGTTGGAAGGCCTCGGCGCAAAGGTGTATAACGCGCGCCGGGCTTCCATGAACAGCGACCAGAAGAACTTTGATCTGGGCGTGGGCGTGTGCGCGTGCCTGCACAGCCGCTTTGCGGGATACTATACGCCCCGCATCCACACGGGCAGGGATACCGTGGCGAACGCGGAAAACATCGCCCGGCTGTCGGACGCGCTGGCGGGATTTGTGCAGGAGCTGTAAACCATATGCACTTGTGCGAAACGTAAAATGTTTCAATTTGATTACGAAAGATTTGACACAGCGTCATATTTGGTGTATAATCCTCGCGTTTGACCGAAACATCCTCGCGCAAAGGAGATACCGATATGAGCAAGAAACACAAAAAAGCAGATGCGCCGGAGAGCGTATCCTTCGTCAACTGGTTCGTCACGCTGATCTTTTCCATTATTCCGGGCGTCAATATCCTGTTCTTCATCGTGTGCATCGCGGGCGCGCGCACCCGGGCAAAGCGCAACTTCGCCGTTGCGGCGCTGGTGCTGGCGCTGCTTCTGGGCATCGCGCTGTCTGTGCTTTTGTTCGTGTTCACGGACAACCTGGTGGATTTTTTGAACGGCGTGCTGGAAAAGACCCAGACGCTGGCCTGACGCAGGGCTGCAATCTGATCAAAAGCGCTCCGGAGGGGATATTCCCCGCCGGGGCGCTTTTGTCTTGCCAAACCCGTCCGGCGGTGGTACAATTCATACAGAATAATGCTTTGGAGGTGCTCTTATGCGGGTTGGGGTAAGCACGGCATCCCTGTTTGACATTCTGGGCGTGGAAGGTGCATTTCAGATGCTCAGCGAGGTGGGCCTGGACTGTGTGGATTTCGGCTTCGATCACGACGTGCCCATGTGGAAGGTGAACCGCGGCGAAAAGGACAATATCTTTGCCCAAAGCGCTGACGCTCTGGTGGAGCACTACAGCGCCCATAAAAAGGCGGCGGACAAATACGGCGTGAGCATCCATCAGGCCCACGCGCCGTTTCCGTCCTGGTTCAACGGCAATCCGGATGCCAACGAGTTCGCCCTTTCGGCCATCAAAAAGTGCTTTCCCATCCTGAAGATGATGGACTGCCATTATCTCATCGTGCACCCGGCCATGAACATCACCCAGCCCCGGGCGCTGCCTGAGGAAGAGATGAACGTCAACATCGAGCTGTATTCCGCCCTCATCGAAGACGCCCGGAAATACGATGTGGTGGTGTGCCTGGAAAACATGTTCACCGTGAACAGGCGCAAGGTCTGGCAGGCCGTATGCACCGATCCCCACGAGGCGGCCATGTATGTGGACAGGCTCAATGAGATCGCGGGCGAAAAGCGCTTCGCCTTCTGCTACGACACGGGCCACGGCCTGCTGGCGGGCCACGATCCCCTGATCGCCCTGGAGGTGATGGGCAGCCGGGTGGAGACGCTGCACGTGCACGACAACGACGGCTGGGACGACCAGCACACTCAGCCCTATTCGGGCCGCCTGGACTGGGAGCGCCTCCTGGAGGGGCTGAAGAAGATCGGCTACAAGGGCGCCATGACCATGGAGATCGGCACGCTGTGCTCCATCTATCCTGCCGAGCTCCTGAAGGACGCCTACCGCCTGGCCGCGGCGGAGGGCAGATACTTTGCCCGCAGGCTCACGGAGGGAGAAAACGCATGATCTACGATAAATACCTCTTCCGCGTGCCGAGCGAAAAGCAGGTGCGCGTGATCACGGACACAGACGCCAAAAACGAGGCGGACGACCAGTTCTGCGTTGTGCAGACGCTGCTTTCGCCAAAGCTCGACAACGTGGGCTTTATCGGCGCCCATTTCGGCAGGCGCGTGCCCGACAGCATGGAGCGCAGCTGCCGCGAGCTGGAAACGATATTCGACCTCATGGATTTCGACAAGACCGGCATGATCTTCAGGGGCGCTCCTCACGCCCTCGAATCCGAAAGCGAGCCGGTGGACTCCGAAGGCGCGCGTCTCATCATACGCGAGGCCATGAAGGACGATCCCCGGCCCCTGTACGTGACCTTCCTGGGGCCGCTCACGGATCTCGCCTCGGCGCTTCTGATGGAGCCCCGCATCGCTTCCCGGCTCACCGCGATATGGATCGGCGGCGCGCCGTATCCCCACGGCGGCATCGAGTTCAACATGGGCAACGACATCCGCGCCGCCAACGTGGTGTTCCGCTCCAAGGCGGCCCTGTGGCAGGTGCCCAAGAACGTATACGAGATGATGGCCGTTTCTTTGGCGGAGCTGGAATACCGCGTGCGCCCCTGCGGCCGGATAGGCGAATACCTGTGCCGCCAGCTGGACGAGCACGCCCACGAGCCCGGTCCCCGCAAAAGCGACTTCCGCACGGGGGAGAGCTGGGTGCTGGGTGACAGTCCTGCCGTGGGCCTGATCCTGTACGAGCATCGCTTCGAGTTCGACTGGGTGCAGGCGCCTCTGGTCACCCGGGACGCGGCATACGTGCCGGACGTGCGCAACCGCCCCATCCGCGTCTACCGGCACATCGACAGCCGCCTAATCCTGGAAGACATGTACGCCAAGCTCGCGCTGTTTGCCGAAAGGCAGAAGACCTGACTCCTGGAAAGCAAGATCTGAGCGGCGGGCGAAAACGGCGGGGTTTACAAATCCGTCCGGGCGTGGTATAATGAGAGCATGAAAAGAATTGCCATTTTGCTTTTGTGCCTCTGCCTGCTGGTATCCCCGGCGGCGGGCGCGGAGCTTCATGCGTATCTGCCCGAGTGGGCTGACGGAGCCCTGGTGGTTCCGGACGGCGTGGTGTCGATAGAACACAACGCTTTTGAAGACCTGACGGTGAGCGGCGTGGTGCTGCCCGGCAGTCTTGAAAGCGTGGGCGCCAACGCCTTTGCGGGCTGTGATAACCTTGAGCGCATCTGCGTGCTCTCCCGCGATGTCTCCTTTGGGCCCAATGCCCTTGGCGCGGCGGGTGAAAACAAAGAGATCTGGGGCTTCCTCGGCTCCACCGCCCAGGCGTACGCCGAGCAGTACGGCTATACCTTCGAGCGCCTGTATACCTATGACGAAGAGCTCCTCTCCTACGCGGCTACCAAGCTGGGCACCAAGTACGTGCGCGGGTCCTGGGACTGCGTGCTGTTCGTCAGGCACTGCTATCTCCACGTTCTGGGCATTCGCCTTCCGGACAGCTGCATCGGCATGCAGAACCTTTCGTCGAGCTACCTGGTGGCGCAGCAGCATCTGAACGTGAGGCGCATCACGGACATCACCAAGCTCCAGCCCGGCGACATCCTGTGCTGGAAAAACGACGAGGTGAGCTACTGCACCCACGTGGGCATGTACGTGGGCGAGGGGGATTACAACGGGCACCATTATAATTCCGGCATCTTCATCGAAAACTCCCAGGGCGCGGGCAAGGTGCGCTACAACTACATCCCCTCCTCCGGCTCCAGTTACTACTACCGCAACTTCATCTGCGCCTGGCGCGTGCTTCCGTAAAAGATATGCCTGTAAAAGTTCCAAACAAACTGCCCGCCGTGGCGGCGCTGCGGCTGGAAAACGTATTTGTGATGACCGACGAACGCGCGGCGAGCCAGGATATAAGGCCCCTGCGCGTGGCGGTCATCAATCTTATGCCCACCAAGGAAGCCACCGAGACCCAGCTTCTGCGCCTGCTCGGCAATACGCCCCTGCAGGTGGAAGTGTATTTTCTGCACATGGGCAGCCACGAAAGCAAGAACACGGACCGCCAGCACCTGGACATGTTCTACATCACCTTTGACGACGTGCTCAGCCAGGGCCTGCGCTTTGACGCCATGGTAGTCACCGGCGCACCGGTGGAAAAGATCGACTACGAGGACGTGGACTACTGGGGCGAGCTCACGCGGCTGATGTGCTGGGCAGACAAAAACGTGTTTTCCACCATGTACATCTGCTGGGCGGCGCTGGCGGGCCTGAAGTGGCATTACGGCATCGAAAAGCAGGTGCTGGACAAAAAGATCGTGGGCGTGTTCCCCCACAGGGTGCTGGACGCGCGCCATCCTCTGGTGAGATGCTTTGACGACGTGTTCTACGCGCCTCACTCCCGCTACGGCACGGTGCGCCGCGAGGACGTGTACACCGCCAAGGGCCTGCGCGTGCTGGCGGAGAGCGAAGAAGCCGGCGTATACCTGATGTGCTCCATAGACGGCCGGCAGGTGTACGTGACCGGCCATTGTGAATACGACCGCGACACGCTTCTGCACGAGTACACCCGCGATATCGGCAAGGGCATCATCGACGCCTTTCCCGTGAATTACTTCCCGGACGATGATCCCTCAAAAACGCCCAGGATGCTCTGGCGCGGCCACGCGGGGCTTTTGTGGGCTAACTGGCTCAACTACATGGTGTACCAGAACACGCCCTACGATCTGGGCGAGCTCAGATGAAGCGGCTTTTGTGCATCGCCCTGATCCTGGCGTCTTTCTTCGCGGCGCGGGCGGACAGGGGCGTGCCGGAGATGAAAACGGTATACGAACCCCGCACGGTGACGATCCGCTGTGCGGGCGATTTCGTTATGCACATGGCGCTTGTGGCGTCGGGACAGCGGGCGGGCACGAAGTCCCAGCCCAGCTTTGCCCACATGCTGTCGGAGGTAAAGGGCTATCTTTCGGAGGCGGACTTTACCGTCACCAATGTGGACGGCGTGATGGGGGACAAGGCCTTCGTGGCCAGATACGGCTATTCCGGCTATCCCGCCTTCAGCACCCCGGCGGAACTGATAGATGACCTTAGGGACTGCGGCGTGGACATGCTGACCCTCGCCAACAACCACGCCCTGGACCTGTGGTACGACGGGCTTAAGTCCACCGTGGGCAGCGTGGAGGCGGCGGGGCTGATGAGCGTGGGCGGCTACCGCACGCTGGAGGAAAAGCTCACGCCCCGGGTAGCCGACATTGGCGGCATACGCTTCGGCTTTCTGAATTATACCGACGGCTTGAACCAGATGGACAAGCGCGCCGCGCTGGACAAAGCCGCGCTGGAGTACGGCGTGGACTTCTGGGAAAGGGCGGACCTCAAGGCGGATATCAGGCGGCTTAAGGACGCCGGCGCGGAGATCATCGTGTGCTTTATGCACTGGGGCATCGAATACCGGGTGGAGCCCTGCCAAAGCCAGAAGCAGAACGCCAAGATCCTGGCTGACGCGGGCGTGGACGTGATCATCGGCGGCCATCCGCACTACGTGGAGCGTGCGGAATATATCCCGACCGTGGACGAAAACGGCCAGAGCAAGCAGGTGCTGTGCCTGTACTCCCTGGGCAACTTCCTTACAGGCCAGCGGGGAGAAAGGCGCGATTCGGGCATCATCTTCGATTTTACGGTGACCCGGGACGAGGAAGGGCGTATCACGGTGAGCGATCCGGTGTACCGCACCGTTTGGGTGTGGTGCATGCGCCGCGGCGACGGGAACGACTACCGGGTGCTCTTTACCGACCGGGACGCCCAGCGGCCCAGGGGCATGAGCGACGCGGACTGGAAGCGCATGCACGAAAGCGCTTTGGAGATAAAGCAGGTGATGGACGCCGGCTGCGCCCGGCTTGCCCTGGAGCCTGAGCCCGAGGTGGAAGTGCCGTCGCGCTGAACATGATACGGTTTTTGGAGGAAACGATATGAACAAACGGATCGTCTGCATACTGCTTTCGCTCATGCTTCTTCTGGCGTCTGCCCTTGGCGAAGGCGAAGACGACGTAAAAAAGCTTCAGGAAAAATACGAAGCTGGCACGGCCTTTGCGGCAGCCCAGACCATATGCCGCGTGGGTACGGACGAGCTGAGCAAGTGGGCCTGCGACCGGGCGGTCAAACGCCCCAGCGCGGCGTGGGAGAGGATCAGCAAGTTCGATTCGGGCTGGTTCAGCGACATCCGCTCCAGCACCTATCTGGATATGCGCAGCGAAAACTGGAAGCAGACGGACGAGACCCACTTTGAGTGCGACGTGTACGGCGTGAACCGCATCGTGTTCGCCATCGAGGACAAAACGGTCGACTTTCCCATCGGCTATCACCTGTGCTTCGTGCGCACGGACGCCTACCGGGACACCTGGCTGGTGGAGGACTTTTCCAACCTGCCCATCCAGGCGGAAAAAGAAAAAGCCGAGCGCCTGAGCGCGGTCGATCCGGGCATACGCGTGGAGTGCGTCACAGGCAAAAGCTTTCGGGGATACATGATGATCGTGGAAGACCCGTCCCGCCTGTTCGTGGGTACCACGGACAGCTTCGATTCCTCCCGGGGCGGCTGGCGCGTGAACGAGCTGGCCAAAAAGTACGGCGCGCTGGTGACCATCAACGGCGGCGCGTTTGAGGATTCCGGCAAGAACAAAAACGGCGCAAAGCCCGCCGGCTACGTGGTGAGCCAGGGCGAGGTGAAAAGCTACAACGCCTACAACAACACCGGCTGCAACGTGGTGATGGGCTTTGACGCAAACAACAAACTGCACGTGGGCCGCTTTACCAACGACCAGCTGTTTTTGATGAAGTTAAGGGACGCCCTGGCCTTCCACCCCGCGCTGATCGTGGACGGAAAGGCCGTGGCGGTAAGCGAGAAGAACGCCGAATACACGGCGCGCACCGCCATCGGCCAGGACAAGGACGGCCGTGTGCTGCTTTTGGTGTGCCAGGGCCGCCAGCCGGACTGCCTGGGGGCCAGCTACGCCGACCTGCAGGAAGTGATGGCCTCCTACGGCGCAGTGAATGCTGGCAACCTGGACGGAGGCAACTCCTCCGCCATGTTCTTTAACGGCGAGAGCGTATACAGCGCTTATCCCCTGGACGTGTCCCGGCGCATGCCCGCGGCGTTCATGGTGAGCCCCTGAAAGATCCAAACACGGGAGGAACGGCCATGAAAGTGATTTTGGTGAACGGCAGCCCGAACGCGAACGGCTGCACCTATACGGCGCTCAAGATCATCGCCCGGCGCCTGGAGCAAAACGAGGTGGAGGCGAAGATCTTCCAGACCGGCAAAAAACCCCTGAGCGGCTGCCTGGGCTGCGGCTACTGCCGCCGGGCGGGCAAGTGCGTGCACGACGACGTGGTGAACGAAGTGGCTTTGGAGATGGATACGGCGGACGGCCTCATCATCGGCAGCGCCGTGCACTACGCCTCTGCCACGGGCTCAGCCACCTCGTTTATGGACAGGCTGTTTTTCTCCTCCCCCAACAAACGCTTCCGCATGAAGTTCGGCGCGGCTGTGGTGTCCTGCCGCCGGGGCGGCGCCACGGCAGCGTTCGACCAGCTGAACAAGTATTTCACCATCAGCCAGATGCCCGTGGTGTCCAGCTGCTACTGGAACATGGTGCACGGCTTTACACCCGAGGACGTGTACGCCGACAAGGAAGGCGTGCGCACCATGCAGGTGCTGGCGGACAACATGGCCTACCTCATCAAAGCCAAACAGGCCGCCGGCCTGCCCCTGCCCGAGCTGCCGCCCGCGGCGGTCACCAATTTCGTCCGTCCGGACCTGCTGGAAGAGGGCTGAAAAGTTTTTCACAAACAGATGCCCGCCCCGAAGTTCGTACTTCGGGGCGGGCCTGTTTGTCGCGGAATGACTTAGCCGATCTCACTGCCCGGTTTGATCTCGCCGCCGTCCACGGTGAGGAGCTTCAGGTTTCCGTTTCCGTCGTCCGCGCACAGCAGCATGCCCTCGGAGAGGATGCCCTTCATCTTGCGCGGGGGCAGGTTTTTCACCAGCACCACGGTCTTGCCGGGCATATCCTCCGGTGCGTACCATTTGGCGATGCCGCTGAGCACCGTGCGGGTCTCGCCGGAGCCGATGTCCAGGATGGACTTGAGCAGCTTGTCGCTGCCTTCCACCTTTTCGCAGGACAGGATCTTCGCCGCCACGAGCTTGGTTTTGAAAAACTCGTCCGCGGTCACGAAGCCTTCCGGCGCCTCGTTTTTGGCTTCGGGTTTGGGCTCCGGCTTCTTTTCCGGGGCGGGGGCGGGCGCCTTTTCGGCAGAAAGCGCTTCCAGCTCCTTCTTGATGTCCACGCGGGGGAAGAGGGCTTCGCCTTTTTTCACCGCCGTGCCAGCCGGCAGGCGGCCAAAATGCTGCACGCTCTCCCAGGTGGTGAGGCTCTCGTCCTGAATGCCCAGCTGCGCGAAGATGCGCCCGGGCGTGGAGGGCATCACCGGACCGATGTGCACAGCCACGGCGCGCACGCCTTCGGCCAGCACGTACATGACGGTCCTCAGCCGGGGCAGGCCCTCCTCGCTCTTGCCCAGCACCCAGGGCTGGGTCAGGTCGATGTAGCGGTTGAGCTCGCCCACGAACTTCCATATCTCACCCAGCGCCAGGGAGAACTGCAGCTCGTTCATGTGCTTTTCCACGATGGCGGGCAGGGCTTCGAACATATCGATCACGTGCCTGTCCGTTTCGTCGTATTCGCCGGGCTGGGGCACGAGGCCGCCGAAGTATTTTTCGATCATCGCCACCGTGCGGCTCACCAGGTTGCCCAGGTCGTTGGCCAGGTCGGCGTTCGTGCGGGTGAGGAAAGACTCGTTGGTGTAGTTGCCGTCCGCGCCGAAGGGCATTTCGCGCATGAGGTAATATCTCAGGGCATCCACGCCGTAGCGTGCCACGATGGGCTGGGGATACACCACGTTGCCCTTGGATTTGCTCATGCGGTCCGCGCCGAAGAGCAGCCAGCCGTGGCCGAACACCTGCTTGGGCAG
>JAEEGL014790939.1_pt1 | contig 25413 bp, 14 predicted proteins | sample 9134231 | NCBI WGS metagenome assembly JAEEGL01 (sample SAMN16246548, study PRJNA631951) | gut metagenome | biome: gut microbiome; feature: rumen; material: fiber-attached | host: Bos | place: Iran: Karaj | collected 2018-10
GCCGTCCTGGAAGGCATATGGAACCATGCCTACTTCAAAATTCCCTGCAGCAGCGTATTCACTGGCAGCATCACCTGTCAGAGTAGCGCCAATCCAGGAACCCTGAGTGATGAATGCATATTTGCCTGAAGCAAAGTTAAGAACCTGATCGTTGTAAGTACCTTCTGCAACAAGATCAGGATCAGAATACTGGATAAAAAGATCCATCATCTTGGCAAAATCTGTAAAACGCTCAGTATCAAGTTTTCCTCCATCTTTTAAAAGATCTATATAGGTTGTGTCAGTTCTGGAAAGACCAGAATCTATGTAGACTCCAAAAATGTGATTACCACTGGACCAACCCAGGTTTTCTGGCTCAGCGCAGTAGCCAACAACAGCTTTTAACCCGAGCTGATCCTTTTTGGCATCTACAGCTTCTATGGCAGCCTTTAAGGACGAAGGTCCGGTGATTGATGCTGGGTCAACACCGCATTTGCTGAGAATATCTGCATTATAAGCTAGCCCGATAGCCTCTGTGGTGTATGGAAAGCCTAGAGTTCCGTAGGTATTATCAACGTATGCAGCATCTGTGCGGCTGACCCAATCCTGATCACTCATGTCTTCTAGAAGACCCTCCCAGTTTCCAAAACCGGAAGCCTCACAGGCAATAATGTCTGGCATCTGATCTGACAAGTAGTAGCCTTTTAAAGTGGCCTGCGCATCAACACCCGCTGGAAGAAGTATTACCTCAACAGTTATTCCAGTCTCCTGCTGATATTTTTGGGCCAGTTCATTTATTTGATCATTGACTTCGCTTTTGATATTCAGAAGACGTAGAGTTCCAGTGAATGGAACTTCCGCAGATACTTCTTCTGTTTCTGCCTTTTGTCCGCAACCGCTTAAGATTGCACACAAAAAGAGCATTGTACAGATTAGATAACTACATAGTTTTTTCATGGCAGCATCCTTTCCAAAGTAAAAAAGAACTAAATTGTGCACAATGCACATAAATTATTACGAAATGTCATACAATTATTATCGCGCGAAGGGTAACGTCAACCAATTAAAAATTGATAAACAATTGCAAAAAGATAATTAAATCAGGATTTTATTACTATCATCTATATCATTAAATATCTATTAAGACTATTAAATTTCAAACAAAACTAATATTTTATTATGTAAATATCGATAAAATATATATGAGTATTTGACTTTTATTTAGTTGAAGATGCGGAGAAAAAGTATGAAGAAGAGTCTTTTATCAATCTTTTTAGCAGGAGTTCTTTTCTTTTCAAATATTGGGATGACCTCATTTGCGGTTGAACGAGAGCAGGATGCATCAGGAGCGGATGTAAGTTCACAGGAAGATGGGGAAAAAGAAAACGAAAAGGCCCTTGATATATCTGAAGAAGAGGAAATCAGTTATTACAAGATAACTGATTTTACTGCTCTGCCCGAAAATATTTCGCAACAAAAGGTAAGAATAGGAGCAAGTCTCGATGATATTGATTTTCCAGATACCCTTGAAGTGAAGGTAGAACCTGATCTTGACCGCGAGGACAGGATTATGAGAAAGCTTGCGCAGGAAAGGGAGCGCATCAGAAAAGAAAAAGAGCTTGAGGAAGCAGAGGCCGCATCAAGCGCTAGCAGTGATGAGGCAGATGAAGCGGCTTCAGAAGGCAGCTCTTTTGATGAGGAAGAAATCATCATCTTTGATGATGGTGAGTATTCTGATGATGCCAGCGAGCTAAGTCAGGAAGACGAAAGAAAAGAAGAAAGCACAGAAAAAGAAACTGGAAATGATGCGCCAGCTACAGATAGTACAATAGCCCCTTCTGAGCCTGTTTCTAGCACTGAGGAGAGCGCTTTACCCGTTGAAACAGGAGAGGAAATTACAGAAGAACAAGACGATGAGAAAGAGCCAGGTTCTGAAGATGAAAATATAGGAAATGAAGGCGATGGAGCAGAAAACAGTTCTGACCAGGGAAATTCTATGGAGGCTCCTGGTGCTGAGAATACATCAGAGAATGGCCTTATTGGAAGAATTCTTGATGCTTTTAGAAGTGTAAGAGTTTATGCGGCGGACGATTCCAAGGAGGATAAAGAGGAATCTAAAGACGATTTAGATATTTCTGAAAATGAAAAGACAGAGCAGACATCAGAGCCCAGTATAGAGCGCATTTCAGGAATAGAGTGGGTGCTTGAAGCAGAATACAATGATGGAGTTGATTTCTTTAGTCCGGATCAGGATGGACAGATTTATCTTTTCACTCCAGTGCTGCTAATCCCTGATAATTACTATATCGAAGATGAACTTCCAATAATAACTGTTATTGTATCTGATGAATATTTCCCATTTGATGAGGCGGCGGAAGTAGATGGCGTCACTATCCGCGTTCGCGCAGATAAGGGCGTATTCCCTGAAGGCGCCACAGTCTCAGCACAAAGACTATCACTTCAGGATGAAGAGAAGGTCCAGGAAGCATTTGATGAGCAGGTGGAAGTTGATCCTGAGAGCATAGTTAAAGAGTATACCTTTGATATCACAGTTCTTGACAGAGATGGCAATGAAGTACAGCCAGATACTGACAAGGGCAGCGTTTTCGTGTCCTTTGAGACGGAGGAAGTTGCGGATGAGAGCCTCAGTGCAGAGGTTTATCACTTTGTTGAGAGCGCTGAAGAAACAACTGATGAGGTAGAAAAAGTTGATCTGGTAGAAAACGAAGGAGATGATATTTGGGGTGATATTAACGAAGAAGATATTGAATTTGATGTTGAAGAGAACGAACTCGGCGGAGAAAGAGAAGACGTAATCTTTGATGATGATGTGGTTTTGTTTGTAGAGAAGCTCGAGACTGAGGTTGTAGAGGTAGATGAAAGCCAGGCAATTGAGGTTGAGACATTTGGGTTCTCGACTTATAAGGTACTGTTTAAGTTTACAAGCTCCATTAATGCAGAAATAGAGTATTCACCTGTGAGCTTGGAACAATTATTTGATAGTCAATATAGCAATAGTGGACAAGTAACTGCCGTAACAATTGATCGAACTTATGGTACATATCTTTATGCAGATATCCTTAATTATTCAACAAATGGTGGTCACCATATTGCTAATACTAACGCTGATGGACTCTATAGTGAAGGATCACTTACTGAAGTATCATATGAATATTTCCTGATAGTAAGAAGGCCATTTGGCAAGATTTTTCCAGAAGGAATAGAAATAAAGGTTTCATATGAAACATCATCAGGCACTACAGAATATCCTGTAACAATTAAGGATACCAGCAATGTGGAATCAGCTATGGATAATTACAATTATCCAACAGCTACCGAACTAGGCGCCAAAGCCATTACTCTGGAAATGCCTATGTCAACTATAAATGGCGGAGCGATATATCAGTGGGAGAAAAAGGGACCTGCAGATAGTGAGTGGACAGATATTCCATTGGCCAACACTGGAAAGTATCACTATGCTAATTCAACAAATTTCGAATATGAAGGCTATTGGCTAAGGTGCACTGTTAATGGCGTGCCAAGTAAAGAAATCCAGATAGTTACACCAGGAGGCGATTCGAGAACCTGGACTGCTCCATATGGCTCAAGTGACCAGTGCTATGTAAGTGATGGAAAGATTGCCTACACTATTTGCACTACAAGTGGAACAGCAGCTGATCCTAGTAAAAAAATCTTTGACATTGTTGGTGAATTTCAGGATGGTACTACCAGGAAGATGATGTCTACTACCAATGGCGGCGAGGGGTGGAGAATCTTTAGCAATCTTTCTCCATCATCTTCAGAATCATTGGCAAATGTAGGATGGACTGGTGATTCATACAATATGGATTACATGTATTTCTCTTTTACTGAGGATCACAAGCTTCATGTAACAGCTCAATCTAAACTATCAAGCGCTTATGATAATCTGGCTTTTGGTGCGCAATGTAAGGTGGGTTCTGCATCAAGTAATCTTGCAGTAGCTAAGGCAGATTCTAGCAAGTGTTTAACCAATATGGCAATTATTGGAGGAACTAAAGAGGCTGCTCAGAAAGAAGTAAACAACGGGACAAATGGTATAGCATCAGTTGTTGTAACACCATCAGGCAATAATTTCTCAACATATTTTGTAGGAGCAAATAATGCAATTAAGCCATACCATAATCCAGCAGGTTATAATCCTACAACGGAGTATACTGACAGCAATATAGGAATAGCCTTTGGCTGGACCGCACTTACAGGTAAAGCTGAATTTGACATTGCTGTAGGCGGAGTGTCCGAGACAAATGCGCTGGTGCCTGTTTCTAAGACTGGAGACTCAAAGTCCTATTCACTTAATTCAAATGTAAAGACCTTAAAGCTTTCCAGTGATGCACCGCTTGATTCCTATGCCAAGAGCGATCAGGCTGGTGGCGTAAATGACATAGTTAAGATAGAGCTGCGATTTAATAGCGGCACATCCAGCGGTAAAACTGCGATCAGTAATGTGCTTCTAACGTATGCCAAAACAACTACAACAACATCTACTACATCGAATACATCAGGATCTAGTAATAACAGCAATTCTAGTACTACGCCATATTCAGCAGATTACTTTGATGTAAATGTCAAGAATTATAAGAATGGAAGCACTTCAGGAATAACTGTTGATGAAATCAATGATAAGGTTGTGATCGAGGTTAATTACAACTTTGAGAACAAAGAGAACATAAAAGTATACAGGGACCATAATGGGGCCAGTGAGTTAAAACAAGACGATTCAGGCGCGGAAGGAACCTGCAGGATAGATAAAGAAAATGGCAAGATCTATATATACACCAAGAAGTTTTCAACTTACGCTGTTGCCTACAAGCCAGAAGTTTACTACACCGTAACCTTCAAGGATGGCACTAACACAAACTCAGTCAAGGTAAAAGCCGGGGAAAAGGTGGCAAGGCCTACAGATCCAGTAAAAGAGGGGTATACATTTGTTGGCTGGTTTAAGTCGACGACTTTGGCTAGTAGTTCGACCACATCGTCATCATCTAGTAGCAAGGTTTCTGCCACAGATGCGTTTGATTTTGAAACGCCGATCACAGCTAATATTGTGTTGAATGCAGGCTGGACTTCCACCAAGGATGCTAAAGAGAAAACTGGTGAAGACGGAGATGTAAATGGTGCTCGTGCGCCTGGAACAAATGATAGTCTGCCGATAGTATGGTTGTGGGTATTGGTGCTGATCGCAGGAGTTAGTTCTTTTGGCTACGCATTCTATGAGAGATTTAAGGCAAAAGGCGGCGAAACCAAAGCCGGAGCGAGGATGAGCAAGCTAAAGAGAATGATACTGCTCGTGGGAATTGTAGTATCAACAGTAGTTAAGTTCCTGATAAAAAAGTTAAAACAGCACAAGTACGAGTGTATGCTGGCTGCAAGCGCGGTTCTGATACTTATTTCTGTGGTCACTTTGGTGAGTACTTGCTTTGAGTACCGCAGATCAGAGGAAATCTACATAGATGTCAATGATGAATATGTGGATGAGAACAGCGAAATCGCAGATGAAATGGCAAATGCAGAGGATGGAACAAGTAGTGCCACTAATGCAGAAGATACCTGGTGGAAGGATGCAAGCGTTGATGTGGCGGGACTTTCTGCGGAGTATCCTGATGTGGTTGGCTGGATATACTTTGAGAATGAGGACATCAGCTATCCAATCATGTACTCAGGAGATAATTCCAAGTATCTGGGCACAGCTTACACCGGCCAAAAAGCCAAGGCAGGAGCCATATTTATCGATGGTGAGTCCACACCTGATTTTTCTGACCCCCATAGCCTTATCTATGGCCATAATATGAGAGATCTGTCAATGTTTGGACGTCTGAAATTCTACAAGACAGATGCTTCATACTACGATGAACATCAGTATTTTCAGGTGTTTACCAAGGATGGAGTCTATAGATATCAGATATTTGCCTATGAAGAAGTTCCAGATAGTCATGATGTATTCTGGGTTTATGGACAAGAACCCGAGGGAATGGATACATTGTTAAAAGAGATAGAGCAAGGCTCATATCGTAAGACAGGCGTAAATCCTACTGAAGGAGACCATATAATAACACTTGCTACTTGTACATCTAAGGAGGATAGAAGGCTTATCGTCAGCGCTGTCAGAACAGATGAACATAATTTCTAAGATAAGATAATTAAAATTTATAATTTCCGGAAAAATACTAACCAAAGGTTAGTATTTTTTCTTTTTAAACCATCTTAAAATTTTAAATGATGACGCCACTAAAGACGTCAGTGGTAAATCGTTTCTTATGAGAAAGGTGGGATTAGATGAGTAAAAAGTTTTTGACGAAATTGCTAGCACTAACTATGTGCGCAGGGCTTATCTTACAGCCTGTAACTGCTTATGCAGACACTCCAGCCACAGGAGAAGGGGTAGAAGAAACTGCTGTGGAAGAAGTGTCTGAAGAAGTACCAGAAGTGGTACCAGACGTAGCTCCGGAAGAAATACTTGAGATAGAAGAGAAGAAGACTGATTTATTAAGTGCGCCTATTGTGGGTGCGGCTATTACTGAATCTAATGTAGACATAAAGCCTATGGAAGAGGACAATCTGATTGAGCTTTTGCCACTTACAAATGTAAAGATTGAGAATGGTATACTAACTTTAGATCCTTATGCTGAAGGGTGTTTGTACCGAATCGAAATAGCTGGTAGTGATGATTCTATGGTCTTTGAAAGTGAGGAAATTAATCTTGCTGAGGCTTTTGTAGCATTTGAAATTGCGCCTGGTTCATATACTCTCATTTTAACAGCTGTTAATTATGTTGGCAGTGGCTATGAGACCATTTCTCTGCCATATGAATTTACATATGAATATAATGTTGAACCAGATCCAGAGCCAGATCCAGGACCTCTACCGAAGATAATATATTTCAGTGAAGATTATGTTTCCAGTAGTGATATAGACTCGGTGCCTGGTTATGGCAAGGAGTGTGTAAGTCCGACATTCTCCAGCGAAAACCCCGGAATAGAGTATACTTTCGAGGGATGGCAAATGCAATCAAAGGATCTGGTTAATTCTCCAATGCATGATGGATGGATTCCTGTATCTTCATTTTTAGAAGGACATTATAGAGCTGTTTTATCGGTTAGTATTTCTGATGAATATCCTAACCATGCTTTCAACCCTGATTTTAAACTTTTTGTAAATGGAGAAGCATGGAATCTTATTCCTGCAAATGTTATTCCTGATAATAGTGACATAACTAGTCTTATTTTCGTTTCTAATGAATATATAGTAAATTATGAAGAACCTCAGAAAACAGCTATTAGCGAAGTGCTAGTAAATACTGACACGGGACTTACTTTTACAATTGTTGATTATGGTTTTACTAAAGCAGACGCTTTTAGAGCAGATACTGTGGGTGTTAAGGCAGATTTCATAAAATGGCTGCAAAAGACTGATGATGGTAATTGGGAAGACTACAACGAGGAAAGATTCAATGTTGGCTATTATAAAGCACAGTTTTCTATAGAAATTGAGTCTGAATATGCTGATCAATATGAATTTGATGAAAATGTTAAATGCTATTATGACTTGAATAGGGAGTGCGAATTTGTATCAAAGGAGAATACTCCTGATGGCACTAAACTGATTTTTAATACTCCTGATTATTATTCAAAGTATTCGGATGGAAGACATGTTTCCAGAATAAGAGTGTATGATGGAATAATATATTATGATCCATTTAGAGGAGCAAGCAAATATGAAATAAAAATCCAAGGAGATTCTTATTATACAGAGGAAACTTCTTTTAATGCTATAAAAGTATTTTATGAAAAGGAGTTGCCTTTTGGATCATATATGGTATCTATCAGAGCTGTAGATGCTGATTTGTGGCCAATGACAGATGAAACGTCACTTTACTATACATACAACAATTTGCCACCTGAGGGCAAAAAGAAGATTACGACTATTGAAACCACATCGGATATTGCAGAAATATTCGTAGATGGTGAGAAGTATAAAGATCCAACATTCATTGGACCTGCTGCTATAAAATTTGTTAATATCAATTGGCTTAAGTTCTTGCATGAGCAGTATATACCGGTTAGATCTGATGACAAGGATTATTTCTCAGAGGGACAGTATAGATACGAAGTATTGGTATATATAGATAGTAAATACCAATATACGCATGAGCTTTCAGAAGAGATAAAGCTTTTTGTTGATGGTAAGGAATGGAGCATTGATGAGAAAATGCCTAATGGATCGAGTAGATATTTCTTGTCGCCTGTATTTACAATTGGAGATGAGCCTATAGATCCAGAAGAGCCTAAGGGCACATGGAAGACAAAGTGGGGCGCTACATACTACGAGACAGAAGATGGAGAGAAGCTTACCGGCGTTCAAAAGATTGGAGAAGATTATTATCTTTTCAGCGATAGAGGCACACTTCAGAGTAATGTATTCCATGAAGAGAATGGCAAGACATACTATTTTGGAAAAGATGGTAAGAGGGTAACAGGTTGGAAGGATAAGTGGTCAGCAACTTACTACTTTGATGAAAATGGCGTGATGGCGACTGGGTTTACTGATATTGAAGGCAATACATACTACTTCAAGGCAGACGGAAGGCTTACGAAGAGTACATGGATAACAGTCGGTACCGATAAATATTATACCAAGTCTGACGGAAAACTGGCCAAATCAGAAACTATACTGAAATGGGGAAAGAGATATACCTTTGATGAAAATGGTGTTCTCGTAAAATAGGATAAAGTGAAATAATAAGCGGCTCAGCCTATTTGCAGGCTGAGCCGTATTTCTATGCACCTAGCGGCGCATGCTATAGTATGTGCGTTAGTTAATCGCTGTTCCATTTACATAGAGGGTGTAACCATTGCTATCTACATTTGAAATATCTCCATCAAAGGATGTGATGTAGGTATCTGCGGTCAGAGTCCAGGTGCTGTCATCATCCAGAGTTACATTAACTTCGCCAACTTCTGTGGAAACAGTGTCTCCTTTGGCATTTGTGATCTCACCACTGATAGAGCCGGTAAAGGAAGATCCCTCTGTAAGTTTAAGTGTAAGGGTTGAATTGCTGCCTACAAGGATTGTTCCTTCAAGGGTCTGGTTTACAGCATTAACAGTTGCGATATTATCGGCGCCACTCCATCCGTCATCGCAGACAGAGAGAAGGATATTTTCTGAATCCTTGTTGGTGATCTTAACGTTGTTTAAGCGGATAACGGCATTTGTGTTTGTTACATGGAACACATGGCCATTTTCACTGGTAAGGCTGCCGCCAGTCATATCAAAAGATGAAGTACCGCTATCTGCATCACCTGACATGGACTGATAGATCATGATAGAGTCAAGGAAAGTAGCGTTTCCATTCATTTTTGTGTTATTGGCAGTCATGTCACAGTCTGTAAGCGTAATAGAGTTCATTCCTTCAATACATACAGCTTCTGATAAGTTAGAAATAAGTGTTGCGTTAGAAACTGTAATATCAGCTGTTGAGTAGATTGAAGGTGAGCCGAGGCCATTTGTTGTATAAGTTCCGCCATCAACAGAAACTGTTCCGCCTCCACGGTCTGTACGGATAGCAGCAGATGATTGGCCGCTGGTTTCTACTGTAAGATTTGATGCCTTTGTGATACCGCCACCAGTTGTCATGATACCGCCTGAGCCATCACCCGTTGTAGTGATTGTTGAATCTGAGATGATGACTGTTGTTCCATCTCCTGATGCCCCATTCTGGCCACCATTTCCACCATATGAAAATACACCGTTTGCGCCATCTGCATCAGATGTAATGTTTGCATCTGTAATAGTTGTTGTAGATCCATCTTTTACAAGGACTGCAGCATTAAGTCCGTAGAAATTGCAGTTGTCGCCTCCGTCAGAATCACCTGTCTTGGTAACTGTTGCATTTGTAATTGTCACATCATCACTTGTTGCAATTAAAAGTGCGCTTTCATCAGCAGTTGTGCTCTCATAGGTCTGACCGTCCTGTGAATCACTGCTTGTGATTTCTACAGCTCCAGAGTAATCTATGTCAGCGCTGCTCATTCCACCGCCGCCAAATCCGCCTCCTGGCGCATCTCCAGGTGCTCCGTCAGGCTTTTCTCCACTAGGTGGTTCCCCTGGGGCTTCCCCGTCAGGAGCTTCTCCATCGGGCTTTTCTGGTGCTTCGCCCTGCTCCTGAGATGACGCCTCCTGTGAGCTTTCGTCTGCAACTACTTCACTACTTACTTCTGTCGCTGTTGTGTTCTGGCCGCATGCTGAAAGAGACATGCACATAAGTGTTATAGATACGTATGGGATTAGTTTCTTTATTTCGATTCTCTTCATTTTTAACTCCTCGATTCAAAAGGTTATGTGGTTCTTGTTGAATGAAGAATACCAATAAAACCTAAAAATATCCTAAAAACAAAACGCGATATGATTTTATAGATTTGCCCGGAAACGATTGTTTGTAGTAAACTGTGATGCAGCAGGCAAAGACATAAAGGGCATGCGCAGAGTATCACCTTCAAGGAAATAAGTAGTTATGACAGATAAAGATTTTTTCACAAAATACGGACAGAGTCTCAATAATCAGCAGCTAGAGGCTGTGCAGACTGTGGAAGGACCAGTTCTTTTACTGGCGGTCCCAGGAAGCGGCAAGACAACAGTTCTGGTCAACAGGCTTGGATATATGCTTTATTGCAAGGAAATAGCTCCAGAGCATATTTTGACATTAACATACACGGTTGCAGCTACAAGGGATATGGCTACAAGATTTGAAAAGCTTTTTGGCGGTGAATTTAGCGGAAGGCTTGAATTTCGTACCATAAACGGCATCTGCGCCAAGATTATAGCCCATTATGGAAGACTTATAGGAAAGAGCTCTTTTGAACTGGTTACAGATGAGAAGATCACAGGCAAGATCCTGACCGACATTTATCTTAAGGTGGTAAAAGAGTACCCGACAGAGAGTGATATTAAGGCTATCCGCACGCTTATAACCTACTGCAAGAACATGTGCCTTACAGAAAAAGAGATAAAAGAATTAGGAAAAGAGCAGGGAATTGATCTTAATAAGATATATGAGTTATATAACAATGAGCTTAAGTTAAGAAGTCTCATGGACTACGATGATCAGATGATCTACGCTTACAGAATGCTGAAGGGGTCAAAAGATCTTCTTTCTTACTACCAGAACGAATACAGATATATCTGCGTTGATGAAGCCCAGGATACTTCCAAGATCCAGCACATGATAATTGCTCTTCTATCAGGCAAGAATGGGAATCTTTTTATGGTAGGCGACGAGGATCAGAGTATTTACGGATTCCGTGCGGCATATCCTGATGCGCTACTGAACTTTGAAAAAGAGCATCCAGGTGCAAAAGTCCTTGTAATGGACAAAAACTACAGGTCTAACGCCAAGATTGTTCAGGCGGCAGACTATTTTATTCAGAATAATAAGAGCAGGCATGAGAAGCATATGTGCGCTACTAAGGCACCTGAAAGTGATATCAGACTTGTTTCCATGAGTAGCCGCGAAGCTCAGTACAGCTATCTTTTGAAAGTAGCACAGGAGGTAGACTGTCAGACTGCTGTACTATATAGGGATAATGAAAGTGCCCTTCCTCTTGTGGATATTCTTGAGAGAGAAGGGATATCATATAGGGTCAAGAGCGCAGACATGGGCTTTTTTACCCACAGAGTTGTAGTTGATGTGACTAATATGCTGGAGTTTGCTCTAAGACCCGCGGATCCAGAGCTTTTCATGAAGATATATTTTAAGTTTCAGACCTATCTTAGGAAGCCAGAGGCTGAATCCATGTGCTATATAGCGGATAATAGCCATTGCGGGATCCTGGATGCGGCTGAACAAATTGACATAAATAAAAGAGTGTTAGGTAATCTGCGCTCTCTGCGCACGCATTTTAAGAATATGGCTACAGAATCTCCATATAAAGCAATAAACAGACTTGATAAGTTTATGGGCTATGGAGAGTATCTAAAAACCAACAATATTGACACGAATAAGCTCTTTATACTGAAAATGCTGGCCAAAAAAGAGGATAGCATAAAGTCCTTCCTTGATAGATTGGAGGAACTGCGACTTATCATATCGGAAAAAGAGCCAGATTATGGCGCAAAATTCATTCTGTCAACTATCCATTCCAGTAAGGGACTTGAGTATGATAATGTAATTCTGATGGATGTTGTGAATGGAGTTTTTCCGAGTAAGGCCATAAAAAAGACTGAGAAGGCGAGTCCTCAGGATATCAGGGACTTTGAGGAAGAACGCAGAATCTTTTACGTTGGAATGACCAGGGCAAAAGACAGGCTTACAATCTTTAAATATGATGACAAAGGATCTACTTTTGTAAAAGAGCTTACAAGTAAAGATAAAAAAACAGGTGTTACGCAAAAGCCAAAAAATCAGCCAAAAATCGCGGCTTCGCCGCTTTTTGTTAAACCAGAAGCCAAAAAAACGGCTTCTGGGAATGTGCCTAAGCAGTTAATAATCGGGGAGAGAATAATTCAAGATAAATACGGCGCCGGCGTGATCGCTGATGTCAGCTATGATGATGATGAAATCCCCACCAAGTTTACTGTAGAGTTTGACTCTGGCAAGGAGAAGATTTTTGTCTATCCCTTTGCCTTTATTACCGGCATGAAGATATTAGAAGAATCATAATAGTTAGCAATAAAAGACTGTCGTAAATCCGTCAGGGTGTGATAAAATAACCTTTAGAGTTCTGAGGGGGACTTTTTGAAGCGGGGCAGCGTTATGACTAAAGTATTTCTTGTTGAGGACGAGTTTGTTGTTCGTGAGGGGATCAAGAATAATATTGATTGGGAATCGCATGGCTATGACTTTTGTGGAGAGGCCTCTGATGGAGAGGTCGCATATTCCATGATACAGAAGGCTCAGCCTGATATTGTGATAACCGATATCAAGATGCCTTTTATGGACGGCCTTTCACTTAGCCGCCTGATCAAGGCAGAATTTCCATGGATTGAGATAATTCTTTTAACTGGATATGAGGACTTTCAGTTTGCAAGAGAGGCTATTAAAATAGGCGTCTCTTGCTATCTTAGTAAACCCATAAGTGGGGATAATCTTTTAAAGGAAGTTGACACCCTGGCTCAAAGGGCTATGGAAAAGAAGCAGGAGAGAGAAGCAACCAAGCGCTATGAAGCAGAAATGCAGGAAAGGACTGAGCTTGATAAGCAGGAGTTCTTTAGAAACCTGTTAAAAGGCGGCAAGAGCTTCTCAGAATTGGTTGAAGGGGCTAAAAAGCTTGGTATCGATATTTCAGGCCCATATTATAATCTAGTGCTTTTAAAGCTCTGGTCAACGAGACATGAATCCTTTGAATATTCCGACAGCGTAATAAAAATTGAAAATAAAATCCGTGAGATAGCGCAGAAATATGGCGCCGTCTACTTTGACCTTAATATCGAGGGCATAGCTCTTTTGTTCAAGGGAGAGTCTGACAAGGTAATAAACGAAGCTATAGCAAAGTGTGTCGATGACATAAAGTCCATGATATCTGAATATAGCCACATCAGGTACTTTGGCGGAGTGGGGCAGTGCGCAGGCAGGATCACTGAGATTCCTGAGTCCTTTAGATGGGCCAGCAGAGCCTACGCTCACATCTATCTAACTTCAGATAATGGATTTTTGATGGGATCAGAGGAGGTTCTGCAGCCTGTAAATGAGAACCTGATTTTATCAGCAATCGATCCTAAACATATAGATAGAAAGCACATTAGAGAATTCTTAAGGAGAGGCGACGGCTCAGAAACAGAAGTGTTTCTCATGGAGTTCTTTAATGGTATGGGGCCTGGCGCCATTAGATCAACTATGCTCAGGCAATATATAGCCATGGACATGTATTTTTGCGTGTCAGACTTTGTTGAGAACGAGCTTGGAGTTTCAAAGAGTGATCTGGGAAGCGAAATGGAGGTTCCAACCCCTGAAGTCCTGGCAGATGAGGCAAGGACCAAGGAATATCTCACAGATACTTTGAAAAAGGCCATAGAAATAAGGGACAATAATAATTCCGGCAAGTACCACGACATGATAAAAGAGGCTATATCCTACATCTATCAGCATTATGGCGAGGAAGATCTGTCTCTTAATATCCTTGCAGAGCACGTGAATTTTTCTCCTAATCATCTAAGCGCTGTATTTAAGCAGGAAACAGGACAGCCTTTTATAAAATATCTGACGGATTATAGAATGGATCAGGCCAAAGAGCTTCTTAGTACCACCAGCAAAAAGAGCAATGAGATTGCAATGCTAGTGGGCTATAAGGATCCACACTATTTTTCATATTTGTTCAAGAAAACACAGGGACTTACGACAACTCAGTATAGAAGCGGGATGAGCATGGAGGCAGCAAAGTGATTTTTGGTAAAAGAGCTAGAGAACATGAGTCTAAACTGGCCACCAAGATACGTATATCCTATCTTTTGATTCTTTTGCCCAATATCATTTTTATGATATATGTTTTCCACGGGCTCTGGATGACCAACGAAAGATACAAGGATATGCTAAACAGCGTAGTTGCGGCTAGTGAGTTCAGTCTGGATTTTAAAGAGGACTTTGATTATGAGACATATCTTTTGATTGTAGGCAACGTGACCTGGGAAGATTCAAATCTTCCAACGCTTCTACAGGATGCAAGAAAAGTGGTTGATGGTCTTAAGGATTACACGGATACTCATGATAATCAAAAGAGACTTGCCAGTGCGGAGAAATACTTAAATAACCTTGAGACTTATACTGACAGGATCAAAGAAAACCTGGAATATGGTAATAAGTATGAGGCCAATATCACTATTTGGGAGAATGATGTTCAGATAGTGACAGGTCTTTTGCAGGAAACAATCAACGAATATATCTATTATGAGAATAGGCAGCTTCAGGTGACACAAAGCAGAAATAGAGAGCTTTTCAAGAAGACGATTGAAATATCACTCGTTATCTTTGCGGCTATCCTGACAGCAATTGCCCTTATCTCTTTTTGGATGCCAAATTGGATTACCAAGCCAATCGAAGACCAGGTCAAAGAGGAGCAGAAGCAGCTTAGAAAAGCGGAGTTTGAGCTCTTGCAAGCCCAGATAAATCCTCACTTTCTCTATAATACACTTGATGCAATCGTTTGGTCGGCGGAAGCTGGAAATCAGAAGCAAGTTGTGAGCATGGTGGGAAGTCTGTCCGAGTTTTTCAGAGCATCGCTCAATAAGGGAAAAGAGATAGTCTCTATCCGAGAGGAACTTCAGCATGTGACAAGTTACCTGGAAATCCAGCAGGTAAGGTATCAGGATATTCTGACGTACGAGATCAATGTGGCCAAGGATATTTATAACTATAGCATTCCCAAGATCACTATTCAGCCAATAGTAGAAAATGCCCTATATCATGGGATAAAGAACCGAAGAGGCGGCGGAAAGATAACTATCACTGGTGTTGAAAACAAGGACGAACTTACCATACTGGTTCATGACGATGGCGCAGGAATGGATGAGGAGCGTCTCAAAGAAGTCAGGGAAGGCATAATAAGAAACAATCCTGACAAGAATGCAATCTATGGGCTTTATAATGTTAATGAGCGAATAAGGCTTAATTTTGGCGACGAATATGGAATTACGGTTGACAGTACAATTGGAAAAGGTACCGATGTTGTTATACATTTGCCGAAAATCTTAACCGATTCCGTAAAAAATTGAAACTATCTAAAAAAATCATAAAAATATCAACTATTTTTGATTTATAATTCCATGTTAATTTTCCTCCTAAAGGCTACAATTATTCTTAGCTAGGGAATAGGCCCGGCTAGAATACAGTTTTTAGGAGGATTATTTGTTATGATGAAGAAAGTGTTGTCAATTCTTATGGCATCAGCCATGACACTGAGCCTTGTTGCTTGTGGATCACAGGCACCAGCAGCTTCTGGCGAAGGCGCAGCTGCAGATGGACTTATCAAGGTTGGTATTATCAACAACGACCCTAACGAGTCTGGCTATCGTACAGCTAATGACGCTGATCTCAAGGCTAAATTTACAGAGGCAAACGGCTATGATGCATCTTTTGCCTACAGCTTAAAGAACGACGAGCAGATTCAGGCAGCTCAGAACTTCATTCAGGAAGATGTTGATTATCTTCTTCTTTCAGCAGCAGATACAGCAGGCTGGGATTCAGTTCTTAAGGATGCTCAGAATGCAGGCGTAAAGGTTATTCTTTTTGACCGTACTATTGATGCTGATCCTAGTCTCTATGAGGCTTCAATCGTTTCAGATATGGCTAAGGAAGGCCAGACAGCAGTTGACTGGCTTGCAAGCCAGAACCTTTCTGAGTACAACGTAATCCATATCCAGGGTGTTATGGGTAGTGCTGCTCAGCAGGGACGTAGTGGTGCTCTTGATGCTAAGGCATCTGCAGAAGCTAACTGGAATATCGTTAAGCAGCAGACAGCTGAGTGGAACGCTGAGAAGGCACAGCAGATCGTTCAGTCAGTTATCGATTCTGGTGAAAAGTTCAACGTAATCTATGCTGAGAACGATGATATGGCTAAGGGCGCTGTAGCAGCTCTTGACGCAGCTGGTATCTCACACGGTGTTGGAAAAGACGTTGTTGTTATGGGCTTTGACTGCAACAAGTGGGCACTTGAAGAGCTTCTTGCTCAGAACTGGAACTATGATGGACAGTGCAATCCTTTCCAGGCTAGCTACATTGATGACATCATCAAGACTCTTGAGAGTGGCGGAACACTTTCACAGAAGACAATCATCATGGACGAGAAGGGCTTCGATGCAACAACTATCACACAGGATGATGTTGATAATTATGGGATCTAATATGCAGTAAAACGAAAGCGGTGCGGACTCCCCGCACCGCTATTTTTCTAAATGAAATCAAGTTTGCAAAGGGTGGAATTATGGAAGAATCAAGAGTGTTGGAAATGCGGGGCATAAAAAAGGAATTCCCTGGCGTCAAAGCTCTCCAAAACGTGGATTTTTCTTTGAACAAAGGAGAAATACATGCTCTTATGGGTGAAAACGGCGCTGGAAAGTCCACGCTTATAAAGGTGCTTACAGGTGTATATCCCAAGGATGGGGGAACTATAAGCCTGCAAGATCACGGGGAAGTTCAGATACATTCGCCTCAGGATGCTCAGAGATTGGGGATCAGTACTGTTTATCAGGAAATTACTCTGTGTCCAAACCTGACGGTGGCAGAAAATATGTTTATCGGTAGAGGCAAGGGAGCTTTTACCAATTGGAAAGAAATGAACGGAGAAGCCGAGCTTCTTCTTAAGAAATTAGACATTCCGGCAACAGCAACAATGCAGCTTGCAAACTGTTCAATCGCGGTTCAGCAGATGGTTGCTATTGCCAGAGCTGTAGATATGGATTGTAAGGTTCTTATCCTTGATGAGCCTACATCTTCACTGGATGAGCAGGAAGTTGAAAAGCTCTTTGGACTTATGAGAGATCTTAAGGCCATGGGCGTAGGAATCATCTTTGTTACCCACTTCCTGGATCAGGTTTATGAAGTATGCGACAAGATCACAGTTCTTCGTAACGGTCAGCTTGTTGGAGAATATGAGATCAAGGATCTTCCACGAGTAGAGCTGGTTGCCAAGATGCTGGGAAAAGAGATGGATGACCTCTCAGACATCAAAGGCGAAGGTGGCGCATACGACGGCAAGGACAAGGATTTAATGGTATTTGAGGCAAAACAGCTGCAGAGTGTGGCTGGAATAAAGCCTTTCGATTTCCATATCAAAAAGGGAGAAGTTAACGGATTTACCGGACTTCTCGGTTCCGGACGAAGTGAGTGCGTAAGAGCTATATTTGGCGCTGACAGAGTCATCGGCGGAACAGTAAAGATGCATGGCAAGGAGATCAGGATAGGCAAGCCTAAGGATGCCATGAAGAACGGAATTGCTTATCTTCCGGAGGACAGAAAGAACGATGGTATTATCGGAGATCTTTCCGTAAGGGATAATATTATTCTGGCTTTGCAGGTAATGACCGGTTTCTTCAAGCCATTTAGCAAGGCTCAGGCCAACAAATTTGCTCAGGAATATATTAGTAAGCTGAATATCAAGACTGCTTCTGCAGATACACCTATAAAGTCCTTGTCAGGTGGAAATCAGCAGAAAGTTATTCTGGCAAGGTGGCTGTTGATGCATCCTGAGTATCTTATCCTTGATGAGCCTACCAGAGGAATCGACGTAGGAACCAAGGTTGATATCCAGAAGCTTGTTCTGGAACTGGCAAAAGAGGGAATGAGTGTGACCTTCATTTCTTCTGAGACAGATGAAATGCTTAGAACGTGCTCAAGGCTCGTTGTTATGAGAGATAGAAAGGTGGTAGGCGAGCTTTCTGGCGAAGATCTGACCCAGAATAAGATTATGAGCACTATCGCAGGGGAGAGTAAGGTATGAGTAAGCAGAAAAAGAAAATTTGGCCAACAGTGCTTGGCTTTTTAATGCGGGTGGTCAGACACCAGCTCTTTATCCCGCTTTTGGCGGTAGTAATCCTTGTGATAATCAACCTGGTACATGACCCAGCGTTCTTCAAGATCACACCTGGATACAATAACGCAGGTAATTTTATTTTTTCAGGAAGCCTTATAACTATTCTGGACTTCGGTTCAGAACTTGGTATTCTGGCTATAGGTATGACACTTGTTACAGCTGCTTCAGGAGGACAGGATATCTCTGTTGGAGCAACAATTGCCATTGCTGGTTCAGCAATGCTCAGGATCATCTGTGGAGGCGTAGCTCACCCAGAGGAAAATGCACATTCAGTACTTCTTGCATTTTTAGTGGCTTGCCTTGTTGGTATGGCCTGCGGTCTGTTTAACGGTGTTTTGGTAGCTGTCTTCAAAATACAGCCAATGGTAGCTACGTTGATTCTTTTCACAGCTGGAAGATCTATTGCAGCCTGGATCAACCATAATGAGCTTCCAATCGTTCCAGATCCCAAGTTTGCATACTTTGGCGGAGTAATACCTGGAATTCCGATTCCAACTACAGTATTTATCATGCTTGGATGTATGCTTATTATTGCGTTGCTTCTCAAGTTCACCAACCTTGGACTTTATACTCAGTCTGTTGGTATCAATGAGAAGTCAGCAAGACTTAATGGCATTAATCCAGTATTTATCAAGATTTTGGCTTTTGTTATCCTGGGACTTTGCGTTGCAGTTGCTGCTCTCATCAAGGTCAGCAGACTTTCAACCATCAATTACTCTGTTATAGCAAAAGATATAGAGATGGACGCAATTCTTGCGGTTGCCCTTGGTGGTAATGCTCTTTCAGGTGGTAAGTTTAATATGTGGGCTTCAATCCTGGGCGCATACATCATTCAGTTCCTGACAACAACACTTTACAAGCTTGATGTTCCTTCTGAGGAGTTATCAGTTTACAAGGCGCTGGTTGTTATTGCTCTTGTAGTAATCTCAGCTCCAACAGTAAGAGAAGGAATTGGAAGATTCTTTAAAAAACTGGCTCCAGCAAGAAAGGAGGCAGCTTAAATGAAAAAGACTAAAGTAGAAAAAGGTAACATTTTTACAAGGGTAAATGACACAACCTTGCTGCTCACAATCACAATCGTAGTATTCTTTGTAATGTACATTGGAGCAATTGTATTCATGGGAGGAGGTTTTACCAAACCCCAGAGATTCCTTGATATTTTAAATGCCTATTCATCACTTATTATCGTGTCCTGTGGACTTAGTATCGTAATGATAACTGGCGGTATTGATATTTCCGTTGGAGGCGTAATGGCGCTGGTTTCTATGTGCTGCGCTGTATATCTTGATAGTGAGACAGGCGGAAACATCTGGGTATCAATGGCAATTGCTCTGGCTATAGGTCTTGCCTTTGGTGTTGTTCAAGGCTTCCTTGTAGCTTATTTCGATATTCAGCCCTTTATTGTCACGCTGGCGGGAATGTTCTTTGCAAGAGGTATGACTACAAAAGTACATACAGCACCTCATAACGTACAGAATCCTGTTCTTGTAGCGCTGAAAGATACAAAGATCGTTGTACCAGGTCTTGGTGTCTATAACAAAAAAGGTAACTATCTTCCAGCTCAGATTGAAATTGGTGTAATCGTTGCCCTCGTTATTGTGGTAATATTGTTTGTAGTACTTCGCTGGACAAAGCTTGGAAGAAACTTCTACGCAGTAGGTGGAAACAAGCAGAGTGCTCTTATGCTCGGAATAAATGTCAGAAGAACAAAGTTCATGTCTCATGTTATCAGTGGCCTTTTGGCAGGTATCGGCGGATATGTTTACTTCCTTCATGTAGGTTCTGGTTCTGCCAGCCACGCGATGGGGTATGAGATGAATGCGATCGCATCTTCAATCATTGGCGGAACAATGCTTACAGGCGGTGTTGGAAACATTATTGGAACCTTATTTGGTGTTCTCTCTCTTGAGACTATCCAGACAATCGTTTCCACAGCCGGACTTGATGATGCATGGTGGACAGGTATTACAAATGCTGCAATGCTTTGCTTATTCTTGCTGATCCAGAGCGTAGTAATGATCCAGAAGAGAAAAGCCTTGAAGAGTTGAGGGAATAATACTTATATGAAAAAAGTTGCTACTATAGCAATGGCACTGCTCCTGGGCGTGGCTGTAATAGCCAGCTGCGGGAGCAGTACTGTTAGGGAAGATAAGGTAACTGAAGAGATCACGGAGGATAGCGGCCTTATAACTGTTGGATTTTCACAGCTCGGGGCTGAATCTGACTGGAGAAGTGCTAATACTATTTCCATGCAGAGCAGTTTTGTCCCTGAGGAGGGATATTCCCTCATATACAAAAATGGCCAGCAGAAGCAGACCAATCAAATAACAGCTATCAGAACCTTTATCCAGCAGGAAGTGGATTATATTGTCCTGGCACCAGTAACCGAAAGCGGCTGGGATTCTGTTCTCTCTGAGGCAAGAGATGCTGGTATTCCTGTAATTTTAGTGGACAGAAGAGTGGATGTGGCTGATAAATCTCTTTATTCCTGCTGGGTGGGCTCAGACTTTGAGCTTGAGGGCAAGAAGATGGCTGCATGGATAGACAGCTATACAAAGAGTATCAACATGGCTCCTTCTGATGTTCATATCGTGAATATTCAGGGAACGATAGGCTCCACAGCCCAGATTGGAAGGAGCAGAGGCCTTGCTAATGCAGCAAGAGAGCACGGATGGGATCTTATGGCGGAAGTATCCGGTGAATTTACTGAAACCAAGGGCTATGAAGTTATGGCAGCTCTTTTGGAGAGGTTTGACAATATCAATATTGTCTACTGCGAGAACGATAACGAAGCTATAGGCGCAATTGATGCCCTGGAAGAAGCCGGTAAAAAGGTTGGCTCAGACATTAGAAACGGCGAGATCATGGTGGTTTCCTTTGACGGAGTCAACAAGGAGGCTCTCGATTATGCCAAGGATGGTAAGATTTCCTGCATTGCTGAATGTAATCCTCTGCATGGGCCAAGGGTTAAGGCTCTGGTAGATGCTTTGGTCAAGGGTGAGACCCCTGATAAGTTTAACTATGTAGATGAAAAGCTCTTTAGCTCTAACGAAAAAGTTACTGAAGTGGTTGTAGATGGTGTGACTTATAAGGTTCAGGATATTGGAGACTAATTTATCAATATTTTATTTGTAAATTTGATGTAATAGTAGTCATAATATATTTAGGCATTGTGTTAATTCGTAAAGGAGAGTTCTTATGAAGAAGAAAATACTTCTGGCCGACGATACAACTTTTATGAGAGAAATGCTTAAATCAGCTCTTGATCCTGAGAAATATCAGATCATTGGAGAAGCCACAGACGGCGCAATGGCTGTGGAGTATTATAAAGAGAAAAAGCCGGATCTTATGATACTGGATATTAATATGCCCAAAATGAATGGCATTGATGCGCTTACAGAGGTCATAAAATATGATTCTAAGGCCAATGTTATCATGTGTTCTGACCAAAAGTACGAGAACATGATAGTTATGGCAATAAAGCGCGGAGCCAAGGACTTTATAATAAAGCCTTTCACATCTTCTGACGTTATCACTGCTGTCAACAAGGTCTTTGACAACGCTGATGAGTAAAGAATTATTTAATACAATAAAAGAAAAAAGCCTGACTGATATGAAAATATCGGCCAGGCTATTATTTTTTTTAATATTCTAATATGAAATTAGTTAAAAGAATCAGTGAGTACGTTTGCGCTTCTCTGCAGCTTCTTTTAACTTGTTCTTATCTATCTTGCCTTCTGCGATTGTGTTGGCCATCCAGATTTTTAAAGATTCTACAGTAAGGTCAATCTGGTTGAGCTGCTCCTGTATATTTACAAAATCAGGAAGCTCATCCTCTGAAATCTCGCCGTCAGCAGTGATGTCGATAAGTCTTTCCTTCTGCTTGTCCAATGAATTAAGAGCAGAAAGCATGCCAAGTACAATCTCTGAAAGAGATGAAAGCTTGACCTCAGGAACATTTTCCTGTCCAATCCTGCATTCATGTGTACAGTAGTAGTTGCAAAGTTCAGGTTTCTTGTAAGCAAGAGCCATATCTACAACGTCCTCTGGATAAATGGCAGTCTTGCCAGTCTCCATTTTCTCAAGTCGGCTCTCACTTATAGTTCCAATAAGTTCACTGGCCTGTGCTCTGGTAAGTCCAGCCGCTTCACGGCTCTCGAAATAGATGTTCTTGTTCTCCCTGATCGATCTTTTTCCCATAGCTTAGAAATATTTCCTTTCCCGATAAATACCCCTTATAACAAACACCTATATCTTATCCTATTTTGTACCAAAAATGAAGTATTAATAGATGGATTTAGACCGCAACTAGTGTGTATAATAGTTCTGATATATATATTCCAAAGAGAGGAACAAGATATGATCACAAGAAATCTACATGATAACTGGACTATGCGCAGAATGGACCAGGATAACTGGTACAAAGCTACTGTGCCAGGAACCGTCTATACAGATCTTATGGATAATGGATTGATGGAAGATCCCTATTATAGAGATAATGAAGACAAGGCCCTTGCACTTATGGAATACGACTATGAGTACAAGATGAGCTTTACCCTTGAGGAAGCAGATGAACTCTTTTTATGCAGTCAGGTTCTCCTTCGTTTTGAGATGCTTGATACAATTGCAGACGTCTATTTTAACGGCGTTTTATTAGGAAACCCATGCAATATGCATAGAACATACGAATATGCCGTAAAAGAGCTTTTAAAGGCTGAAAATGACCTTAGGATTGTATTCCATTCTCCTAACAAATTTATAAGAGAAGAATTCAAGAAAGATCCTGTTCTGGGCTCAGAAGATTGCTCTAAGGGCTTCCCTAAGATACGCAAGGCTCATTATATGTTCGGATGGGATTGGGGCCCAAGGATTCCTGATGCAGGAATAATGCGCCCAGTGTCACTTGTAGGAATTAACGAGACAAGATTTGAATCCTTCTATGTCAGACAGGATCACCATAATGGATGTGTTACACTGTCATTTGATGCCAGAAATGAAGGAAATTACAATTATATAACAACTGTTACTGTAACGGATCCCCAGGGCAAGGTTATTGCTGATGAGATCAATTCCAACGAGACTGTAGAGCTTATAACACCTCAGCTCTGGTGGCCAAATGGCTATGGAGAACAGCATCTTTACACTGTTAAGGCTAGTCTTCGAAATGCAAAGGGCGATGTCCTTGATGTATGGGAAAAGAGAATTGGTCTAAGGACCATGACTATCTCCAGGGAGAAGGACGAGTATGGTGAAGAGTTCTGCCATGTTGTTAATGGAGTCAAGATATTTGCCATGGGAGCAGATTATATCCCTCAGGACAATATCCTTAGCAGAGTTAATAAAGAAAGAACCAGGACACTTCTTACTCACTGCAAAAATTCTCACTTTAACTGCATAAGAGTTTGGGGCGGTGGATACTATCCAGAGGATGAATTCTATGATATCTGCGATGAGCTGGGCCTTGTTGTGTGGCAGGATCTTATGTTTGCCTGCGCTGTATACAGACTGTCAGAGGATTTTGAAGAGAATATCATAGCAGAGGTCATTGATAATGTGAGAAGACTTCGTCATCATGCAAGTCTGGGACTATGGTGTGGTAACAATGAGATGGAATTATTTGTAGGTCAGGAGCATTGGGGGGCGAAATTTACCCTAAAGTCAGACTACGTCAAGATGTATGAATATCTTTTCCCTAAGCTTCTGAAAAAGGAGGATCCTCAGACCTATTACTGGCCAGCAAGCCCTTCATCTGGTGGAGGATTTGATAATCCTAATGATGAGAATAGGGGAGATGCCCACTATTGGGAGGTTTGGCATGGTAATCAGCCATTTACAGCTTATCGCCAGTTCCATTTCAGATACCTTTCTGAGTTTGGATTCCAGTCTTTCCCAGCTGTAAAGACTATTGAAACCTTCACAGAACCTGAGGATAGAAATATCTTTTCCTACGTAATGGAGAAACATCAGAGAAACAGCGCTGCTAACGGCAAGATCATGAACTATATGAGCCAGACATATCTCTATCCTGAGAGTCTTGATGAGCTTGTCTATTATTCACAGCTTTTGCAGGCAGATGCTATCAGATATGGGGTTGAACATTTTAGAAGAAACAGGGGAAGATGCATGGGCACAGTATATTGGCAGCTCAATGACTGCTGGCCTGTAGCTTCCTGGGCATCAATAGATTATGAGGGCAGATGGAAGGCACTTCAGTACTATGCTAAGAGGTTCTTTGCACCAGTACTTATTTCCTGTGAGGAAAGAGGTTATCTTGATCAGAGAGTATCTGTCAACGATGATGCGGATCCTATTGTTAAATCTATTAAGCTAAATGTCCAGAATGAAACCATGGATGGAAAGGATCTTGAGGTCAGATGGCAGCTCAGAGATTCAAAAGCAGCTGTTATTGAAGAAGGTAAAAAAGAGCTCTATGCTGCGGCTCTTTCTACAAACTGGCTTGATGAAATAAACATGGATCAGGCTGACCTTCATGAAAATTATGTAAGCTATCAGCTGCTCGAAGATGGCAATGTCATCTCTGAGGGAACTGTGCTCTTTTGCCCACCCAAGCACTTTAAGTTTGCTGATCCGCACCTTAAGGCAAGGCTTGAAGGAGATGAAATCATCATCTCTTCAGATGCTTATGCAAAGAGCGTTGAAATTCGCAATGGCAATGATGATCTTTTGCTTTCAGATAACTATTTTGACCTTAATGCGTCTGAGAAGAGAATCAAGATAATAAGCGGAGAAGTTGACGTGTTAAGGGTTAGGTCAGTAGGTATCTGAACCCTAGAAATATTATAAAAATTTAACGTTTTGCCGTACTTATATATGATAAAATTTTCCTGTGAAAGGAGATTTTGGTATGGCAGATAGCAGA
>JAEEGL016735041.1_pt1 | contig 25411 bp, 21 predicted proteins | sample 9134231 | NCBI WGS metagenome assembly JAEEGL01 (sample SAMN16246548, study PRJNA631951) | gut metagenome | biome: gut microbiome; feature: rumen; material: fiber-attached | host: Bos | place: Iran: Karaj | collected 2018-10
CCCAGCCCCTCCCAAAGCGGCACGATATTCGATATTCTGTGGATCCAACCGAACGGCCTCTTCAAAATAGGTCCTCGCATCGGCCAGCCAGCCTTTTTGCCGGAGTACCATTCCCATCAGGAAATGCCACTCCGCTGTTCGGTTCGATGCGTTCACCGTATCAAGAAGACGGTGCGCCTCTTCAACGCGGCCGGTATAGATGAGGGAACGGATCTGCGCAAAGAGGGGCGCCGCACTGCCCTGCTGACCTCCGGATTGCCCATTGCGGCTTCCTTCTCTGCCCGACACACGCTCCTTGACAATCATATCGTAGGCTTCATTGATTTCCCGCATCTTTTCCTGTGCAAGATCTGCCAAGGGGTTGTTCTGATAGTTATCGGGATGATACTTTTTGGCCAGTTCCCGATAGGCGGATTTGATTTCCTGTTCACTGGCGCTTCGGGGAACGCCTAAAACTTCATACGGATCCTTCATTATATGCTCCTTACAGGCAGAATATGAAACTCCGGAGGATGCCTCACAGGCGAGGTTCCCTCTGTTTTTCAGCCAAAATCGCTTGCTGACGCGACGCCATGCCGGGGCCTGCCACATTTTTCAAAATGCCGAGGTAACGGCGCGCCGGCAGCAGAGAAAGCGCTGCAGAGACCGCCGCGGATGCATCCTGCAGCAGTAAAAGCGCGCGACCCGGGTCAAAAACTCCCTTTTGAAACGCTCCTGACTCCCGCAGAGCGTTAAATCGCCCTTTTTCTCCGTCCTTTTCCCAGTCATCCGCTGCGTCCATCAGATACACCCAGCGTCCGAGCTGGTATCCAAGCTGTTCCAACACCCGTTTTTGCGTATCGTCTTGCCCAAGAGGCGTTACCAGGCGGGAAAGAAGCCTCCCGTTGTGGTGCGCATACGTGTCAAGGCTTTCCCCTTGTCGGGATTCTGCTTCGGCTTGCAGCGCAAGCTCCTGTGAAACTGCTTCAAATGCAAGAGGATAATCCCGCGCCGCTTTGCGATATGCCGATTTGAGAATCCCCAAACCTGTCGCCGAACAAATCGGCCGGAGGCCCCTCTCGTCTGCACGGTCGTCTTCCAGCTTTCCGCATACCAGCAGAACCTGAACGGCGGCTGCATAGCGCAGCGCTTCTGTTTCTTCGAGATAGGCTCGTTTTCTCAGAGGATGAGTGATGCAGTTTCCGAAACGTACCTTCGGCTCTTCAGGCAAGAGCGCCAGCCCGAGCGCTGCCAAAAAGGCAAAATCATAGGAGAGCCCGACAGAAGAAGCCAGCCCGTATCGCTTCCTTAAACAGTGGCAAAGCCCGCAATAGACGGCCTTATAGGTATCGAGTTCACGAACCCGAAGCTCGGGCTGGAAGGTAGTCAAATACCCGAACATGACGAAACCTCGCTGATGCTGTGTGGTTTCTCCTCTGCCGCATTGGTTTCACTTGCGTTCAGGGATTTCTCCCGTTCCAGCACCTTCTTCAGATAGATGCCGGTATAGGATTTTGGATTCTGGGCCACCTCTTCCGGGGTGCCAGCTGCAACCAAGAAGCCTCCGGCATCTCCTCCCTCGGGTCCGAGGTCGATGATATGATCGGCATTTTTAATGATATCCAGGTTGTGTTCGATCACAACGACCGTGTTGCCCTCGTTGACAAAGGTCTGCAGAACCTCGATCAGCTTGTGCACGTCTGCCGTATGCAGTCCTGTCGTGGGCTCGTCGAGCACATAGATGGTCCGCCCTGTCGAGCGTCTGGAGAGTTCCGTCGCAAGCTTGACCCGCTGAGCCTCACCTCCGGAAAGCTGGGTGGAGGGCTGCCCGATTTTGATATAACCCAGTCCGACGTCGCACAGGGTCTGCAGCTTTCTGCGAATCTTTGGGTGGTTTTTAAAGAATTCCATCCCTTCGTCCACTGTCATTTCCAGCACGTCGGCAATATCCTTCCCCTTGTATTTGACCTCAAGGGTTTCACGATTGTAGCGTTTGCCTTTGCATACATCGCAGGGCACATACACGTCAGAGAGGAAATGCATTTCGATCTTGACGATCCCATCGCCCTCACAGGATTCACAGCGTCCTCCCCGCACATTGAAGGAAAACCGTCCCGGTCCGAAGCCCCGCATTTTTGCTTCGCTGGTGGCGGCGAAAACATTGCGCACATCGGTAAAAAGTCCGGTATAGGTAGCGGGATTGGAACGCGGCGTTCTCCCGATGGGCGACTGATCGATCGCGATGATCTTGTCGAGGTGCTCCAACCCTTCTACCGAACCCACGTCGGCTACCGGAAAGCGCGCTCCATTGAGCTTGACGGCAAGCGTTTTATAGAGCACCTCGTTGATCAGCGAGGACTTCCCTGATCCCGACACGCCTGTAACGCAGGTAAACGTGCCGAGCGGGATCTCGATATCCATGCCCTTGAGATTGTTGGCCCGTGGATTTTTGATCGTGATATGCTCTCCATTTCCTTTGCGCCGCACCTGAGGCACTGGGATATGCTTTGCTCCGCTCAAGTACTGGCCGGTTATGGAGTCCGGATTGTCCATAATCTCTTTCGCCGTGCCCTCGGCGACGATCCTGCCTCCGTGCACCCCGGCAGCCGGTCCCACATCGATGATATGGTCGGCCTCCAGCATGGTCTCCTCGTCATGCTCCACGACGATGAGGGTATTCCCCAAGTCTCTCAGACGCTTCAGCGTATCAAGAAGCTTGTGATTGTCTCGTTGATGCAGCCCGATCGAGGGCTCGTCCAGAATATACAGCACCCCCATCAGGGAGGAGCCGATCTGGGTCGCAAGGCGGATCCGCTGGCTCTCTCCTCCGGACAGGGTGCCGGCTGCGCGGGCAAGCGTGAGATACTCCAACCCCACATTGCGCAGGAACTGCAGCCGCTCGCGGATCTCCTTGAGAATCTGCCTGGCAATGAGCTCCTGTGTTGGGGTCAACACCAGATTCTCCAGAAATTCCAGTTCTTTTGTGATGGAGAGCTCCGTAAAATCGATGATGCTGAGCCCCCCGATGGTAACGGCCAGAACAACGGGATTGAGCCGTTTCCCGTGGCAGTCGGGACAGACATTGGAACTCATGGAGGTGCGGATCTCATAGCGAATAAATTCGGAATTGGTTTCGGTATACCTACGCTGAAGATTGTTGACGACGCCCTCAAAATCGGTATAGTATTCCCCGTGGCCGTATTCATTGACCCGCTTCATTTTGATCTTTTCACCGTTTGTGCCGTATAAGACAATATCCTGGATCTTTTTTGGCAGCTCCCCAAAGGGCGTGTCGAGCGAAAAACCATAGTGCTCGGCAAGCCCTTCGTAATACATGTGTGAAATGGTCCCGCCATAGATAAAGTTCCACCCTGAAGCCTTGATCGCGCCGTCGCGCAGGCTCAGTGTTTTATCCGGAACAATCAGATCCGGATCGAGTTTGAGCTGGGTCCCCAGCCCTGTGCAGGTCGGACAGGCTCCGAATGGATTGTTGAAGGAAAACATCCGCGGCGTGAGTTCCTCAATGCCGACGCCGTGGTCGGGACAGGCATAGTTCTGTGAAAACAGCATCTCTTCGCCGCCCTGCACCGATACGATGCAGAGTCCCCCGCTGAGTCCCGAGGCGGTCTCGACTGAGTCGGCCAAACGGGAGCGGACATCATCTTTTACGACCAAGCGGTCGACCACAATCTCGATGGAGTGTTTGAAATTCTTCTTCAGCGTGACGGTCTCCGAGAGATCGTAGAGCTCTCCGTCCACACGGGCACGGACAAATCCCTGTTTGCGAGCGTCTTCGAGCACCTTCTGGTGCTCCCCTTTTCTCTGTCGCACAACGGGAGCCAAAACCGAAATTCGGCTGCCATCCGGCAATCCCAGTACCTGATCGACGATCTGATCCACCGTCTGCTGCTTGATTTCTCTTCCGCAGACCGGACAGTGCGGCGTTCCGATATTGGCATAGAGCAGGCGCAGGTAGTCATAGATCTCCGTGACGGTTCCCACCGTGGACCTGGGGTTCTTCGAGGTCGTCTTCTGATCGATAGAGATTGCGGGCGAGAGACCGACGATATCGTCCACATCCGGCTTGTCCATCTGTCCGAGAAACTGCCTCGCATAAGAGGAAAGCGACTCCATATAGCGCCGCTGTCCCTCCGCATAGATGGTGTCGAAGGCCAGCGATGATTTCCCCGAACCCGACAGCCCCGTCACCACAACCAGCTTGTCGCGCGGAATGCTGACGTTGATATTCTTAAGGTTGTGCACGCGTGCGCCTCGCACGACGATCTGGTCAGTCACGTTTCTTTTGCCTCCCAAAAACGGTTTCTTCTTTTTGTGCGCGGATCTCTTCAATTTTATCACGCAGATACGCGGCATGTTCAAATTCAAGCAATTTTGCGGCTGCCTTCATTTCCTTGGTCAGTTTTTCGATGAGGGCCTCTCGCTCCCGTCTGCTCATGAACTTCAGTTTCCCAGGTTCGGTTTCAACCTTGGAAGAGATCTCGATCACGTCGCGCACGCCCTTGACGATGGTCTTCGGAATGATGCCGTTTTGTTCATTATAGGCCGACTGGATCGACCGGCGGCGATTGGTCTCATCAATAGCCACCCGCATCGAATCTGTGATATGATCGGCATACATGATCACCATGCCATCAGCATTGCGGGCGGCACGTCCTATGGTCTGAATCAGACTGGTTGCCCCGCGCAAGAAGCCTTCTTTGTCTGCATCAAGGATCGCAACCAGCGAAACCTCGGGGAGGTCCAAACCTTCCCGAAGCAGGTTGATGCCGACCAGCACGTCAAACTCACCCAACCGCAGCTTTCGGATGATCTCCATCCGCTCGATGGTCTCTACATCGTGGTGCATATACCGCACCTTGATGTGCAGATTTTCAAAATAGGAAGTCAGATCCTCGGCCATTTTTTTCGTCAGCGTGGTCACAAGTACCCGTTCTCCCTTTTCAGCGCGCTTGTTGATCTCACTGACAAGATCGTCGATCTGTCCTGCGACGGGACGCACCTCCACCCGCGGATCCAACAGACCCGTCGGGCGTATCACCTGCTCGACAATCTGTGTGGCGTGGGTTCTCTCATATTCGCCAGGAGTTGCCGAAACAAAAATCACCTGGTTGATCCGCTCTTCAAACTCTGAAAAATTCAGCGGACGGTTGTCGAATGCGGAGGGCAGACGGAATCCATAGTCCACCAGGGAAACTTTTCTGGAGTGATCTCCCCCGAACATACCCCGGACCTGCGGCAGCATCACATGAGACTCGTCTACCAGCATCAAATAATCTTTCGGCATATAGTCGAGCAGCGTGTAGGGCGTGGAACCCGGAGGCCTGCCCAGTAAAATCCGGGAGTAATTCTCAATGCCGGGGCAGAAGCCGATTTCCCGCAGCATCTCCACATCATAGCGGGTGCGCTGTTCGATGCGCTGCGCTTCCAACAGCTTTCCCTCTTTCCGGAAGAAGGCGATACGCTCTTCCAACTCCCGTTCGATCTCGCGGATCGAGGGCTCGAGCTTCTCCTTCGACACCACATAATGTGAGGCTGGGAACACGATCGTAAACTTTGGCCTTCCGACGACTTCGCCCGTGACAGGACTGATCTCGGACAGGCGCTCCACCTGATCTCCCCAGAATTCCACTCGAATAATATGCTCGCTCTGGTCGGCCGGAAAGATTTCGAGCACATCGCCCCTCACCCGAAACTTATTTCGGGTGAGGTTGACATCGTTCCTCTCATACTGGATGCCGACCAATCTGCGCAGTACGGTATCCCGCGAGATCTCCTGCCCTTCCCGCAGTGTCAGCGCCAGCTCGGTATACTCCCGCGGGTCTCCCAAACCATAGATGCAGGAGACAGAGGCCACAATGATCACGTCTCTGCGTTCAAAGAGAGCAGCCGTTGCCGAATGCCGCAGTTTATCGAGCTCGTCGTTGATCGAAGAATCCTTTTCAATGAAGGTATCCGTTGCGGGAATATAGGATTCCGGCTGATAGTAATCGTAATACGATACGAAGTATTCTACCGCATTATGGGGGAAAAACTCCCGGAATTCACTGCACAGCTGTGCCGCCAGGGTCTTGTTATGGGCAAGTACCAGCGTCGGCCGCTTGACAGTTTCGATGATCTTCGCCATGGTATAGGTCTTCCCTGATCCGGTAACCCCGAGCAGAGCCTGCGCATGGTCACCGCGCAGCACGCCCTCGCTCAGCCTTTCAATGGCCTGTGGTTGGTCTCCTGCGGGAGTGTATTCCGATATCACCTGAAACTCCGCCAATTTTTCACTCCCTTTCGAGCCCTGCGTCAAAGTCTGTCCCTCATTACTCCAGCATCATGCTCTCGCGCATGCTCACAAAATCATTGTCTGCCACCACAAGGTGGTCAAGCAGATTGATACCAAGCGGCAAAAGAACCGACTGCAGTGCCCTCGTCGCTGAGATGTCTTCATTGGAGGGAATGGCAAATCCACCGGGATGATTGTGTGCCATAACAACACCGGAAGCCTTGACCAGAACGGCGCGCTCCACGATCTGCCGCAGATTGACATGAACGGAATTGATGCTGCCCTCCTGCAAAAACTCTCCCTTGAGGATCTGGTTTTTATTGCCGAGAAAAACGATCATCAGCATTTCATTGCGTTTCCCAATGAATTTCGGCAGCACAAATTGCTTCACATCTTCCGTTGTGAGAAGCTGGCGGAGGTTGCTGCTATCCTCGTCGAAATAGCGGCGGGTCAGTTCTGGAACCAACTTCAGAAGAACCGCCGAGTGCTCGCCCACACCCTCCACCGAGCAAAGCGCTTCGAAATCCGCCTCGAACACGCCGCGTAGACTTCCGAAACGGTTTATCAGTCGATGTGCAAGCGCATTGGTATCCCGCCTTGCAATCGAATAGGTCAAAAGCAATTCCAGCAGCACATGCGGCTCAAAAGAATCCGGACCCTGCTCTAAAAATCGCTGTTTCAGCCGACGTCGGTGCTGCGCATGAAGATTCTCTTCCACGGCGTTTATTTGATCACCTTTCGGCTTCCCGGCTTGACCAGCGGAGCTCCCGTTTTGCAGATCGGGCACTCACTGCTCTCATAAGAGGCAACCTCCAACGAGAGCGCCGCATGGAACGGAACGCCGAAATCCATTTTCCCCCCGGTACGGTCCACCACGGCGCCCACACCGACCACTTCTCCGCCGGCCGCCCGCACCAGTTCGATCACTTCTTTTGCCGAACCGCCGGTGGTCACCACGTCTTCCACCACGAGCACCCGCATGCCGGGTGTCACGGCAAACCCTCTCCGCAGGGTCATTTTTCCGTCTTCACGTTCGGCGAAGAAATTGCGGCAGGAGAGTTTTCTCGACACCTCATAGGCAAGCTGAATGGCTCCCATGGCCGGCCCGATCACGGTTTCGACCTCGAAATCTTTGAAACACTCTGCGATCTGCTCACAGATGGGTTCTGCATAACGGGTATCCTGAAAAACCTTTGCGCACTGAAGATATCGGTCGCTGTGGCGGCCGGAAGTCAGAAGAAAATGCCCTTCTAAAAAAGCTCCAGCATCCTTCAAAATGGAGATGACCTGCTCCTGATCCAACATGGTTGTTCCCCCTTTTTTCGACAGTCGGCAGCGCAGATGCGCCGACGCTTTAATCAATTTATTATACATGATTTTCCCGAAAGTGAAAATAGGTTTTTTAGATTCTTTCCTTTTTTCTGCTGCGGTGCTATACTGAACAACAGAGAAAGGAGGGATCGGCGTGAAAGAACTGCGGATCGGCCCCAACGATGCAGGGCAAAGGGTGGACAAATTCTTAACAAAGGCCTTTCCCTCTCTTCCAGCCTCTCTTCTTTACAAGTATCTTCGCTTAAAACGAATCAAACGCAATGGAAAACGGGTATCCGGCTCCGACAAGCTTGAGATCGGCGATATGCTGCAGCTCTATCTCAACGACGAACTGCTGGAAGCCCGCGAACAGGATACGGCCTATTTGAAAATTCGCCCGGATCTCTCAATTGTCTATGAGGATCAGCATGTACTCATCGTGGACAAACCCGCCGGTCTTCTAGTGCACAGCGACGATACAGAGAGCTACCACACGCTGATTTCCAAAATCCAGGCCTATCTCTATCAAAAAGGCGAATTCAACCCCGCAGAGGAGCATGCTTTCTCCCCTGCGCTCTGCAATCGGATCGATCGCAATACGTCCGGCCTGGTCCTTGCCGCAAAAACGGCCGAGGCTCTGCGTGATCTCAATGAAATCATCCGAACCCGGCAGATCAAAAAGACCTACCTGGCTCTGGTTCAGGGCTGTCCCCATCCCAAAGAGGGAACCCTGAAGGGTTATTTGCTGCGCGACCGGCAGCAGGCAAAGGTGGAGGTGCTCGATCACCCCGTAAAGGGTGGGCGTACCATTCTCACCAAATATCGCGTGCTCGAAACAAAAAATGGGATCTCTCTTGTGGAGATCGATCTTCTGACCGGCAGAACCCACCAGATCCGCGCGCACTTTGCCTCGATCGGGCATCCCCTCTGCGGGGATGGAAAGTACAGTCAGCTCGCTCCAGGAAGCAAGTTTCGGCACCAGGCGCTTTGCGCTTATAAAATCGAGTTTGATTTTAAGAAATATCGAGGAATTCTGAGATATCTGGATAAAAAACAGTTTTTTTCGGCACAAACAGGGTTATTTGATGATTTTTCTCGATGATCTTCTAAAAACATTGACTTTTAACAGGTAACCCTGTATATTAAAGATTACGCAACATCATTGCGGAATCGTTTTTTGTATTCTGCGCCGGAGGGGAGGAAGGATAAGGAAATGACCAACAACAATATCATTGAGCTTGTCAATGTGACAAAGAGCTTTGACGGTGATATTGTCCTAGATAACATCAATCTGAAAATTAAGGACGGTGAATTCATCACGCTGCTGGGTCCTTCCGGATGCGGGAAGACGACAACTCTTCGCATCATCGGGGGTTTTTTGTTTCCTGATTCTGGCAGTGTTTTTTTTGATGGTGAAAACATCACCCATGTTCCGCCGTATAAGCGGCATCTCAACACCGTCTTTCAAAAATATTCGCTCTTTCCGTTTCTCAATGTATATGAAAACGTAGCTTTCGGCCTTCGTATCAAAAAGCTGCCGGAACCCGTGATTCACGCCAAGGTTTCGGAGATGCTGGAGCTTGTCAACCTCGTCGGCTTTGAAAAACGAGGCGTTTCTTCTCTCTCGGGAGGTCAGCAGCAGAGAGTCGCCATCGCTCGCGCGCTTGCCAACGAGCCCGAAGTCCTCCTGCTCGACGAGCCGCTCGGCGCCCTCGATCTCAAGCTGCGAAAAGCCATGCAGATCGAGCTCAAGCGCATCCAGCAGCAGGCCGATATCACCTTTGTCTACGTGACCCATGACCAGGAGGAAGCCCTCACCATGAGCGACACCATCGTGGTCATGAACAAGGGCCATATCCAACAGATCGGCACGCCGGAGAGCGTTTACAACGAACCGGTCAACGCCTTTGTGGCCGATTTTATCGGTGAATCCAATCAGCTTGACGGCATCATGCTCGAGGACTATAAAGTGGAATTCAACGGTCACGTTTACGAGTGTGTTGACAAGGGATTTGCTCCAAGAGAGCCGATCGAAGTGGTCATCCGCCCCGAAGATCTCAAGCTCTGCCGCCCTGAAGAGGGCAACATCGTCGGAGTGGTCAAGTCCTGCATCTTCATGGGCGCCAACTTCTCCATCGAGGTGGAGCAGGGCGACTGTACCTGGATCGCCCATTCCATTTACCATGCAACGCCCGGCGAGACCATCGGCCTCTATCTTGAGCCCGACGCCATCCATATCATGAAAGAATTTGACAACGACGACGCCTATCCTGACGATCTGGAAGAGGATCTTTCCCCGGATGAGGAGGAATAGCAGATGAAATATAAGGGGTTTACTTATTCCTATGCTGTTTATGCCTTCACCTTCTTTCTCGCTCCCCTGCTGCTGATTCTGTTTTACAGTCTCACCACCGAGCGGGACGGGGCCCTGGTCTTTACCTTCTCAAATTACCTGCGTTTTTTCGATTTTTCGAATCCGCAGTATATGAAGGTTCTGGGGAATTCCTTTCGTATTGCGGGCTTTGCCACCATACTTTGCCTTCTGCTCGGGTACCCGATGGCCTACATTCTTGCCAACATGAAGCCGAGACTGCGCGGTTTCCTGTCGCTGCTCTTTGTGCTGCCCATGTGGATGAACTTCCTGCTTCGCACCTACTCCTGGATGTCGCTGCTTGAAACAAACGGCATCGTCAACACCTTTTTGACAAAGATGGGCCTTCCCCCGCTCGCCATCATGTATACCGAAAAGGCGGTTATTTTGGGTATGGTTTATAATTTTCTGCCCTTCATGATCCTGCCGATCTATAACACGCTCATCAAGGTGGATCACTCCCTGCTGGATGCTTCGGACGACCTCGGCGCTTCCCCATGGCAGACTTTTTTGAAGGTCACGCTTCCCCTTTCAAAGCCGGCCATCTATTCCGGGATCAACATGGTCTTTATGCCCAGTGTCACCACCTTCGTCATTTCCCGTCTGCTGGGAGGCTCCTCCACCGCTTTGATCGGCGATATCATTGAAAAGCAGTTCAAGCTGGTTGACGATAAGGGGTTCGGCTCTGCCATGGCCGTGATCATCATGGTCTTTGTCTTTGGTCTTGTCGCCCTCACCAAGGATAAAAACTCCGAGGGGGTGATCGGATGAACCATCGGAAAAGCAAATTTGCGCAACTCACGGGCAGTGTGTATGCCGTTTTCATCTTTCTCTTTCTCTATGCTCCCATTGCCGTGCTCATTGCGCTTTCTTTCAACGCTTCCAAACTGAGAAGCAGCTGGGGCGGGTTTTCCCTGCGGTGGTACATCTCCCTCTTCCAAAACCAACGGATCATGCAGGCGCTTGCCACCACCCTCCTGATCGCGCTGATCTCCGCCGCAGTCGCCACGGTGATCGGCACGATTGCAGCCCTCGTGCTGCACAGTCAGCGGGGAGCGCTGAAGACGGCTTTGCTCAATCTCACCTACATCCCCATGCTCAACCCCGATATCGTAACCGGTGTTGCGATGCTCCTGCTCTTCACCTTTGTCGGGTACCATATGGGGTTTTCCTCCATGCTGCTCTCGCATATCGCCTTCAACATCCCATATGTGGTCATGTCGGTTCTGCCAAAGCTTGAACAGATGAATCCCAGCCTGGTCGACGCCGCTTTGGATCTTGGGATGAGGCCACTGAGCGCCATTGTCAAGGTAGTCGTCCCTGAGGTGATGCCGGGCATTATCACCGGCTTCCTGCTGGCCATCACCATGTCGATCGACGACTTCGTGATTTCTTTCTTTACTACGGGGCCCGGTGTCTCTACTCTTTCCATCGAGATCTACTCGATGACGCGACGTGGCGTCAACCCGGAAATCAATGCGCTTTCCACCATCATGTTTGTGGTTGTGCTGGCGCTTTTGATTGCAGTGAATCTCCGTTCTGACAAGAAAGACGGTGAGATGATCAATATCGGCTAGCCCCTTGGGCAGCCCAAGCAAGAAAGGTGGATAAGATTGATGAAACGTTTTCGCAGAGTTTTTCCGGTTCTGATGCTCTTGTTGATCGTTGCCCTGTTGGCCGCCTGCTCTTCCAACAAGAGCGACGAGATCGTTCGGGTCTACAATTGGGGCGATTATATCGCTCCCGGCGTGCTTGAACAGTTTGAGGAAGAGACCGGAATCAAGGTTGTGTACGATACCTTTGAGACCAATGAAGATATGTATCTCAAGCTCAAAAACAGCTCTGGCTACACCTATGACGTTGTTATCCCGTCGGACTATATGCTGACGAAAATGCTGAGGGAAGATATGCTCGCCGAGCTGGACTTCTCCAATATCCCAAACGCCGCCGGCATCGATGACCGTTTTACCGGCCTCGATTACGATCCGGAAGGAAAGTATACGGTTCCCTATACCTGGGGCACGGTGTGCATTTGCTATGACCCCGAGCAGGTCACCGAGCCGGTCACCTCCTGGGATATCCTGTGGGACAAGAAGTACGACCGCCGCATCTTCATGATCGATTCCGAACGTGATTCCATCGGCGTTGCCCTCATGTCGCTCGGATATTCTCTCAATTCCACCGACCCCGATGAGCTGGAAGCCGCCAAGCAGAAGCTGCTGGCACAAAAGCCCATGGTGCTTGCCTACACTGGCGACGACGTCAAGGATAAAATGATTGCCCGCGAAGGAGCTTTGGCTGTAATCTGGTCCTGTGATATCGGTCAGATCCGCGAGGAAGACGATACCCTCGCCTATGCCATCCCCGAGAGCGGGACCAATGTTTGGTTCGACGCCTGCGCCATTCTGAAGAGCGGCGAAAACAAGGCAAACGGAGAGGCCTTCATCAATTTCCTCTGCCGCCCCGATATCGCTCAGCTCAACGCCGATTATCTCAGCGCCGCAAGCCCTGTTACGGAAGCCTATCAGAATCAGGACGACTTTGTCAAAGACAATCCGATCGTCAACCCCCCCGCTGAGGATATCGCACGTTATGAAATCTTCCAGCTGGTCGACAGCGCGGCCTACGAGGAGATCTGGAGCTACGTGATCGCAAGCTAAACGAAATCTCTTCGTTTCAACTCAAATCCCCTCCTTTGGAAAGACAGGCATTTGAAAAACAAAATCAGGCCGACCATAAAGCAAGTATCTGTCGGGCGGGATTGGCAAGAAAGCAACGGGTATTCGGTATGAGCCGAATACCCGTTGCTTTTTCACCATAGCCGGAAGCAACGGATTTTTTCACAGCGCATTTTTAAGGTTTACAGGCGCAAAAACAGACGGGGGTGTTTTATCCCCCTCTCAAAGTGTGCAACGATTCCGCAGACAGCAAAAAACGGGGCTATAAGCCCCGCTTTTTGCGTGATACAATTACTGTGGTTGCTCTCATCCGTTCCAGCATGTACGTGCCGTTCGGCTCTTCGTGGGTGCCGTTGCCCGTATTGCCGACATCCGTTCCCTTTACCTCGGTAGTTAACCCGTTCTTCCACTGCACCTTGGTAATGTCAAAGATACCAGGAGGCGACTTGACCATGCGGTGCGGCTTCGAAGCCTACCACGCTCTGTTTTCTGCCGTTGTAGGTTACGATACGGTATTTTTCCCCTTTTCACCATCTTGGAATCAAAAGCATGGCGACTCCTTCCGGCACAGAATCGCCTTCGATCTTATTGGCCATCCGAATACTCTCAACCGGAGCTGCGTAGCGTTTTCCGATCTCCCAAAGGGATTCTCCCCCGCTTGGGTAATACAGGGTCAGGCATTTTCCCTGCTCTTTTGCGGAGGATGGGCTGTATTCCATACCTTCTACCGCTGCAAAACTGTGGCAAAGCTTTCCAAAAACTTGGCAGCACAGCTTTGTCTCCACCTCGATGCTTCCATCTGCACGCATCTGATAAGAAAAGCTCTCGAGTCCACAATCCCCGAAGAATTTTCCCTCTTTGAAGACTTCGATCTCTTCACAGGGAATGTTGAAGGCAAAGATCTGATCAAGGCCCACGGTCTCCCCTTCCTCAAGCAACACCAGAAAGGAAACAAGGAGTTCCCCATGGAGGTGCAGTCGGCGGTTCTCAACCACGAACTCCTGCAAATCTGCATATCCTTCGGCCGAATAGATCCGTGCGATGGCTTCTTTTGGACGAAAACTCTCCCGCAGTGAAAACCCTGTGCAGGCGCTGCAGCGGACGACCTCCGCCTGCAGTTCTCTGCCCTGCAAGGTCAGCTCGTTGTCTTTTGCATAGGCATCCAGCACCACTTCGAGCAGTTGGTTGCGGTAAGCAGACGCCTTTATGCGAACCTTGACCTTGCAGGAGAGGATCCGTTCTTCTCCCGCGGTGTCTTCCAAAATACCGCAGGCGTTCTCAAGCACGAGGAATTCCACACAGACGAGATCTCCCTCTTTAAGCTGCGGCAGTTCCAGCACCTTTTGAAAAGACACGTTTGTTGTAAACTGGTCCGTCTCGCCCGTGTCTACATTGCTGAGATAGAGACAGCTCACCGAGAGCTTTCCTTCCACGATCACCCTGCCGGAAGCCACGCGCTTCTCGGTCGGATCGGCATGAATATCGCACTTCAAAATTCGCTCCATCCGGGAGCGGTCACTCGGGAGCTCGAGCATCTCTTCCAATGTGAAATCCTCTTCGGCCGCCTCCAAAAAGCGCGCGACTTCCTCTCTCCCCACACGAACCTCGCATCCCTTCTCCGCAAGGGCGGCTTTTGAAACCAGCTGCCGCTCCTGCGTCCTCTCTGCCTGCAGGGAAAATGCAACGGCACATCGAATGGAAAGCTTTCTTCCGGAGAGGGGCCGGCACTGCACGGATTCCATTTGGAGGTGCGCCAAAACCCTGCTCTGCGCGGTAATTCTCTCATCCTCAACAGAGACGTCGAAGGGAATCCGCGTATAAAAGGACTGGATCGTTCCCTCCGCAGTCAGGTAGAGAACAATGCACTCCACTCTTCCCTCCAGCTCGATTTCTCCTTTTTTGCAAACCGCTTCAAGCAGGATGGGGCGGGCATCGATCCGCACGATCGACGAAACGTCGGGCAGATACTCAGGGAGTAAAACCTCTCCCTCACAGTGATGTGAAAAACTCTGATCGTAGAAGGTCTCATTGAACAAAACCGGTTCCGTATGGATGTCAGCCATATCCTTCTCTCCTTTTGCGCGGCGCGTTTCTTCCCCTGTATTTGGTACAGGCTGCGCCACGCAGATTTCCTTACTGCATATCTATGTGAGATTCCTCCTCATTATACCGTGATGCCGTGCGTGGATCTCCCTCTTCTGCAGGAATCCAAGAGATCGCGTTATTTCTTTGATTCCATTTTCACACAAAAAGAGGAGCATATAAGAACGCGAAGTCTCTCATACTCCTCTTGAACCCCTATTCGGAGATTGCAGGGCTGCGCGCCCGACCACCAGTGAAATCTGCCTGCGCTCTCCTGCTCCAAAAGGAAAAAATGCTATGGGTCGGATCTGCGCCGGCATGGTTTTTTTCTATGTCTTCGTCTCGGTCTTTCCCCGAGCGGAGGCGGCGGCGGAAAAGGCGGCGGGGGCGGCACAGGCGGCGCGCTCTTTCTTTTTCGATGCGGAAAAGGAATGTGGAATCTCACGCAAGCTCCTCTCTTTCTGCTATCTGCTGCATAGAATCAGGTACCCCACGCCGATGATCAAAACCGTGAGCAGAATGACCAAAATCGGCGAGGGAAGGAAGGTGCAAAACAGAACGCCTGCTCCGAAGAAGATCACGGCCAGGCCTGCCAGATCTCTATAAAACCCCATAGACGTTTCCCCTCCCTATCCTGTAACGATAAGCGGCTGCACCGCAGTGCAGCCGCTCAGTTTCAGTATAGTCAAAAAGGTAGAAAAAGGTTCCTTGTTATGTAAAGTAAAAATATTTTACATTTTTAGAATAGCGGAAAATCAGGTTTTTTTGCTCTTATTTTGCACGCACGATCAGCAAGATCCCATCTTCCACCGAAAGGGTGGCCCTCTCTTCCACGATTGAGTTGCTCACTCCAAGGGGAAACACATTGGTCATAGTGTGGGAGAGCGAACCGGTTTTCCCCGCCCCTGCTACTCCGCTGGCCACATATTTAAAGCCTGTTTCCCGCACGCCGCGTGCTTCTTTCTCATAGCTGAAAACCGAAAAGTGCGGATATCGTTCATCCCGCTCGAAGGTCATGGAGCCGTTTTGGAGCAGTGTCACACAGTTCTCCTCACTCATAATCCACCCCCTGGCCCCCTCATCAAGCAGATAGCGGAGCGACATGATATTGGCCAGAGAATGATCCAATCTTCCTCCCAGCGAACCGTAGAGCAAGAAACGCCGATATCCTCTGGAAATCCCCTCTTTGATGCCGAGCATCGTATCGGTATCGTCCTTTTCCACCAGGAAATTCAGCTTTTCCCCCACAACAGAGGCCTCTCCGCCCTCCAGCGAATCGAAATCTCCCATGGTCAGGTCTGGCTTAAACCCGTATTTCTGTGCGTTGAGAAGACCGGCGTCGGCACAGATCAGAAATCGATCCTGAAGAGAACGGATCTCTTCGGCTTCCCGCTGCGTGATCGGCATCGCTCCGAGCACAACGCAAACCGGCTCATTTTGATAGGGAGGCCAGCTATCCTTGATGGTCATCAATTTCCCACTCCTTTATGTCTTTCACGTCGTAGAGCATGGCGCGGTAGCTTTCATAGCGCGAAGGTGCGATCGCCCCCTGCAAAACGGCCTGTTTGATCGCGCAGTCCGGCTCCTTGTCGTGCTGACATCCCACAAAACGGCAGGCGCCAAAATAGGGCTCAAACTCACGAAAACACGAAAACAGCTCCTCTTTGTAAACTGTTTCAAAGCGTTCGGTGGAAAGATCACCGAAACCCGGCGTGTCGGCCAGGTAGCCGTCGGCACAGGTGAAAATCTCCACATGCCTTGTGGTATGCTTCCCGCGTTCGAGTTTTTGAGACAAACTGCCCACCTCTGCCAACGCCTTTGGCTCCAAACGATTGAGCAGGCTTGATTTTCCTACGCCTGAGTGTCCGGCAAAAGCGCAGAGCTTTCCTTCAATCAGAGCAGAAAGGCGATCCATCCCCGTGCCGTCGAGCGCCGACGTCAAAACCACCTCAAATCCCGCCTCGCGATAGGTCTTTTCAAGCGGCGCTCCGTCGCCCAAGTCGCACTTATTGAGCACAACAACGGGATCGATTCCCTTTTTCTCGCAGATCGCGATCATTTTGTCGATCATCAGGGTGGAGGGCGCAGGGTTTTGGAGCGCCGCGACCACAAACAGGCGCTCCAAATTGGCGACCGGCGGACGGATCAGAGAGTTCCTCCGCGGCAGGATCGCCTTGATATACGCCTCCTTGTCTCCCTCGTGCGTCACCTCGATCTGCACCACATCGCCCACAAGCGGGGACTCTCCCCGTTTTCGGAAGAGCCCGCGCGCCTTGCTGGCATAGATCCCCTGCTCGGTCTCCACATAATAGAAGCCGCCTACTCCCTTTCGAATCATCCCCTGCAGCATTTCAGCTCCTCCTCAGGAGTCAAAATCAACGTATCCGGACTCCTGAAGAGCCCCGTTGATATAGATTTCAACGATTTGAAGCCCCTTGCCATGCAGCATCAGCCGAATAAAGCGCTTTGAGGTCTGGTAACTCCCCCGATGCACGACCTCGCCGTCCTGTTTGATCACAAGCTCGATGGTTTCGGGATTCTGCGGGAAGGTAACGGTGATCTCCCGATCCTTGAGCGCGGAGCTGCCATTGCTGACTTCAAGAGAAATCGAGCTCCCCTCTCCGACCGACTGCCCTTCAGCGGGGTTCTGAGCAATCACTTCTCCCACAGGACGATCGCTGTCGACACGGGAAACAGAGGCGCTCAGTCCCTTTGCCTCGAGTTCTGACTTGGCCTTTGCCTCAGTGAGCCCGATCACCTTAGGAACGTCTACCAAGACGATCTGCGGCCCCTGGCTGACTCGAATCACCACCGTTTGCCCGGACTCAACCGCCCCTCCTTCGGCCGGCTCTGTAGCGATCACAAAGTCCTCTGCAACGGTGTCGCTGTATTCCCGGACCGTTTCAAAACTTGCGCCCATCTTGGTGAGCTCGACCTCGGCGCGCAGATAATTGTCGCCGACAAAATTCGGCATTTCAAAGGTCTTGCGTCCCAAGCTGACCGAAACGCGGATCTCAGCGCCCGATTTGACCATCATTCCTTCCTTCGGAGATTGCTTGAAGATCACTCCGGTATCGTAGTCGTCTTGGTAGGCAGATTGCCCTTCCACAATGGAAAAGTTGCTCTGGATCTGCTCGTCATTCATAATGCTTTCCAGCGTTTTCCCCACCAGCTTCGGCACCTGCACGTCAACAGGCCGCTCCTCCTTATTCCAGGGATGCAGTACCAGAAGAACGGCGAATCCAAGCAGTGCGACCGCCGCCATAATGCCCCCCAGCCGCTTGAGAAAGGAGTCCTTGACGTCAAGATCGTCAAACTCCTCCTCATCCTTTGCAAGCCGAATGGCATCCATATACTTGGTTGGATTCTCGTCTGAGAGATACTTGTATTCAAACCGGATGCTGGGATTCTGCTTGAACCGCTCCACATCCTCAATGAGCGCTTCCACGGAAGGATACCGATTGCTCGGCTCCTTCTCCATGCACTTGAGAACGATTTCTTCAAGGCCCTCCGGAATATCGGGATTCTTGGTCCGCGGTGGAGGCGGGCTCATCTGCAGCTGCATCAGCGCAACCGAAACGGGATTCTCCGCATCAAAGGGGAGTTCTCCCGTCAGCATCTCATACAGGGTAACTCCCACCGAATAGATATCTGACCGCTGGTCAATGCGCTCAGCGGCTACCTGCTCCGGGCTGATATAGTGGACCGATCCAATGGCCTTATCCGTTATGGTGTTGGTATTGGTGCTGGAAAAGCGCGCAATACCAAAATCGGTCACCTTGATTGAGCCGTCTGCAAGCAGCATAATGTTCTGCGGTTTGATATCCCTGTGGACGATGCCCTTTGAATGGGCATGCCACAGCGCCTCGAGCAGTTGAGACAGGAAATATAGGCTTTCCCTCCAACCCAGCTTTCCCTGCTGCTTGATATACTGCTTCAGCGTGATTCCATCAAGGTATTCCATGACGATATAATAGAGATCGTCGTTGAGCGAAACATCATAGACCTTGACAATATTCTTGTGGTTGAGAATGGAGACTGCACGGCTCTCGTTTTCAAAGCGGACCCGGAACTGTTCATCGGCAAGGAATTCCTGCTTCAGCACCTTCACGGCAACCGTCGTGCCGGTCTGTACATCTGTTGCCCGATAGACAACCGCCATTCCTCCCATACCGATCACGCTTTGAATCCGATAGCGATTGTTGACTAATTTTCCAGTTAAATGATCCATTCCGTCCTCCTATCTCTGGACCATAGCAACGGTGACGTTGTCGTTGGCTCCGGCGTCCAGAGAGGCCGAGATGAACGCATCCACCACATCGACGTCGGGATGCTCTTCCAATATCGAGAGAATCTGTTTCTCTTCCAGCATGTTGGTCAATCCGTCCGTGCAGAGAAGCAGACGATCCTCCTTCTCCAATATGACCTTAAAATAATCGATGTTAACGGTGTTTTGGGTGCCGAGTGCGCGGGTGATGATGTTTTTCTTGGGGTGCGTTCTTGCCATCTCGCTTGAAAGCGTACCCCCATCAACCAATTCCTGCACCACTGAATGGTCGTGCGTGATTTGAAGCAGACAGGGCTTTCCCGCCTCGGCGGAATAAAGGTAAGCACGGCTGTCTCCCACGCTCGCCACATAGGCCGCTTCTTCCGTGACCAAAGCCAGCACAATGGTCGTCCCCATTCCCGCCAGGCTCTCCTGCGTCAGGCTCTTTTCGTAGATGGTCCGATTCGCGTCCTCAATGGCGCTGCGCACCAGCCGGAGCAGCTCCTCTTCATCGGCGCTAACCGAATATCCAAGCACAATATCCCGCGACACAGAGTCTACCGCAAGGGCGCTGGCCACTTCACCGCCTGCAGGACCTCCCATCCCATCACACACGACCGCAAGCAGTCTTCCCTCCGGCAACTGGTGAAACTGGAAAGTATCCTGGTTCACCGTGCGAACGAGTCCGATATGACTTTTTCCCTCAAATCTCATGACCTTGCTCCTTTATGCTGCTGCGGCGGAGTTGTCCGCAGGCCGCATCAATATCGTCTCCCAGCTTTCGGCGCACAGTGGAAGAGATCCCACAGCTCTTGAGCACCTGTGAAAAGCGCTCGATCACCTGCCGTTCAGAGCTCACGCCGCTCTTTCCTTCAACGGGATTAAGTGGAATCAGATTGACATGGCAAAGCATTCCCTTGAGTCTTGCCGCAAGCTCTCTCGCATGCGCCTCACTGTCGTTTTTCCCCGAGATCATGGTGTATTCGATATAGACCTTTCGTCCGGTCGTCTTTGCATAGTGCCGCGCCGCCTCCACAAGCTCCTCCACGGGGTACCTGCGGTTGATGGGCATCATAGCGGTACGCAGCGCATTGTTCGGCGCGTGCAGCGAAATGGAGAGCGTCACCGGCATACCCTCTTCTGCAAGACGGTAGATGCCGGGCACCACGCCGCAGGTGGACACTGAAATGTGACGCAGCCCCAGGTTGACCCCATCCGGGTGGTTGACCAAACGGAAAAACCGGATCACGTTGTCGTAATTGTCAAACGGCTCTCCTATACCCATCAGCACAAGACTGTCGATCCGCTCGCCGCTGTCAAGCCCTGCAAAAATGACCTGTTCCAAAATCTCGCCCGCTGTCAGGCTCCGCACGAGCCCTCCAATCGTCGAAGCGCAGAAGGTGCATCCCATCCGGCATCCCACCTGACTGGAAATGCAAAGGGAGGTGCCATGCTCATAGTGCATCAGCACGCTTTCCACGGCATTCCCATCGTGCAGGCCGAACAGATACTTGACTGTTCCGTCTTTTTTGCTCTGCTGCCGCTGCAAAACAGTCAAAGCCGACAGGCGGCAGTGCCGCTTGAGCGTTTCCCTCAGCGATTTCGAGAGGTTTGTCATCTCATCGATGGAGGCCGCGCCCCTCGCACACCAGGAAAAAATCTGCTTGGCACGGTAGGAAGGCTCTCCCCACCTCTGCATCAGCTCGCACAGCTCCTCCGGCAGCATCGATCGCAGATCAATTTGTTCCAATTTCTCAGATTCCTCGGCAATGGGCCATACGCCGTTTTGCATCAGGTGTCCTTCCCCTTTCGTTGAAGCAGCGCAACAAAAAATCCGTCGAGCTCCCCGTTGGGCAAAATGGTTATCATTTTGTTTTCCTCAAACACCTCAATGGACTGCTCCCGCGCAAGCTCTGCCACCGATACCGGAGAAAAATCGGGATGCTGCTCTAAAAATGCCTGTACCACGCCGGCGTTTTCCCTGCGGTTCAGGGTGCAGGTGGTATAAAGCAGTCTTCCTCCACGTTTGACATAAGAGGCTGCATTGGACAAAATGGCGTGCTGCAGCAAGGGCAGCCGTTCAAATTCGGCCGGATCTTTATAACGAACTTCCGGCTGCTTGTGAATGGTTCCAATGGCGGAACACGGCACGTCGCACAGCACCAGATCTGCGACCTCCCTCAACATGGGGTTGAAGACTGTTGCATCGCTTTTTAAGGCCGACACGCTGGAAAAACCAAGCCGCTCCGCTCCCTGCCGGATGAGCTCTACCTTTTTTTCTGTCACGTCGAAGGCCAATACATAGCCCTCATCCCGTATGAGAGAGGCGCACAGAAAGCTCTTTCCTCCGGGCGCGGCGCAAACATCGAGAATCAACTCGCCCTTCTTGGGCTTTGCCGCCTGCACTGCAAACACCGAGCTTCTTCCGGCGATGAAAAAGGAACCTTGGGCGAATCCACTGAGGGCTGCAACCTCGCCGCGAGGCAAAAACATACAGCCCGGCGTTTTTGTGGGAAACGCCCCTGTGAGGCGCTCGATCTCCTCCTCAGAGGAGATGACATGATTGATGTACAGCGTCTGAACGCCTCTGCTGTCAAGCCCTCGTAGAATTCGTCGAAACTGATTGGGGTATTGTTCCATAATCAGTTCAACCAAGGGTTTCCCGATGGAAAACCGCAGCGAAAGCGCATCGGCATCCATTCCTTCTGGGAGATACAACTCTTCTTTTTGACGAACCAGGTTCCTCAGCACACCATTGACAAAGCCCTTGGCGTGCGGTTTCAGTTCTCCGGCCAATTCCACGGCCTCATTGACTGCGGCGTGCACGGGGATGCGGTCAAGATAGAGAATTTGATATGCCGCAATCCGCAAAATAGAGCGAACCGGTAAATCCAGCTTATCCATCGGCTTTTCGGTCAGGGTGTTGAGAAAATAGTCGATGGGCAGGAGCTTTTCCAGCGTTCCATACGTCAACTCTGCCGAGAGGGCGCGCTCGCGTTTCTCCATCTCACTGTCACGATAGAGCTTTTCAAGCGTTTTTTCAGGAAACGTCCCCTTTTTCTCGTAACGCATCAACGCCTGGCAGGCGGCCTTTCTGGCACTAATCACGGCGCCTTCCTCCCCCGAAAATGAGGATCAGCCGCAAAAGCTGGGCAAGCGAAGTGATCAGCGCAGCGACATAAGTCATGGCGGCGGCCGACAGCACCGTCCGCGTATCGCCGAGTTCCTCTGTCGTCATCATGCCCGACGCCCCCAGGGCGGTCAGCGCTCTGCGGCTGGCGTCAAATTCCACCGGCAGCGTGACAAGCTGGAAGATGGCCACCGTTGCAAAGAGCAGGATCCCAATATTGACCAGGCTCTGGCTGCCGAGAATGGCGCCAAACATCAAAAGCGGAAGTGAGAGTTGACTTCCGATCTGACTGATCGGAATGATGGCAGAGCGGATCTGGATCGGAAAATATCCCGTTGCATACTGCACGGCATGCCCTGCCTCATGGGCCGCAACGCCGATTGCGGCAACCGAGGTCGACGAATCGACCGAATCCGACAGGCGGATCACCCCTGTGCGGGGATCGTAGTGGTCTGTGAGATTCCCGGAAATATGCTCAAAGGCCACGTCGGTAATGCCGTAAGAGCTGAGGATCCGGCGCGCAGCCTCGCGCCCTGTCAGGCCGCTCGAGCTTCTCACCTGAGAATAAGTTCGGAAAGCCGATTGCACCTTGCTCTGTGCATACAGCCCCAGTAAAATTGCAGGAAGAACCAAGATCAAAAAAGAATAGTCGAGATACATACTACAGATCCTCCTTTGAAGCACAAAGCTTCTATCTCATTACTGCTCCGTTCCAAGAAGAAGCTCTTCTTTCATGGGGCGTCCGACCAGAAAGTCGGTCGCCTTCATGCGCTTGCTTCCTTCAAGCTGTACTTCCGTGAAAATGAGCGTTAGATGGTCGCCGCAGGCCACTTCGATCCCCTGCGGCCCGCCGATCGCAAATCCCGGCTCTCGCTCGGTCGTTTCTCCGAGTACCGCCGAAAATACCTTGAGCAGCTTGCCCTGGTAGAGCGTATTTGCAACCGGCCAGGGATTCACTCCGCAGATCAACTTGGAAAGCTTTGCGGCAGGCTGTGAAAAATCAAGTCGGGCTACGGTTTTGTCGAGCATCGGCGCATAGCTGGATTTCGCTTCGTCCTGTGGAGTACGGGGGGCGGTCCCCTCCTCCAGCAACCGCAAGGTTTCCACCAGAAGCGGGGCGCCGAGCGCAGCCAGCCTGTCGTGCAGTTCGCCGTAGGTTTCATATTGCCCGATCGATGTGGAAACCGATAAAATCATGTCTCCCGTATCAATGCCGGGGGCTAAAAACATGGTGGTCACGCCCGTTTCTTCATCGCCGTTGATGACCGACCACTGAATCGGGGCCGCACCGCGATACTTCGGAAGCAGCGAACCATGCAGATTGACGCACCCGTATTTCGGGAGTTCAAGCACATGTCTTGGCAGGATCTTACCATAGGCCACAACCGTGATGAGCTCCGGCGCAAGCTCCTGCAGCAGAGGCTCGCAGGCTCTGTTTTTGAAGGTCTCTGGCTGAAACACCTTCAGATTCAGGCGTTGCGCCTCCACCTTGACGGGCGGCGGGGTAAGCACCTGCTTCCTCCCGACCGGCTTGTCGGGCTGTGTGAAGACTCCGACGATTTCATGCCCCGCCTCGTGCAGTGCGGTCAATGAGGGCACGGCAAACTCCGGGGTTCCCATAAAGACAATCCTCATCCACTTCACTTCCTTATCATCATCGTTTCGTCATCGTGCGGTTCTTTTTTATCCGGCTCAGGAATCGCTGTTCGAAGGGGCCGGAATCGTTATCTCTTGCTGTATTCTTCAGGTCGAGTGAGGTCGGTCGCCTTGTCGATAAACAAAACGCCGTCGAGATGGTCGATTTCATGGCACATAGCCCGCGCAAGATATCCGTGGGCAGAAAGGATTTTCTCCTGTCCGTTTCGATCCAGGGTTTTTACCTTGATGTCAAGCGGACGTTTCACCATACCCTGCATATTTGTAATGGAGAGACAGCCTTCAATCCCCTCCTGTTCGCCGCTCTGCTCGATAATCTCAGGATTGATCAGTTCAAAGAGCCCGCTTCCGTCACAGACGTCCACCACCGCGACACGGCGGAGCACTCCCACCTGAGGAGCCGCAAGCCCCACGCCGTCTGCCGCCGCCATGGTCTCAGCCATATCGTCGAGCAACGTGAGAATGCGCTGATCAACCGTTTCCACTGCACGACTTTTTCTGCGAAGCGTTTGCGCATCGGTTCTCTCGTTTAGAATTCTTCTTGTCGCCATGATTCATACCTCCTGATGAGCGGGTTTGTCCGTTAATTCATGGAATAGGGATTGAGGTCGATCGTACAGGTCACATCGCGAAATTCTCTTTCCCGAAGCAATGCGCACAGCGCATCCCGCAGACTGGTTCGGATGAATCCATTGTCTCTGCATTTGAGCACCATGCGGTAGCGGTATTTCCCACTGATTTGATAGACCGGCGCAGGCATCGCCGGAAATAATATTATACTATGTTTTTGCTCTTTTTCAAAGAGCAGACAGAGGTTTTTCGAGAAAAAACCCATTGCACGTTTTGCCTTTGCTTCCTCCGGGGAGGAGCAGACAATATGGTAGATATCACAATAGGGCGGATAGGCGGCAGATCGCCGGAAAGCGAGTTCAGAATCAAAGAAAGAAGGATAATCCTGCTTTCTGGCAAGCCCGATAATCTGGTTGTCCGGCACAAAGCTCTCTATGATCGCCTGTCCCTGTGTTTCTGCGCGGCCGGCTCTTCCGATCACCTGCGTCAAAAGCGAGAAGGCCCGCTCTCCGGCCCGAAAATCATTTTGGAAGAGCAGCGAATCGGCAAAAAACACTCCCACCAGCGCCACATTGGGAAGATCCAGCCCCTTGGTCACCATTTGGGTGCCGAGCAGGATATCATATTCCCCAGCCGCAAATCGCGCCAGCATATCCTCGTGCGACATTCTTGTGCTGGTAGTATCGAGATCCATACGCAAAATCTTGGCTTCCGGAAAGAGACGGTGCAGCTCCTCTTCGACCCGCTGGGTGCCAAACCCGTGGTGCGAGAGCGCAGGAGATCCGCAGTGCGGACAGACCAAAGGGAGCTCCCGTGTCTTCCCGCAGTAGTGACACATGAGCAGACGGTTGACGCTGTGATAAGTCATGGAAATCGAGCAGTTGTCGCAGCGGATGACTTCTCCGCAGGACCGGCAGCCGAGAAAGGTATGGTACCCTCGCCGGTTCAAAAACAGGATTGCCTGCTTCTTTTTCTCCAGCACCTCATGGACCGCGGCGATGAGAGTGGGGCCGGTCACCGAGGATTCCCCACAATTCAGCTCATCCCGCAGATTTGTTACCCGCACACTCGGAAG
>JAEEGL011872052.1_pt1 | contig 25409 bp, 16 predicted proteins | sample 9134231 | NCBI WGS metagenome assembly JAEEGL01 (sample SAMN16246548, study PRJNA631951) | gut metagenome | biome: gut microbiome; feature: rumen; material: fiber-attached | host: Bos | place: Iran: Karaj | collected 2018-10
CGGCGTTCAACGTGGCGGTCCCGATCGTACCCCAGTCCTCTGACGATGGATGAACCGCCGTGCTGTCTCCGTTCGGACCATATACGCGATTGTACACGGGCGTTCCGCCGCTGACGAGCGGATCGCTGAGCTGCGCGGAGCTGCCGAAGAACACCTTCTCGCCCGACGAGAAGTCGTAGCGGAAGCGATAGGATTCGAGGTCGGCTGCAAAGGACGCAAGCATCGCGCCAGTCGCGACCGCAGAGACCATTCCAATTCTGCCAATGCACATTTCCGGATTCCTTTCGTTTGAAGACACACGATTTAATGCGGCATCATTTCCGATGTCGCAGCCACGCATTCATCCTGTATGGCGTTTCCCGCGTTCATCTTTACCTCTTGGCTGAAAATACCAGTATGTTACAATATTTGTATTGGGTTGTCAAGAACATCAAAATTTTTGGCATCAGTGATTTTTAAATTGACGCCGCACAATCGCGCACGGCGAAGTCAGAAAAAGGCGCGGCAGAAGATGCCGGAGGGGCATGGCACCGAGCCTTCAAGCAGCATCTCGCCGCTCTCGACGCCGCGTGCCGCGGGGAATGCCTGCGCCATGATGTTCTCGGCCACGATGCAGGAGACGCCCGGCGTGTGCGACGAGAAGAGCGCGAAGAGCGGTTCGTTCGACAGCACGTCGCCTGCAAGCTCAAGCGTCGTCTGAAGGTCTCGCTCTATCTTGTACATCTCGCCGTTCGCCCCTCGTCCGAACGTTGGCGGATCGAACACCACCGCGTCGTACCGCCGCCCTCGCTTCACCTCGCGGCGCAGGAACTTGTGCGCGTCGTCAACTATCCAGCGTATGGGATGGTCGGAAAGCCCGTTCAGCGCGGCGTTTTCACGCGCCCACTGCACCATGCCCTTCGCGGCGTCCAGATGGCACACCTCAGCCCCGCCCAGGGCGGCGGCCAGGGTCGATCCGCCGCTGTACGCGAAGAGGTTCAGCAGGCTCACAGGCCGCCCGCGCCGAGCCGAGGCGTCCGCCACTGCGGAGCGTATCCACTTCCACTGCGCGCGCTGCTCGGGGAATATCCCCAGATGGCCGAAGTCGGTGCCGGCGAGCTTGAACCTGAGGCCGGCAGTCTCGATCGTCCACTCCTTCGGCAGCGCCCCCCTTCCATGCCAGCGGTTGCCCTCCTCGCGGTCGAACGTCGCAGTGGCGCGGCTCCAGGTGGCCGGGGCGCGCGGCCGCCACAGCGCCTGGGCGCAGGGGCGCACGACGGAGTATGTTCCGAAGCGCTCGAACTTGCGCCCGTCGCCAGAGTCCAGAAGTTCGTAGTCCTCAGCCATCGCGCATCCGCCCTAGGTCACTTGTTCAGCGCGTCCAGCGCGTCCATCATCAGCTTGCGGGCGTGCTGGTCGCGCAGCTTCGACGTCTGGCTGCCCACCACCACCACGATTGCACGGTGGCCGTTGCGGCTGCCGGTGAGAACTATTGAGGAACCGCCTGCGTCGATGTAGCCGGTCTTAAGCCCGTCAACTTCGCTCCTCCCCTTCTCGTCGAGGATCTTCATCTTGTTCTTGACGAGAATGTTGTTGTGGTTCACCATCTTGAGCGGCTGCCCGGCGCCGTCGGTCACGGTGCAGAGCTTGGTCTTGGTGAAGCGGAACACCTCCTTGTAGCGCAGCACCGCGCGCGCCAGCTTCACGAGGTCGCGGCACGTCGAGGTGTCGAACGGACGCTTCGATCCGGGACGCGGAGGATAGCCGTTTGGCGTCTCGTAGTGCGTGCTGGTCATTCCAAGCGCCTGGGCCTTGTTGTTCATGCGCAGCACGAACGCCTGCAGGTCGCCGGGCTCAATCTCTCGCCCCGCGTTCTTCGCCGTGGAGTGCTCTGCAAGCAGCACGGCGGCATCGTTCGCGCTCTTCACCATGATGGAGAAAAGAAGGTCATCGACAGTCATCGACTGCCCGGGCTTGAGTCCAACGCTGCTCGGCTTCTCCTGGCAGCAGCGGGCGGACGCCGTGACGCGCGTGGTGGAATCGTACTTCATCGCGTGCATGTCCTCCAGGCAGAGGAGCATGGTCATCAGCTTCGTCACCGACGCTGGACGCGCCACGACGTCGGCGTTGCGCTCGAACAGCACCTTCCCGGTGTCAGCATCGACGGCGATGGCGCCCACGTACGGCGTGCGGCGGAACTCGGTCTCGGGCAGCGCCTGGGCGGCTGGGGCCGCCTTGGGGGCGTTCGCCCTGCCTTTACGCGCAACCGCCCTTTTCGGCGCCGCCGATGCGCACGCGCAGACCAGCGCGGCCAAGAGACATATCGAAAAAGAACTCTTCATGTAATGCTCCTTGTCTTGCTCGAGTTCAATCACTTGACGATGACGACGCGAGGGCTCTTCATGCGGAACGGCTTCGCCTCCAGCTTGTTCGCTCCGGCCTTGACGGACTTCGTGACGTCGAGTCTGTACGGTGCGCCGATGAAGCCGCCCGCGTATGCGCCGTTCACCGTCACCGCCGCGCTCTTCTCGCCCGCCACGTCGTCGCACGCGAGATACACGCGCTCGCCGCGCTTGAGCGCCGGCAGCGTGAACGCGATTTCCGTCGCCACGCTCTCGGCGAAGGGGCTGCGCATGATCTTGGCCGCCGGGCCGAGCTTGCCCCACACGCCCTGTCCGTAGCGGCAGATCTCAAGCGGCTTGACGGCGGACTCTCCCTCGCGGCAGACTTTCCATGTCTGGGCGTCCGAGAGGAGCATCCCCGCAGACCACTTGATAGAACACACGAATCCCGCAGCGCCCGGCAGCACGTTGTCCGCACGGACCATGATCTCGTTCGCACCCGCCTTGAGCGGGAACTTCGCCTTTGTCGGCAGACGCCAGCCGCTGTTGTCGGAGCCTGTCTTCTGCTTCGCGACTTCCCTGCCGTTTACGTAGATGAACGCCTCGTTGTCGCAGGAGAACACGATCTCGGCTTCGTCTGCGGACGACACGTCGATTTTCGCCGTGAACGCGACCTTGCCCTGGGCCTTGGGGTTGACCGGATGCCAGATCCATTTCGCGTAGTTCAGCGCCGCGGCGGCCGGCGCTTCCTTTGCGCCTTCGATGACCACCGGCGTGACGGTCTCCTTCACGGTCGTCGCGACAACCTCGCCCTGCGGCATGTCAACGCGCGCCATGCCGTTCGCCCCGCGGCCGCCGTTCGGCCACACGATGAACACGGCCTGCGACGGCTCGAGCGAAAGCTTGACTAGTCCGTCAACCACCTTGGGAAGCTCCACGGTGCCCTGCATCGGATCCCACAGCTCCGCCTTGTCGCTCGGCCACTTCGCGAGCAGCGACACGTCGCGGCGGCGGACGAAGTCCTGGTTGGCTATGAACAGCGTCTCCGCGCCGTCCTTCACGTAGTGGTTTACGGCGAGCATTCGCCCGTCTTTGGCGGAAAGGCCGGGGAAGTCGAACTCGCGCACTGCGAGCGGCTGGGCTGATCCTGGATATTTCTTCGCAAGGGCTGCGCGGAGCGCCGCGCCGTCAGGCTCGCCCTCGATGAAGAGCGACGTCGGCTGCGCGAAGATTCCCGAAACGATCTTCCGCACCTCCCACGATTCCTTCCCGCGCGTGGGCGTGTTGATCGGACGCAGTCCGTAGCCGACAACCACGCCGCCGGCCTTCGCGAACGCGAGCGCCTTCTCAAGCACCGCGAACGGCACGTATTCCGTCGCCGGGAGCGTGAGGATGTCGTAGAACTCCTTGCCGTTCGTCGTGCGGAGCGCGGTACGCCCCGTGCGCGGATTCTTCGCGATGCGGGCGGACTCGATCACGTCGTAGCCCATCAAGTCGCTGTCGAGCTGCGCGTCCTGAATCGCGAAGGCGAACATCTCGGGCCGAATCGTCTTGCCCACGTGGAAGCTCACGCCAGGAATGCACTGCGCGATGTGGCACACGTGCTCGCCGTCGGAGAGCAGGAGAGCGCAGCGGTTGTTGTAGTCGGCCCACACGCGGAAGAGCGGATAGCGCGGCTCTTTGCCGCCGTTGTAGAAGTACGGGGGACAGTCCCTGTCGTACGGCGCACGCGGGTTGAACGAGTGCGGTATGAGGTAGTAGCATCCCTGGTACTGGTGCCAGTCAAGCAGCCACTTCATCTGCGGATAGGTGATGTCCTGACCGTACGCGCCGAAGATCTCGCACCAATTCTTTCCGTTGTGGCGATTATAGACGTGCGCCACGGACGAAGAATACTTCGGCATCTGTCCGAAGGCGATCTGGTGCCTCACGCTCTCGCGTTGGTTGGGATAGTATTGGCGGCAGACGAGATCAACGCCCGGCACCTCCACGTACTTCATCTGCTGCATCACGTTGCCGCCGGCGAGGACGGTGCTGTAGTAGCAGTTGTCGTGCTCTAGGAAGTGTCCGCTCGAATACACGCCGTGCTTTCTGCACCACGCGCTCGGGCGACCGTACATCGTGCGGCCCCACACCTCGGCGCGCGCGTCGAGATAGCGGTATCTGGCGCGGGCCTGGTCCTCGGGGTCGGCGAGCCTGAACTTGTGCGCGGTCAGGAGTTCGCCCACGTCGTCGCCGCGCTCCTTCAGCTCCTTTGCGAGCGCGTCGCCCCACCAGGAACGGAACTGGGGCTCGTCGAAGAAGAAGCCGGGGATCGTGCCGTCCTTGAACTCCTTCGCATAGCGGTCGTAGTAGGGCTGGTAGTACTGCGAAATAAACCAATCGACGGCCTCCTCGTCAAGGCCGTTCACGGTGGGGAAGCGGTAGCTGCCCTTGGACGTGAACCAGGTGTAGATGATCGTCTTGTCGCCGTCGGGGCCTGGCTTGAACACGCCCTTCTCGACTTCCTTCACCACGATTCGCGCCACTTCGTTCGGCACCGCCCTTTCCGGCGCCTCGTGGCTCCAATAGACTGTCCCCTTCACGTCGCGGCACTGGTACTTCTCCGGGATGGGGTACTTGCCGCCCATGCCCTGGCTCGGCCACCAGTAGTCGTCGAACACCATCATCTTCATGCCGCGCTTCTTGCATTCGTCGAGGACGATATCGACGTCGCGCCACCAGCCGGCGCGCATCCAGTCTATGTGCGGACGCGACTCGATCGTGAGGATGCCCTGTCCGCTTTCATCGACGCGTCCCACGTATTCGCGCAGTCGCGCCTCCGTCTCGTCGCCGTGCAGCCAGAAGAGCGGCCCGGTGTTCTCGCGCGTCATTCCATTTGGCGAGGCGAATTCCTCGCGGGTTCCCGCGCAAGCGCCTTGAACGAGCGCCGCCGCCGCGCCGACGACGGCCATTGCCTTCAACAACTTCATCTATGCATCCTTTCTTCGTTCCCCACAACTGAAAATTCACTGCGCTGCATCTGATCTCGGCGTCAAAGCGCGAGGCGCAGGATGTCCGCGAGGGCCTGTTCGGTGACGGGCGGGTTCGAGGCGAGAACGCCGTCCGCGTTGAACGAGACGCTCTTCACGCCCTCGACGATGCCGGGGATGTCCGCCGCGGTGACGCCCTTCTCCGTGAGCGCAGTCGGCACGCCGCACTTCTTGATGAACGCCTTGAAGTCCGCAATCGGCATGATCTCGCGCTCGAAGCGCTCGTATGGCGCGGGCTTGATCTTCTTGTGGTACTCCATCCATGCCGGCATCATTATCGCCAGCGAAGAGCCGTGGTTGATGCCGTGGCGGGAGGTCAGCACGTGGCCGACCTGGTGCATGGGGGTCCAGGCGTCGCCTGGCGAGGCCCAGCCGTTCAGCCCGCACGTCGCGGCCCACATCAGCTCGGAGCGCGCGTCCGCGTCGGTCGGGTTCTCCAGCACGACGGGGAGGTTCTTTATGATTGTGCGTATCACGCCGAGCTGGAACTCGTGGAGGAGGTCGCTCTTCGCCTGGCCGTTCACGAAAATCTCAAGGACGTGGCTGATCGCATCGACGGCGCCGCACGCGGTCTGGAAAGGCGGCAGGGAGTACGTGAGCTCCGGGTCGAGCACCGATGTCTTCGCGTAAAGGCAGTCCGCCCAGATGTAGCTCTTCTTCCGCCGTTCGGTGGAGGAAACGACGGAGCACATGTTCATCTCGCTGCCTGTGGCCGGAAGAGTCGGCACGAGCAGCAGCGGCAGGGCCGCCTCGGGCGGCTGCGCCGTCACGTTGGAGTGGCTTGCATAGACCATGTTCCAGAGGTCGCCGTGTGTATATAGAACGCCAGCCGCGATCGCCTTTGCGGCGTCCATCGCGCTGCCGCCGCCTACGCCGATCACCATGTCCGCGCCGAACGCCGTAGCCTTCTCCACGCCGATGGACACCATCTCGATGGGAGGATTCGGCACGACTTCTAGGAACTCCTCGTGCGCGACGCCCGCCTTGTCCAAAAGTCCGCCAAGCGTCGCGAGCGTTCCCGCCACGCTGCCGTCGTTGTAGCTCACGACGAACGCGCGCCGTCCAAGCTTCGCGGCCTCTGCGCCCGTCTGTGCGAACGAGCCAATGCCGAAAATGACCTTCACTGGGTTATGATAGGTGAAACCGTTCATCCTTCTTTTTCTCCTTTGAAAACCATGCTTCTGGAAACGCGATTATTATACCAAAAAAAATCGCGTTCGCCTATTCTTCATGTAGGCGAAATGCCTAGTCCCAACGGTCTGCTTGCCAGCGGGGTTGAACTCGACCTCGAATGGCAGCACCCCGCCGGGAGAGACGCGCCCCGTCGCGTCCATCTTCACCTTCAAACACGCGCATGACGACCTTACGCTTTTATGCTCTTCATTCTCATACCGGCGGTTCTCCCCATTTTGGCGGCTCTTCCTTCGGCGCTTCAAGGAGCCATGTCACGATATCGACTATCCTCACCGTAATCCCGTCCTGTGTCTCCTCGCCGTTTTCATGGTCGGTGATGAGCAGAAGGTCTTTGCAGTTCAACTTCTTCCCGACGGCGAACAACGCCGAAAGTTCCCTCTTGCGCGTCTTTTCGTTATCAAGGGAATACGAGACCTGCACGAGGCGAATCGGGATGCCAAAACGCCTCAATACGAAATCCACTTCGTGCGACTGGTCGCGGTAGTAGTAGATTTCGTAGTCCACCCACTCCCGCAATGCCCGCAGTTGGATGAACACGACATTCTCCAGCCGACGCCCCCTCGCCTCGTCGCCCTCCGATATTCCCGTAAAATGCGTAATGTAGCCAGGGTCGGTCGCATACACCTTACCAATCTGAAGCCGTTCATGGGCGTGTGTCGAATAGCGGTTGATCGTCTGGATGAGGTACGCACCCTCCATGTAGCCTATGTAGTTCTGGATTGTGCGGATGTTCTTCACGCCCATCCGATTTGCGATATTCTGGTACGAGATTTCCTGGGCGAAACTCTCCATGAGAAGCCGGGCGATGTCCGAGAACGTCTTGATGCTCCGGATCTTGTAACGGCGGAGAATGTCACGGAAGAGAATCGCATCGTAAAGCGTATGGGAATACCCTCGCGTGTCCGCCATCCCGAACGTCTCCGACAAGCCGCCGTTGTTGAAATAGCGGTCATAGTCGCGACGCAGCAACGCGCGATCATGCGTCGTCTTCACATCCGCGCGTTTCATGAACTGGCGGTATTCGAGGAACGAGAACGGGAACAGCTCGATCGGGATATGCCGCCCCGCGAGGTGCGTGGCAAGTTCGGACGACAGGAGTTTGGAGTTGGAACCGGTCAGGAGTAGGTGGATCTGGTTGCGCAGAAGTCGGTTCACGAACAGTTCCCAGGCCGGCACGTCCTGAATCTCGTCCATGAACAACACCTGTATGTCCTCGCCATAGACAACATAGACGGCCTCTTCAATGTCCCTGAGGTCTTCAGCCGTTATATTCCTGAGCTTTTCATCGTCGAAGTCGATGTAGCCATACTTGATTTCGGGATGCGCCTGAAGCACCATGCGGCAGAGAACGGACTTACCGCAGCGCCGCATTCCCACAACGACCTGCGCACAGGGACTGAACAAATGAATCTGCTCCATGGGGCGACGGGGAATCATCGTCTCCTTCATGAGTTCCAGAAGTTCCCTGCGCTGGTCTTCGATGATCTTGATATAGTTGCCTTTAGACATGACTTTTGCCTCCTTGCCCGCATATTGTAGCATTTCGGAGGTCTAATTGCAACGACAGTCTATAAATTAGCGACCTCATAGAGACACTATCTGATAAAAAAAGCGTCAAACAGGAATCTCTATTGTCACTAGGCATATCAATTAGTGCATTGCGATTGCAGTAATTTATATCAATTCGTGCCTCTGTACTGCACAAATTCATAGCGATTATTTCAGTATACTGCATAAATTTACGCAGAATCATATAACATTGTCTTATATATTTGGTCAATTTTACTTGTATTCCGCCTACACAACTGTCACTTTCTCGGCCATCGACCCAATACGGCGGTCGTCCCGCGATCGCCATCGGTAGGGCGCGCTCGCCGAGCGCGCCGCGTCCCGCGTAACCGCACGGTAGGGCAGTCACCCCGCGACCGCCGCCGCGGCCAAAGGGCTGGCCGCCCTACCACACAACATCGTAGAGCGCACTCGGGAAAACACGGCCCCGCTATGTTGAAGAACCGTTCCATATCAACACTCTTTTACACGTCAATAAACTGTGTGTCTAAATTGTATATCCGGGGACAGTCCCCGGTGCGTCGTCACCGGTGCGTTGAGGGGGTCTGTCCCCAGAGTCATGATGGGGGACTGTCCCCAGGGCCATGATGGGGACTGTCCCCAGTGGTTTGGGGGACTGTCCCCAATGGTTTGAAGTGGCGGAATAGGCTTTTTCGGAATATTTCCGTTTCGCAGTAAAGATTTTTGGTATAATATGCGCCAAGAGGTTTCCTTGGAAATGGCAAGACTGAACATCACAGATTCGGAAAGAGTGCGCCTGACGCGCCGCGTGACGTACGCCGGCATGGCGGTGAACATCGCCATAGCCGCCGCAAAGGCACTTGGCGGCATCATGTTCTCGTCGTGCGCGCTCATGGCCGACGCCGTGCATTCCGCGTCCGACCTGGTCACGGATCTCGCGGTCATATTCGGCGTGAGGTACTGGGTGGCGCCTGCCGACGAGGATCATCCATACGGGCACGGCAAGATCGAGGCGCTCGTCACAGTGTTCATCTCCGCAGCCCTCGCGCTTGTCGCAATCGAGCTGGGGGCGGACGCAGTCAAATCTCTGGCCTCTGGCGCAGGGCGAGAGCCTCCGGGCGCCCCAGCCTTCATCATCGCAGTTGCCGGAATCGTCATCAAGGAGGCGCTCTTCCACTGGACCCGCGCCGTCGCGTGGAGAGTCGGTTCCACTGCGCTTGAGGCAAACGCATGGCATCATCGGTCGGACGCCATAAGCTCGATTCCGGTCGCGGCAGCCCTGGCCATCGCGCGCCTTGTCCCGAAGCTCTGGTGGCTCGACGCAGTGGGCGCGCTAGTGGTGGGCGCATTCGTGCTGTACGTCGCCTGGTCGCTCGCGAAGACTTCCCTCCTCGAACTCTCCGACGCGGACGTCGGCGCCAAGGCCGCAGACGTGAAGGCCGTGGCGGAAAAGGTTCCAGGCGTCAGAGGCGTCCACAAGGCGCGCGCGCGCCGATACGGCGGCTCGTTCCAGGCAGATCTGCACGTGCAGGTTGACGGGGCCCTCTCGGTGGCCGAGGGCCATGCCATCGGCCATGCCGTAAAGGAGGCGATACTCGCCGCCGGGCTTGACGTGGATGACGCCGTCATCCACGTAGAGCCGGATGAGCCGTGCGGCGGCGACGCCCCCTATTCGTCGTAGATCCTGCGCCCGGAGCGGATGGCGTCGTACACGCGCCGCTCCTGCGCAAGCCGCCGCTGGTAGCGCTCCTCGCGGGCGCGGTCCGCCTCGCAAGGCACGAACCCGTCCATGTCTGCGCGAGGCGTCGTCTTGAGGCGGTCTTTGCCTCTCTTGATTATGGCAAGCGCCTTGTCGTATTGCGGCTTGCCCTTTACGGGATTAAGTATGCGCGACAGCTCGGGACGGTCGAAGTTCAGCTGCTCGCGCTGGCGTGCGCGGTGGCTGTTTGCGATCTTCACGCCGGTGAGCTTCACCAGCTCGCCGTGTTCGCCCTGCGTGATCGGCATGCGGCCGCCGAAGTTCTGCCCAAACGCGCAGTCGTAGGTCGGCCAGTACGGCGCGTTGACGTCCATCCAGGTTATCACCCGGTCGCGCTCCTCCTCGGTGATGCCGCTCTTGCCGTGGCCGTAGAGCGTCTTCGTGAGCCGCGAAGCGTGCGAGCCCCATGAGTACGCGCTCTGGATCGAAGCAGGTCCGCCGCCTATGCAGTTCACGTATCCGCGCGCCCAGAGATCGACGTAGCTCGTGCAGAAGTACGCGCCCCTGTCGCCGGAAAGGTTGATCTTCGAGTCCTTCTTGCCGTAGTCGTGGCAAGAGACGCAGCGGCGGTCGAACACGGGCTGCACCTCCTTCTGGAAGGAGTAGAGATGCGGCGGGGTGCCCTTCTCGAGTCCCTTCAGGTTGTACGAGCCGTCGAGCTTGGAGGGGGCGCGCAGCATGGCGAGCGGCTTCTTCTCCGTCTTCGGCACGTCGCCGACGCGGTTCTCATGGCATCCCACGCAGCCGTAGAGCTCGCCTGGCTGGAGGTATGCGCCGCTGCGCATCGACTGCACCATCTTGCCCTCGGCGTCAAGGGCCTGGAAATACACGAACGTGTTGCCCGGCACCTCGAAGTACGCGCTGCCGTCCTCCTCGACGGGGACAGTCCCCAATATGCGCTTGTTCTCGAACGAATGCCAGTTCATCGCGGCTGCCTCCTCGCCGTGGCCGAACCAGCCGCGCACCGGCAGCCAGCTGCGCTTCTCGGGGCTCTCAACCACGCGCAGCGCCTTTATGGCGCCCTTCTTCACGCCCTGCATGTGCGTACCCACATAGACGTTCTGAACGTAGAAGCGTCCGGGGGCGTCGGGGGCGACGAAGTTGCGCTGCTCGGCCTGCACCACCGGCTTCTTCGATGGACGCAGAAGCATCGGCGAATGGCAGCCCGGCGCTTCCTCCGCCACCAGTATCTCGTTGCCGTGCAGGTCGAGGTAGAAGATTGCGGTCTCGTCGCCGCGGCCGGTCTGGCGAGCGCAGAGGAAATGGGCGTCGTCGATGGGATACGGATCGGCGTACTTCAGGGCGATGACGCGCGTCGAGTCGAAGTCCTCGCGTCCGCCCGCATGGATCTTCTCGCGGAACGACGCAGGCCACGTGCGCAGAACGGGCTCCCGGCCGTCCACGCCGAGCGAGCGGTCGATTATGCCGAGCGCGCCCCAGGGGCGGTCGTGGCAGCTGCCAAGCACGGCTATCACCTGGGAAGCGCTGGAAAGCGGGCGCGCGTTCACGACGCCGCCCGGCGACGTGGTGTTGTTGCCCCAGTAGATCGCGTGGCGCGTGCCGTCGGGATTGCACACCCACAGCCCCTGCGCGTCGCCGAAGTTGCGGTCAACATATTCCCAGCGGTCGTATAGGACGCGTCCGTCGGGGAGCATTGCGGAGTGCCCCTCGAAGAGCGTTGACTTGCCTATCTGGTGGATGTTCGCGCCGTCGGGCTTCATGCGGAAGAGGTTGCACATGATGTGGCGGTTGCACATGCAGTACTTCGGCTCTCGTGTTGAGGAGAAGACGATGTCGCCGTCGGCAAGCCACATCGGGTCGATGTCGGAGACGCCCTTTGCGCGCGTGAGCTGCGCGAGGCCGGTGCCGTCTGCGTTGACCACGTAGATGTGGTAGTCGTCCTCCTTGCCGCAGCGCATTGAGAACACTACGCGGCGGCCGTCGTAGTCCACCTCCGGGTCGCGGACGGTGCGCCCGGCCACCTCCGGCACCAGGTCGCGGCGCCTGCCGGTGCGGACGTCGAGGGCGCGCAGCGCGCCCTGCGTGCGATAGCTGTTCTGGTTGATTTCGCCGCACTGGAATATCGTGGCGGTGTTGTGGTGGTCGCGCCGCCACATCTCGTGCGTCACGTAGAGCATCTCGGTCCCGGCGAGAAGCGGGTTGTCGCGCACGAGCGCCTGGCGCAGCAGCTCGCTGAGCTTCTTGGCCTTGTCGCGTCCGCCGCCTGTTACGATGCCGCGCAGAGCGGCGAGATGCGCCGCCGCAGGATAGGCCGCGTTCAGCTCTCCGAGTTCACGTATCGCCTTTTCCGCGCGCTCGACCGCCTCTGGCGGAAGGAACGAGCGATCGTCGAAGTCGGCGGCGCCCACAGTTCCGTCGAAAGTGATGTCGTCAACGGTGATGTGCCCCCAGCCGCTCGTGCCCTCGTCAACGACGCGGAAGAAGACGTCCTTGCCAACGGCGGCGGGCACGTTCCACTCCGCCTTGCGCATTGGCTGGGCGTTGGCACCTGCGGCGCGCGCCAGTTCCCGCCCGGTTGCGCGGTCGATCAGCGCGAAGTGGGCGCCGTTCGAGCCCCCGCCAACCCAGAAGGAGATCTTCGATCCTGCAAGGCGCACGGTGGGACTCTCCACGACGCCGGTCTGCGTGTCGATCGGCTTGCCGGAACGCGTCTCAAGTGTGGAAAGAAACCACTTGCTGTTCTTGACGTAGGGGCGGCCGGAATGATGTTCCTTCGCACGGTCGCTCACTATAACCTCGAACGAGCCCTGGACGACCTTCCATCCCTGAAGATCGCCCGTCTCGAAGTCGAACGTGGCCGCGTCTGCGCACATGGCGCACACGGCCATGGACGCAATGGCCGCGATCCGTCTATGTATTGTATGTCTCATAGATGTCCTCCACTAAATGTCGTCGGGGATTTCAGCGTCCCCCAGCATGTCAGAACGCCAGTCCTGCAACGGGATCTATGAACGCCTTTGCCTTCTCAAGAAGCTTCAGATACTGCGGATCCTTGTCAGGATCGGGAAGCTCCGCCGCATGGGCCTGCTTCCACGCCTTGTGCTTCGCGTTGAGGTCCTGCACCTTGCTGCGCAGCTGGGCGAGATCGTAGTGGGCGGCGCGTCCGGCCTCGCCTGCCTTGTCGCTCATGCGCTCCACTTCCCTGGCCTTGGCCTTGAACTCGGCGACGGCGGCGGCGGCGGCATTTGCGAACGGACTGCGCAGCGTGGTCTCGCGCATCACCGCCCTTCGGCGGTCCTCCGCTGCGCCGCGCAGCGTGTAGTACGAGCGAAGGCTGTCGCGCTGCCGTCTGGAGAGCGACTCCGGACGCCCGGTGAAGCAGCGCAGATACTCGGACGAGACGCGCACTGCACCCGATGGCGGCTCCGGATCGAATTTGCCGACGAGAATCACGTCCTTTCCGGACTTCTCGCTCCGCTCGATCTTGAAGAAGCGTCCGCCCGGCACTGTTTCGAGCGCTTTCCCGTCAGGGCTCTCGGGCGTCGTGGTTCGGAATGTCACGCCCCACGATGCCTTTCCGGGAATTGCAGGCGAGACGCCCTTCAGAACGGGCGAATCGTCCTCTTCTTCTTCATTCGCGGCAGAGGCCGCCGGCGCTGGAGGCGCTGGCGGCGTTGCGGCGTTGGCAGTCGATTCCGGCGGCTGGACAGCCGTGGAGGACTTGGCGGGAGATTCCGGCTTGGCCTGCTCGCCCTGACGGGCGCCCGTGCACTTCGCGACAAAATCGACGATCGGCCTGCGCCACTCGTCGGGCATCCGCTCGCCGGCCGCCGGGGCGTACACCCACGTGGCCGACAGAAGAGCCGCAGCAGTCACCAGATATGCCAGCCAGAACTTCCCGCCCATGACGTCTCCCCTTTCACTTGACCGGCGTCAGCCTGTCGGAACCGAAGTAAGGCCTGATCGCCTCGGGCAGAAGCACCGAACCGTCCTCCTGAAGGTGCTGCTCGAGGAGCGCGACCATCAGACGCGGCAGGGCGACGCCGGAGCCGTTGAGAGTGTGGACGAGCTTCGTCTTGCCGTCGGAGTCCTTGAACCTGCAGTTCAGGCGGCGCGCCTGGTAGTCGGTGAAGCACGAGCAGCTTGAGACCTCGAGCCACTGCTGCTCTCCGGGCGCCCACAGCTCCAGGTCGTAGCACTTTGCCGCGCTGAAGCCCATGTCGCCGGAGCAGAGCATCAGCACGCGGAAGTGGAGACCGAGGCCGGTGAGGATCGCCTCGGCCTCCTTGACGAGCGTCTCAAGCTGCTGGAAGCTCGAGGAAGGATGCACGAAGTTGACCATCTCGACCTTGTCGAACTGGTGCACGCGCAGCATGCCGCGCGTCATCTTGCCGGCGCTGCCCGCCTCGCGGCGGAAGCAGGGCGTGTAGGCGGTCAGCTTGACGGGGGTCTCGGGCGTGATCTTGGGCAGGTTCACGCCGTCGAAGATGTCGTCGCGGAAGTAGTTGGTGACTGGCACCTCCGCGGTGGGGATGAGCCAGAAGTCGTCCACGTTGCAGTGATAGAGGTCCTCGGCGAACTTCGGCAGCTGGCCTGTGCCTGTCATCGATGCGGAGTTGACCACGAACGGCGGCAGCATCTCCGTGTAGCCCTGCTGCTGGCAGTGGACGTCGAGCATGTACTGGATGAGCGCCCTCTGGAGCTTCGCGCCCTGGCCGAGGATTATGGGGAAGCCCGTGCCGGTGAGCTTCACGCCGCGCGGGAAATCGAATATGCCCAGCCTTTCGCCGATCTGCGTATGGTCGGGAATCGGGTATGCTGGATCCTTCCACTCGCCGACGTGGCGCACCACCTTGTTGGCCGAGGAGTCGGGGCCGGTCGGAATCTCCGGCGCGGGGATGTTGGGGATGTTGAGCAGCGTGTCGCGCAGGTCTGCCTCGACGAGAGCGAGCTCCTTGTCTATCGACGCGATACGGTCGCCGATCTCGCGCATCTCAGCCTTCGCGGCGGATATGTCGCCGCCGGACTTCGCCACAGCGCCGATCTCCTTGGAGGCGGCGTTGCGCCTGGCCTTCAGAGTCTCGGTCTCGGCCAGCAGCGCGCGGCGGCGCGCGTCGAGGTCGCGAGCCTTCGCGACCTTTTCGGCCTCGACCCCGCGGCGCGCGAGCTGCGCGGCCGTCCCGTCGAAGTCCTCGCGGATTTTCTTTATGTCAATCATGCTATCTCTTCCTTCCGTTTTCGGTGCGTGAACTATTATACCATATTTTCGCGGAAATGAGGCCCGCCGCGAAAAAGTTCCTGCATCCCGCCGCCCATTTTGTACTTGCATTCTGCGGCTGGAATTTGATAGCATATCCGCTGAACTGCGGAGCCAAGGCTCTTCAGATGAAAACGAAACCAAAAGAGGAAATAGAAATGAAGACAGCAAAGATCCTGGCCGTCGCCGCAGGCATGGCGGCGGTATGCGGCTGCATGACGTCGCCTGTGTCGTTCAAGGCCGCGTCCGCCCCGGTTCCCCCGCAGGGCTACACCGTCATGGGCAGCGACGTGACGGGAACCTCCGAGCAGATATGGGTGTTCGGGTTCGGCGGCGCGCTCTCGGCACAGCAGCACAAGGCGTACAAGACAGCGATCGGCAACGCCAACGGAGCTGACGCCCTCGTCGGCATGAGCATCGAACATTCGAGCTTCAACGCTTTTCCGTTCTTCATGATGAGCACGATACGCGTCACAGGCACACCTGTGAAGTTCAACATCGCACCTGCGAAGTGACATCCGCCATGCGCCTTCGCCCCCGGCGGATGCGCACGACGTGCCGGCCGCCATGGACACGATCACAAAGGAGCAGCGAAGCCGCGTGATGTCGCGGATAAGATCCCGCGACACGAAGCCGGAAATGCTCGTTCGCAGGCGTCTCCATGCGGCCGGCTGGCGCTATCGCGTCTGCGACAAGCGTCTGCCGGGGCATCCGGACGTGGTGGTGCCGAGCGCGCACACTCTCATCGAGGTGCGCGGCTGCTTCTGGCACCGCCACGGCTGCGCCAAGTCAACCATGCCGAAGTCCAACATCCCCTTCTGGATGGCGAAGTGGTCGCGCAACGTGCGCCGCGACATCCGCCACGAGTCGGAATGGCGCAAGCTCGGATGGAACGTTGTCGTCGTCTGGGAATGCGCCCTCGACGCGGCTAGGCGCGAGGACACACTTCAGGCGATCTGCCAGGCGCTCGACGTCTGGAAAGGCGAGGCGCTCCCGCGCAGACGCCCCCACCGCCTCACAATTCCAAGGCTCGCCCCGCGCCGCCGACAGCCCGCCGTCACTCCATCAGATTGACGAATGCATAGCCGGTCAGCGCGACACTGCCGTCGTCGCCAATTGAGGCATCAAGCTCGATCATGATGTTGACGATCTTTCCAGATGCGCCGCATACATAAACATCGGCCATTTTCTCCAATGGATAAACGCGAAGCACGCCGGCGCCGGACACCTTGTACGACGTTCCTGGGAGCGTTCCGGCAACGGTCACTGCGCCGGTGTTCTTGATCGTCACCGAGAGCGTGGCCGTCTTGGCTGTAGAGCGGACAAGCGTGTATTCGCCGTCGCCTGTGTATGTTGCGTCAAACTTGTACGTCCCCTGCATGGCCTTCGCGAGTTCGACGGCGTCAGGATGCTCGTAGTCCTTTCCGGCCTTAAGGAAGGACGATCGCTGTGCCTCCACGTAAAGCCATTCAGAGCCGTAAGAACCGCCCATCAGATAACCGTATGAATGATTGACGCCGTTCCAGTACTCCGGGACGCTGTCAACATACAGGTAGAGCATTTCCCCAGTGCGCGCCGTAAGCATCACGGCATACTGGCCTTCGTCAACGATCTCGTCCCAGCAGTTCGCCGTGAAGCTGACTGTTCCCTTTGGCGAGACGGCCTTTGCGGTTATCTTGCCAGCCGCCGTCGTCGTGAGCGTGAACGATGCGTATGATGTGCCGCGGTAGTAGATGTGCTCGTTGCTGTCGTACTCGGAGACGAAGCCGTTGAACGTTCCGACGACTGCCGCTGGCATTGCGGTGACCGTGAGGTTGACAAGGAAGACCTTCGACGACTTCCCTGCCGTGGTCACGGTGATCTTGACGGCGGACGGCACGACATTGCCCGTCTTGTCCGTCTTCGACGGAGTGGTTGGCGCACCCTCTATGCATCCAGTGACGGCGTTGAACTTCAGTCCGGCGGGAAGCCCGGCGACCTTTGCGCTAGTCTGCGAAAGGCCAGACGTCAGAACAGGCCAGTCAAGGCGCACTCCGCACGGAACGGATGCGTCAAGCGTCGGCGAATCGCCCTCCGGGAACACAAGCCCGCCTACACTGCACGCTATGCTTGCAACATCCTCGGCGACGGTGACAAACCGCGCGTAGTAGGTGACGTCTGAGACGACGTTCGAGATTACGAACGACGTCGCAGAGGGCTTGGCCGGCTTTGCGGAGTTGTCCACGACTAGGCTGGCGGTCTGCGATATCCGGTCATCACGCTCGTTGAACCATCCGGCCAGCACGTAGCCCTTGTTTGCCGTGGCCTTCAGCGTAACCTTTTTGCCGGAGGCGCACGGACCGCTCCCCGAAACCTTGCCGGCGGATGCCGGATCCGCCAGGCCGCGAACGTATGGAGCCTTGCTGAACACGGCGATGAAATCCGCGCTCCCAGTCATGTTCACCGACATCTTCGTCTTGCTGCCGAAAAGCGCTCCGCTCGTCCTGTACCATCCAACGAATGTGTAGCCTGGACGCGGTATCGCGTTGAAATTGATCTTGGTGCCGTTTGCATACGTTCCTGCGCCGCTTACAACGCCTGCGCCCTCTGGATATGTGGAGATGTTTATCGCTGAATACGACGACGTGTCGCTAGGCCTCCAGACCACATTCGAGATCCTCACATGCGAATTCCTGTCTGCGCCCTGCGTAAGCACCAGCGTGAAGTTGTGCGTGCCAGTCGTTTCGGTGTCCACATGCCAGGTGTTCCAGCCCTCGCCGTTGGCACTGCAGGTAATGGTGCCGAGTTTGTTCTTGCCGCTGTAAACTTCCACGTAGGACGCGCCATTGCCCGTTTCGCCGATGAACTTCAGGTCGAAGTAAAGGCTTCCTGCGCCCTTAATGGATCCGAACGAGAAAGTTGAGGTGCTTCCGGTCAGAAGTTCCGGCGACTGCACGAACATCATGCGGTCGGGCTCGGCGGGATCGGCCATCCACGATTCTACGGCATACCACTTGCCGGCGCCACTGGTAGAAGGCTTGAGGGACTGGTTGCCGATTCCGTCGGCCAGCGTCGCCTTCGTGTTTCTGTCCTGGATGGTGACTGTGCATACGCGATAGTCGCCCAGCTGCATGCCAGCCGGGTCGCACAGCTGAAGAGTGAAGAACTCGTTGTCCTCTATGGCCGCATCGGCCTTGATCGGAATCTCCACGACCTTTTCGCCGGTTTCGCCTGCCGCCCACGACAGTGTAAGCGGGAACTTCAGGCCTCCCTTTGGCTTCACTCCGTCCACCGTTCCATTCGCGAGATCCAGATCCGCCGCCGCAGCTGTGTTGTAGGTGAGATACATCTGCATCGAACAAGCCCCGGCCGCGTCGCCGCCAGCCACTCGGATTGTCGCCGTGCTGCCTTCCTTGAACGACCAGGCCTTATCCACGAAGTCATAACGTGGCTTGTGACGCGGCGTTCCGCCCCATTGCTTGATAGAGTACGGCTTTGTCGCGTATTCGCCACAGATCGTGAAATTTCGACCGTTGCCCCAAAGAATCAAGTTCTTGACATAAAATGGCCCGTCAAGATCAGTGGCCGCGATTCCACTACCCTCAAATGACAGTGAAATAGTGCTTCCACCAGTTCCACTCAAGAATGTAACGTTTCCAGAATCCACACCAAGGAGATTTCCTTCTGCATTCATCAACGACGCACTCCATTCATAATCGCCAGATATTAAATCGTCTGCATATAATGAAATCGCAACGTCAAGAATGTCAAAACAACCATCGTCATCCGTGTCCCTCGCCGATTCTGATCCACTTGTCATCCCAACAAGACTATGTTCAAACTGCCTATAGTTGTATTCGCTCGTTGTAAATATATTTACACGCTCATCCACTACAGCTTCATAGTCATCGCCAATTTCAAGAAGTCGTGCTGAAGAAACGACATATCCGCCACATTGACCATTATTGAAAATATCATACCCGTCAAACGACACAGGCAGAGTATGAGTACCGATAGCACATACGATATTACTTGTCCACCCTTCAGTAATCTCATGTCCTTCAATATCCGATAACGTTGCAGCTAGCCGATATGTTCCAGCCTTTGTTGTATTCACTGTGAAATTGACCGTTAAACTATCGTACAAGCCATTATCGTTTACATCTTGCACAAAAGTGGAGAATAAATTGCCGATTGTAGAAGTGAAATTACACGCAGTTCCACTAAGATTGCTGGTTCTAGATATTTCTACAGGCGATGTAGCCTTTAAACGGAATGACATTTTATAACTCCCCGCCATCGTCGTCGGCAATGCTACCGAAAATGTCCCGTCACCAGCAACTGAATCAGGGGATACTCCATCATCATGCATAAAGTATTTTTCTTCTGTTCCAGTAGGAGATGTCAAAATCACATCAATATTTCCTGTCGCCAACTGACCACCAATTCTTGGCGACACTGTTGCAACAAAACCGTTTTCAACCGAGGCTGTTGAAGACACAAGCGATGGAACAAATTCTACTCCATCTTCGTATTCATACATCATAGCCATCCACATGCCAATCTCCCCCGCATTGTCAAATGAAGGTTTGATTCCAAGCGACCATTTGCCTGGTTCAGGATTAGCTACGACAATAATCGCAGATGAATCTTTCTTATCGATGACTACCCCACCAGATGATGAAGTGTAGGCATTGCCTGATGGACTTCGCAGATAAATCTCTGCATCATTAATACTTTTGGCTAGGTAATCAATGGTAATTACAATGTGATTTCCCTTAACGACCCCAAACTCAAAAAAGGAAGTCTGTGCGTCAACGAGGATTCCCGACTCAATGCAATTGGACAATTCGCTTTCGCTAGATGCAGAACCTTTTGTGGCGTCAGTCTGCTTATATAATTCTCGGAGAGAACACATTTTTTTAGGCGTGCCTGAATATTTATCGTTGCCATCAGAATTAGGGTATTTTTTCTCAGTCAACTTACTCATAATACGATTCATTACACGTTGAGCACCATCGCGAATGAGGCCACTGTGCCAAACTTCATTGAAATGCCCATCAAGTGCTTCACCAAGAGCAGGAACAACTTGAAAAGCACTTGAGACTGGGACTATCAAATCACTGTTATTGAACACTTGCGTTCCAATCTCTTCTAGGTGGTTCTCCAGATACGTTGTAAGTTCACGTTGAACAGTCGGGTTGTTAGTTGCATCCTCAACATAGGAACGTATAATGCGATTGAGAATAGCTCGTCCCAAACGATTCCGCACTGCATGACGTACCGCATTTGCTTTGCTGAATGTATCGTATTGGGTCACATTACCAGCCACAACGCAATAGTCAACTTTGGGATTCAATCTATGATTCTGAGAATTATAGGTTGCCATACTCTGTGTCATAAGGCATTCCACTGCAGGATCTTCCCAGGGGTTTAAATCCATATTCGCTATATCATGTGCAAGCACAAGGACAGCGTTACGCGCTTCGCCCAAAAGATTTTGATATTCAGAAGTTGACATTGCTGTTGGATTTTCGATTCGCATTCTGCTAAAATTCGCCTCAACAGTATTTTTCATGTCTATCACATAGTCAGCAATCGGCGAACCGCCATTTGGCGTAGCAATTTGAATTACCCGAAGTACGTCAGTTGCATTTTCGGTATAGCCTCTTGCCCTCAGTCCTCCCATCGAGTGGGCAACAATTGTTACATGATCGACCTTGTGTGAATTTTTACAGTCCGTGATAGCTTTGCTCAGTTCATCAAATTCAAGTATGTGATTATTGCCAAAATTATGGAAGGCCACAGATTCACATGGTAATCCAGTTTGTTCTGCGATTAACCGCTTAATCTGATCCATTGTGGTTGAAGTACTGTTTATTCCATGTGCTAAAATCACTGGCGGAGGAGCCGGAATTTCCAACGCAACCCAATTAATTTTTGTGACCCAATTACCACCATGCGTTGCCACGTCAATGCGAATTTTATTTTCTGCCGTCTCGCCCGGCCTCTCTGGAAGATTAATGTCTTCAATGTTAAACAGAAACTCATCCCGTGCAAGGCCCTCGTTCACACCATATAGTGCTTTTCGATTTTGTGGTGCGTTATTGTTGATAAAAACCGCATCATATTCCGCAGGCGTATATGACGATTGATCATCGACATCCCACACCACCATTATCAACTTTACTGTTTTAGGGAGAGCCTTAGACTCTATAAGTTTCTGTTTGTTACCGAAGTATCGGTTTATCGGTAGCGTTATATTGATAGATCCATCAGTCCAAACCTCTTTTCCAATGTCCCCTCCCTCCGTCACAACAAAACAAACATCTGATGCTTCTGGCGGTTTAAAAGACTGATCTGCGGCAAGGAGACTTGCCTTCCTGGGCACATTGGGATCAAAACCAGGACCATCGTTCTCATGCGCCCAAACACCGCATGAAGTAAACATCAACGCAAACAGTGTTGATGCAAACAACTGTTTTGCACTCATTACTATTTTCATCGCATTGTCTCCGTTAATTCCCAAAAGGTCTGTCAGCAAAATTCCCACGCAGTACCCACTGCACGAGAATTGTTGACAAAGATTTTTTGATGTACGCAAAGTAGTTTAGCACATTCAGATTAGTTTTGCAAGAATCGCAATGACCAAAAATCACAGCGGGCGCATCCGCGAATCGTGCAATGCCAAAATTGGTAGGGCCGCCTCGCCGAGGCGGCCGCAGCGGCTCGCAATAGGACGAATCTTGGCATGCCGTTTCGGCCCGCTCGGCGAGCGGGCCCTACCGTTTTTGGGTGGTGTTTTGTGGTCGCTGCACGATTCGTGAATCACAGTCCGTGGGAGTCCTTGAACTTCGTCATTATCTGAAGCAGGATCGGGGAGGGATTCTCGGCGTAGGCAGTGCGCATCTCCTTGAGCGCACGGGCGGCGAAGCGCTCGTCACGGCGAGTCTCCATCATCAGCGTCTGATAGACGACCTGCCGCAGCTCGGCCCTGTGCGCCGGACGCCTTGCGCTCTCCATTCCCCGCGCGGCCCAGTAGAGCGCGCTAGCGTAGGGATGCGTCCAGTCCTGGCTGCCGTACTCGGAGTCAACCATGTCCATGCGCTCCTTCTCAAGCCCGATCTCGGCGAGCGTCCCATCCTTGACGTGACGCTCTATCGTCTCCTTCCACTGCGCGCGGTAGTGCCCTCCTGCCTCGTCGAGCGGGCCGCCTATCTTCAGCAGGAACATCCACGCAAGCTCCTTGCACAGCACGGGATCGCCCGGATTGAGGCGCAGCCCGTCGTCGCGCAGCAGGCGCATTCCGGCGTCCACCCAGCGCCATCTGTCGGCGAACGACGGCATCATCACGGACACGTTGTACGCGAGGTTCCACGCCGTGAACGCCCACACCTCGGGCGTGTGCGGCTCGAGGAAAGTGAGCCACGCCGCAAGCTGCGCCAGCTCCGCATACCGCCCTTCGTCCTGCAGACGGTCGGCGCGGAACCACACAACCTCGGCCGCTATCCCGCGGAATCCGCCAAGCCCGGCGACTATCATCTCCGCCGCCGGCGACGGAGCCTCCACCTCCATCGCCGCACGCTGCGCCGCCCCGCGCTGGAACGCCCATCCGCCTGCGGCGCACGCGGCAAGCGCCATGAACGGCGCGATCCTCTTCACAGCAGCATTCATAGAAAACCGTTCTCCGCCAGCATCTCCATTGTCAGGCCGCCGCCATGCCCATTCTCTTCATCCTCACGGCGCTCCGCCATGCGCGCGGCGTACTTCCCCAGCACGTCGCTTTCGAGGTTCACCGCGTCGCCGACCTTTGCCCGGCCGAGATTCGTCGCCGCCGCAGTGGAGGGAATCACGTCAACCTGAAGCCAGTCGTCCCCGACGCCGCTCACCGTGAGCGACACTCCGTTCACCGCGATGGATCCCTTCAGCACTGTCGCGGCAGCCACGGCGCGAGGGCACGAGATCCTCAGCGCGAAGTCGCGGCCCTTCGCGATGCGGGCGGCGATCTGCCCGCGGCCATCGACGTGCCCCTGGACCACGTGCCCGCCGAACCTGTCGCCGGACCTCATGGCGCGCTCGAGGTTTACCTTCGCCCCGGGCAGAAGCCCTGCAAGCGTAGAGCGCCTTTCAGTCTCCTCCAGCACGTCCGCAGTGAACCTCGTCGCGTCGCAGCAGCACACCGTGAGGCACACGCCGTCCACCGCCACGCTCTCGCCCGGCGCAAGCGGATCGGGCCACGGCTCGAACTCGAACTCCAGAACCAGCCCCCCAGACGCGGAGCGCGGCGAGAGACGGCCTCCCCCGCGCGACACACGCCTCAGCGTGCCGACCTTCTGCACAAGTCCGGTGAACATCCGTCGGCCTCCCCCCTTGCGTCACTCCGCGGGAACGATCGCGAAGGCGTCCGCGACCACGGTTCCGACGGACTTGCCGGGATGCAGCCTAAGCGTCGCCCCCGGAACAAGCTCGAACTCGCCCAGGCTGCGCCACTCGCCGCACTTGACCGTCATGTCGGCCGAGAACTTCTTCTCGACCGCGCCCGACACGAGCGTGAACTCGGTTCTGTTGCGCGCGCCGATGTTCCAGTCGTACGGCACGCGCCCCATCAGTGCGTACCTTCCCGGCTTCTCAACGGGCAGAGGGTACACCGCGTCGCCGGCGCCCTTCTTCGGGACGCGCGCGAAGTCGCCGTACTGCTCGCCGTTGCCACATCTGCGACTGGCCCACGCGCCCTCGAACTTCACCTGCGGCATCTCGTCGTCAACGACGCGCCACTTGGCGAACGCCGGGTCGGGATTGCCGGGGAAGTCGCCTCCAAGGCGGCGCTGGAGCTCGCGCACGTGCCCGCCCTTCCAGATGCCGCGCGGCAGGCAGCCGCGCTCCCTGCACATCGCGGCGGCCTCTCCGGCGGCGACGCCCAGCTGCGCGAGCGTGTTGATGACGCGCGGCGAGCCCAGCCCTACGTGGGTGCAGCTGAAGCAGCGCCCCGCCATGAAGAGGTTCTGCACGTTGCGGGAGTATATCGAGCGGTACGGGATCCAGTTGCGTCCATAGTGCGGGCTCCTGCACGTCGTGAGGAAGTCAACGCCCTTCTTCGCGTCGTCGTAGTGAAGGTCGATGCTCCACGACGTCGATGCGACGGCGTCCTCGAACTTCCTCCGCTGCACGAAGTCGTTCTCGTTCAGCACCCAGTCGCCCATGATGCGGCGCGACTCGCGCTTGCCGATGAGGAACGGCATGAAGTTGATCACGCGGCGCGAGTTCCCCGGCTTGCGCTTGGCGAGCGAGAACGCGCCGTATATCGCGAGAAAGAGCCTGTCGCGGATGCGCTCGCCGTCCTCTATCATGTCCTGGTGTATGCCGTACTCCCAGTTCCACTCGCCGTTGACGGCGGCGATGCCGCAGGCGTGCCGCTCGGCCCACGGCGCGGAGAAGGGAACGTCCGTGTTCGCGTTGGCGCTTGTCCACATGATGGACGCGCCAAGGGTGTCGCCGTCCGCCTTGTCCGGGGCGGATGCCTCGCCGTGCTCGGACTTCGCCTCGCGCCCCATGCGCCAATCCGCTCCCGCCCACACGCCGAGCCATCCGTCGCCCGTCGCGTCGCAGAAGAGAGGCGCGCGGAACTCCACCACCCGGTTGGCGCGCCAGTCGAGCGCCTTGACGCCCGCGATTGCGTCGCCGTTCTTCACGGCCCCGAACGCCCTCGTGCAGAGATGCAGCAGTATGTTCGGCTCGTCTGCGACGATGCGCATTCGGCTCGCGTCGGAGAGGGCGTGGTTGCCGTCGCGGTTCATGAACCAGCCGCGCACCTCGCGCACGAGCGGATAGCGCGCCTCGCCGCCGCTCCACACGCGTATCTCGTTGGAGCCGTTGCCGCCAAGCACGGGACGGTCCTGGACGAGCGCGACCTTGAGCCCGCGCCTCGCGGCGGCGAGCGCAGCGCACACGCCGGGAATGCCGCCGCCGACGACCACGAAGTCGGCGTTCACCACCTCCGCCACCGGCAGCGCCGCGGGCGACAGCGGGCCGGACGGCGCGTCGCCGCCCTTCGTCAGGACCACTCCTGCGCATCGGCCGTCGAAGCCGTCGAGGTCCGTGAGCCGTATCTCCACGTCGCCCTTCTCGAGCGCGACGGCGCATCCGCCGTCCCACCCCCATTCGGCGCGCGTGACGCCGCGCGAGTCCCATACGCGGCGTCCGCCGACGGAGAGCGCGAACTCGCCCGCGCCATCGGTCCATCTGCGCGTGCGCACCCACACGCGCCACTCGCCGGCCTCGGGCACGTTCGTGCGCGCTGTCGCGTCGAGGACGCGCTGCCCCGCGCCGTGCGCGATCAGATAGGGCGAGCCCATGACGTCCATGAACTGGACGTCGAG
>JAEEGL010371880.1_pt1 | contig 25405 bp, 21 predicted proteins | sample 9134231 | NCBI WGS metagenome assembly JAEEGL01 (sample SAMN16246548, study PRJNA631951) | gut metagenome | biome: gut microbiome; feature: rumen; material: fiber-attached | host: Bos | place: Iran: Karaj | collected 2018-10
AGCAAGCACGCTACCAGAAATGACTTCCGCAGCCCCAGAAGGAAGCCACTTCATGCCAAAACCAGCGGCTACTCCCAGGAACATAGCTGCAAAGGTCACATACATGGAGCGGTTTTCTCCGCCCTGATGTATTCGCACAATAACAGAGTTACGGCCATTTTTGCGGCTGTAGCTCAGTTCTGTTTTATGGGCGCGGAAAATAAGGTCACGAAGATAGTCCTCACTTTCCGTGTCCCAGCTTTCAAGGGAAGAAAACGGATTGAACGCCTCACCGGGAGCAGAAATAAGAATGCTCACCTCGCCGAAAAAGCGGCGAATCTTTGCGGTTACGGCTCCTGGAGAAAACTCATTTAGACGAACCATTATTTCTTCAAGCAATAGAATCGCATAGCTCTTTTCGCGCTTACTGACTTTCATACGATTCAAAATCTCACAGATTTTTTCACTCTGCTCGCCTAGGCTATCCAGTGTAATGATAAATTCGCGGTCTTCATTAAGTCCTTTTATATGCCACAGTGCAAAGGCAAGGGCAATAAGAGCCGCAATAATGGCTAGCGCAATAAGCAGAAAGCTAAAAAATTGCGAGCTTTTGGAAATTGAATCGGAAACAACCGAATAAAAAATATCTTGGATTACATTCATATTGCTACCTCCGCCGTTTTTTTGGGTCTATCCGTGTTTGTAATGCTGAAAGCGCACGGGTTAAAAGCCATGAGATGATAAAATAAAGAATCGCAGTTGTGATAAGCGGGAAAAATGCTTCGTATGTGCGGCTTCTGATAATGTCGCTTGCCTTTGTCAAATCCTGAATGGCAATATACCCTACAACCGAAGTCATTTTTACCAAACTTATGAACTCGCCCTGATACACAGGAAGAAAGTGCTGCGCTGCCTGTGGGAGAATCATTTTAACAAATGCTTTTGATTTTGGGTAGCCCAAGGCAAGGGCGGCTTCCATTTGTCCCTTGTCAACGGCGAGAATGCCAGTCCGAATCATTTCGCTTACATATGCCCCAAAGTTCATGCCGAATCCGATGTCGCGGGCAAAGCGAACTGCCCAGTCTATGTCGTAGCCTGTAATCGCACCGTTTTTGATGTACTCGAACGGAGCATATTTTGCATTTGTCTTGTAGTATTCGATTTTTGCTTGCGGAAAAAGCTCTCGGGTGAGTTTGTCAACCATCACGAAGCCCGTGTGCATTCCAAGTACAAGACGGTCGCTTTGTTGCAGCTCTTCTTTTGAGTTGTATTTTAGAGTCACATTCTGGAACTGGGGCGGAATATTTTCGGATAAGCCGGAAACGGCTTCTTTTTCAGTTGTGGCGGAATTCTTGGAATCGCGCACTATCGTGTTCCGAGAACAAGAAAGCGAAAGCGCGCAGAAAAAAGAAATTGCAATAGTAAGTGAAAGAAACCTTGTCTTCATGGAAAATATTATAGCACAAAAGATTTCATAAAATAAAATCATTTTCTGGCTTCTAAAGCCGCGCCAGAAAATCCCGCATCTCCAGATTGATTTTGGTTGCCTTTTTTTCTTGTGTTTCTATTGACAGAAACATTTTTATCATGTATGTTTCTATTTATAGAAACAAAACTTGAGAGGAAGGATTATGGCAAGAGATGATTTGATTTATTTTTCGCTTCCATGCGACAGGTACTCGCCGTTTTCGCTCGCCCGAAAAATCGGGGCGACTGCTATTCTTGAGAGCGCGAGCTTTGCCCGTGGAAAAGAGCGGTATTCAATTTTGATGACCGAACCTGCGTTCCATATCGTGCAGGATGACGATGGGGTGGCGTTCCTTATTGACGGAAGGAGACTTCCGTACCGCGCCAAAAACACGACTGGCGAGACTATAGCCCCAGGAAGCCGAGTTCTTCATACGCCGGATATTTTGGACGCGCTTTTGTATGTGGCAGGGCAGAATGATTTGAGCGTAATCAGGCATGAGGACGGCTCCGTTACGCCGAACGCGATTCCTGTTCCTTCAAGCGGCGTTGGCTACTTGTCCTACGAGTTCTGCGCACGGTGCGACACTATCACGCTTTCGCCGCAGACGGACGAGCTGCATATTCCTGAGAGCGATTTTGTGGCGGGGCATATTTATGTCATATTCGACCATTTTACCGAAAAGCTTCATGTGTTCGCCCTCAATTACAACGAGCACCAGATTGATTTGGAGAAAGCCGTTGACGATTTGAAAAAGCGGCTCAACGACATGGACTTTTCGTATCTTTCCGCGCCTGAGGAGGCTTCTGCTGTCCGCACGATTACGAACCTTGAGCAGAGCGAACGCGAGTACAAGGAGAAAGTCGTGGAAATCAAAAAGCGGATTGTGGCAGGCGATTTGCTTCAGGCAGTTCCGTCGCGCAGGCTTCAGCTTGAGTGCGCAAATTCAGCCCTTGAGATTTACCGCCGCCTCCGCAGCGTAAATCCAAGCCCGTATCTTGTCTACATTGATTTTGGCGACCGCCAGCTCGTAGGCTCTAGTCCAGAAAGCCTTGTGCGCGTTAGAAAAGGTGTTGCGTCAATCCGACCGATTGCTGGCACAAGGCGGCGCGGCGCGAACGATGCGGAGGACGAATCTCTCAAAAACGAGCTTCTCGGTAACGAGAAAGAGCGCGCGGAACATCTTATGCTCGTGGATTTGGCGCGTAATGATTTGGGGCGGGTCTGCCAGAACGGTAGCGTGAGCGTGGAGCGGTTCATGGATGTGGAGCTTTTCAGCCATGTCATGCACATAGTCTCTGATGTCCAGGGAAAAGTCAAAGACGGATTCAAGCCGATTCAGGTTCTGCGCGCCGCATTCCCCGCCGGCACTGTGTCTGGCGCGCCTAAAATCAGCGCGATTGAGATTCTGAGCGGGCTTGAGAAGATAAAGCGGCGGTTCTACGCAGGGGCAATCGGCTACATTCAGTCCAACGGTGACCTTGACTTTTGCATAGCTATAAGGTGCGCCCTCAAGCAGGGACCTGTCTGGACGCTCCAGGCTGGCGGCGGAATCGTATACGACTCAGACCCTGACCGGGAATGGGAGGAAACGAACGAAAAACTCGGCGCATTGCGGGCTGTTCTTGAAGGAAACGGAGGAAAAAAATGATTGCATTCATCGATAATAAAGATTCATTCTCTTTCAATATCGTCCAGTCCCTTGAGAGGGTTTCTGAGGACAAAGTTCAGGTTTTCCGCTCGGAGGAGTGCTCCGTTCAGGACATCGTTGATGCGAAGCCTTCTCATATCGTGGTAGGTCCCGGTCCTGGCACTCCTGAAAAAGCAGGAATTTCAGTCGATGTGATAAAGCACTTTGCGGGAAAAGTTCCGGTTCTGGGAATCTGTCTTGGTCATCAGGCAATCGGAGCTGCGTTCGGGGCGAACATCGTTCAGGCAAAGTACATAAGGCACGGAATCGTCGAGGAAATGAAGACTGACGGGCGCGGACTTTTCCGAATGATAGGAAAGAGCGGAAAATTCACAAGGTATCATTCGCTTGCCGTGGAGGAGTCTTCTCTGGGCGAGGATTTTGAGGTGACTGCCCGCGCCAAGGACGGGGAAATCATGGGAATCCGCCACAAGAGCATGGTGATTGAGGGCGTTCAGTTTCATCCGGAGTCAATCGCTTCGGAAAACGGTGACAGCATTTTCAAGGCGTTTTTGAACTACAGGCGGGACAATCTCCATCACTCCGAGTACTTGAACCAGCTTATTGCGAAAAAAGATTTGACCGAGGAGCAGGCTGCTCTTTTTATGGAGAACCTGACCGACGGCACGATGGACGAGCGCGTTATGGCTGCCGTCCTTGTTGCGATGGCGGCGAAAGGCCCTGCCACTAGCGAGATGATTGGGTGCGCAAAGACATTGCTCAGGAAAAAGAAATCTATTCCCGTGGAAAGCGCGGGACTTGCGGAAATCGTTGGTACTGGGGGCGACGGAAAAGGCTCGTTCAATATTTCGTCACTTTCCGCTCTTTGCGCCGCAAGCTGCGGTCAGGTCATGGCAAAGCACGGAAACCGCGCGGTGTCATCAAAATCCGGGGCGGCTGATTTCTTCGAGAATCTTGGAGTAAAAATCATGGCAAGCCCTGAGCAGACTGCGCAGCTTATAAAAAAGACCGGATTCGGCTTTTTGATGGCAACTGTATATCATTCTGCAATGCGCTTTGCAGGTCCTGTCAGAAAAACGCTGGGAATAAAGACGATTATGAACATTATGGGACCGCTCCTGAACCCTGCCGGAGCTGAGTACGAAGTTCTAGGCGTGTACTCAAAGGATTTGCTTTCCGATTATGCCCATGCCGCTAAGGCACTTGGGGCAAAGCGCGTCATGGTGGTCAACTCGGAGGACGGCTACGATGAGATTTCTCCATGCGCTCCTACCCATGTCTACCAGATTGACGAGCACGGACATGAGAGCAGGTATGTCATAAATCCTGTCGATTTCGGAATAAACGATGCGGACGAGGACGAACTTCTGGGCGGAAACGGAAAAGAAAACGCGGCTCTTGCGCTGGAAGTTCTTGAAGGTCATGGAAGGCGCACAATACGATATGCTACGGCTCTGAACACGGCTGCCGTCCTTTATCTCGGCGGCAAAGTACGCACGCTTAAAGAAGGATACGCAATGGCTCTGGAAGCGATTGACTCAGGAAAGACGCTTGCGAAAGTGCGCGAGATTCAGGAGGTTTCCGCGCAGCTTTAAAAATGTGCGGACTGTCCGGAAAAAAAAGTTCTGCGGGATTGAACGAAAGTTTTTCGCAGAACTTTTTTGTTACAAAACATATCATAAATCGGTTGGGGAAAAAGCCTTTTTGTAGATGCCGATGAAATACACTGTCTCAAAAACCGCCGTTATGCCCCAGCTGAAAACATAGAGGAGAAAAAGAGACTCAATCGTTCTGAAATGCGCGAATACGGTGTAAATCCATGCGATTCTGAAAACGCACGAGCCTAAAAAAACGAACGCGGACGGAACGAGAGTCTTTCCGAAGCCACGGCTTGAGGCTATGGCTGTGTCCATGAATGAGGAGATGCAGTAGGAGAAAGCCATAATCTTTACGCGTCTTACGGCATATTCGATTACGGCTTCATCGCTGCTGAAAATCCCCATGACTTCGCGTGCGAAGAAAAAAAGGGCAGTTCCGAGAATTATGCTGGAGCTGAAAGAAAAGAAGAGAGCCGCGAAATATGATTTTTTGACTCGGTCTTTTTTCCCCGCGCCGTAGTTCTGAGCGATGAAAGTTGCCGCCGCAACATAGAACGCGGACATGAAATTGTAGTTCACCGGGTCTATGTTCGCGCTTGCAGAAGTTCCTGCAACCATTACCGAGTCAAAGGAGTTCACGCCGATTTGCACGAAAACATTCGCAAAGGCGAAAATAGCGTTCTGAAGACCAGCAGGAAGCCCAACGGAAAGGAGCTTGATAAGTTTTTGCCGCTCGATTTTTATTTTTGACGGCACGAACTTGATTTTTCCGCTTCCCTTTGAAAGAAAAATCATAATAAGAATAGCTGAGATATACTGTGAAATCACCGTGGCGAAAGCTATTCCGCGAACGCCCATGCCGAATGTGATTACGAGGAGCAAATCAAGGAACACATTGAAAACGCCTGCCACAAGAAGGAAATAAAGCGGCTTTTTCGTGTCCCCGTTCGCGCTGAATATTCCGTTTCCAAAATTATATATCGCGCTTGCAGGCATACTGAGCATATAAATCGAAAAGTAAAGAACTGCGTCATCGATTAAATCGCTTTTTGTGTCCATGAAAGCAAGAAGCGGGCGTGCGAATATGATTCCCAGCGACATGAGAAGAATTCCGGCCGCAAGGCAAAGTGCAAAGGCTGTGTGGACGGTTTGCTCCACGGACTTTTCGTCCTTTGAGCCGATGAAGTACGCGGCAGTAACATTTACGCCGCTTCCGAACCCCATCAGTATTCCAGTGAACAAAAACAGAAGCTGCGGAGTTGAGCCTACCGATCCCAAAGCCGCTGTCCCTGCAAAATGCCCAGCCACGGCTATGTCAACCATGTTGAAAAGCACTTGAAGGAGATTCGTGCAGACAAGCGGCACTGAGAAAAGAAGCATATTTTTAGGGATAGACCCCTGAGTTAGAGCTGGTGCTGCTTTTTTCATAGAGTGATTTGGCGACGATCCTGCAATGGGCTGTCTAATAAGTTTGCACTTTTTTAGTCAGCTCCATTGCAGGAAAAACTACTCGTGCGCCGCGACGCAGGCTGAGAAATCTTCGACAGATGCGGTGCATCCGCTCGCTGTCAGGAATTCTGCGAGCTTTCCGCTGTCAGTCGCTTCTTCCAGGGCTTTTTGAAGTCCTGTATCAGCCTTGACCTTTTCATAAAATTCTTCTGCATTCATAATGAATATTTATAGTACAAAATTTGCGTTATTGTAAGCATTTTTGAGAAAAAAAATCAGTTTTACGCCGATATTTTTTGTTTTGTAACTTTTTTTCTCCACGGAGCTTTATTTGAACACAAGCACTTTTATATAGATGAAGTCTGTTGTACACTAGTTTCAGTTCGGAAAACCGGTTAATCCGAACAAGTCTGATATATCTATTGGTTTGTGCAAGGATTTTTGGAGGATGTATGATTTCAGTCAAGAAAGTTTGTTTCGTTTTGGTTTCGCTGCTTGTTTTGTGTGATGTTTCGGCAAAGAAGCAGGAGACCGAGAAAGCCGATGTTTACGCGCCTACTGATTTAAGCTCAAAGATGAGCAAGATAAAAACAAAAACTGATGCTCAGAAAAAAATCGCTTCAACAAAAAAAATTAAGCTCACGGAGAAATTTGACTTGGCGGAGTCTTCTATGTTCATGTTCAATTATCTTGGAATAGCTGTGAATCAGGAGAATATGGCTGTTTTCTACGACCCGGCGTACAAAGAGTGCGGAATAAGGTACGACAAGGACAGACGGTTCGTGTCGTTCTCAAGGAAAAGCCTCATTGAGATAGCAGAAGCGTTCGCGAGCTACGAGGAGTCTTTTGATAATCAGACTCTCAGCACAAAGCGCAACAAGACAATCGCAAAATACGGAAAGATTACGGGGCGGTATTACCGCAAGGAATTCCTGAAAGAAACGAACGAAGAAACACAGACGACGCTGGGATATTTGTTCGTAAAGGACTCGCCTTATTTTGTCATCAGGCTGAAATCTAAGGAAATCGAGAAAAACCCTGTGCAGCCTGAGAGAAACAACAAGACTCCGAATATTACGCTTTTGTTCAACAGGAATCAGATGAAGAAATTCCTTGAGATTACATCAGTTGACAATGTGGAGCTTGCTTGCGAGAATGCGCTGAAAGAGCTTACCGAAGCTCGGGCTAAGGCAGAGGCGGAAGCTCTGGCTAAAGCCAAGGCGGATGAGGAAGCCGCCGGAAAAAGCCTGGAGCCTGCAAAAATCGAGGTCGATTTAATGAAAGACCTTGAAAAAGCTGAAAAAGAAAAAAATGCCAAATCAAACTAGTTTATTTAATTACATAAAAATCTAATCAACTAGTTGACTTTTTTTCTAATAAAAAGCATAATATTCATACTTTCGCTTGCGGAAGTATGGGCTACTAGCTCAGGTGGTAGAGCACCGCCCTTTTAAGGCGGCTGTCGATGGTTCGAGTCCATCGTAGCTCAGAGCAAGGACTTCAGAATCTGAAGTCCTTTTTTTTGTTCCTTGCGACAATTTTGGAGGAAACTATGGCAATTGATTTGAAGAAAATGCGCAACATCGGAATTATGGCGCATATTGATGCTGGAAAAACGACTACTACAGAACGAATCCTTTACTACACAGGAAAAATCCATAAAATCGGTGAGATAGACGATGGAGCTGCCACAATGGATTTTATGAAGCAGGAGCAGGAGAGGGGCATTACCATAGCTTCCGCTGCAATCACCACAAAATGGAAGGACTGTACAATAAACATAATCGACACTCCTGGTCATGTTGATTTTACGGCGGAGGTTGAGCGAAGTCTCCGAGTGCTTGACGGGGCGGTTGCGGTAATTTGTGCCGTTGACGGAGTTCAGCCGCAGACTGAAACTGTGTGGAAGCAGGCGGATGAGTTCAAAGTTCCGCGCATTTGCTTCGTGAACAAAATGGACAGGATTGGGGCTGATTTTTTTTACTGCCTGAATGACATAAAAGACAAATTCGGCTGCGCCACTGTCGCGCTCCAAATTCCGATAGGGCAGGGCGAGAGTTTTGAGGGGCTGATTGACCTTGTGCGCATGAAAGAAATCCGCTGGGACATGGAGAGCGAAGGCGAGAAGTTCGATGAGATTGATGTTACGGAAAAATACCGCGCGGAGGCTCAGAAGTGGCGCGACAAGCTGATTGACGATGTTGCCTCATGCGATGACGAGCTTGCTGAGATTTATCTTGAGGGCGGAGAGATTACGGACGAAATGATCGTTTCTGCTATAAGAAAAGGCACTGTGAGCAGAAGTTTCGTTCCGTTCGTGCTTGGCTCTGCAAGGCACAATCAGGGAATCCAGCCTTTGATTGATGCTGTTATAGCGTACCTTCCGTCGCCTTTGGATGTTCCTTGCGCAAAAGGACTTCATGTCAAGAAAGACAAAGAAGAGTCCGTTGAGATTCCTTGCGATGAGAAAAAGATGCCGCTTGGACTTGTGTTCAAAATTCAGCAGGATCGCGAGATGGGCGCGCTTTCGTTTGTCCGCGTGTATTCGGGAAAATTCTCCGTGGGAACGCAAGTTCTGAATGTTGGAAAGAAAAAGCGCGAGAGAATCAACAAAATCTTGCGCGTGAACGCAAATCACATGGAGCAGATGGATTCCGTAAGTGCGGGCGACATAGCTGTGTTCGTGGGGCTGAAAATTTCCCAGACCGGAGACACTCTCGGAAGCGAGGGAATGCCTGTCCTTCTTGAGAGCGTAAAATTCCCGGAGCCTGTAATCTCAATCGCTATTGAACCTGAGACGCTTTCCGACAAGGACAAGCTCGTTGATACCCTGGCTGTGCTGAGCCGCGAGGACCCAACCTTCACGAGCCACGAGGACGCTGAGACTGGTCAGCTGATAATCAGCGGCATGGGAGAACTTCATCTTGATGTCCTTGTTACGCGCATGAAAGATGATTTTGGCGTAAAGGCGAATGTAGGTGCGCCGCAGGTAACTTACCGCGAGTCGGTCACTTCCGATGTTACGGAAAGCTTTAAGTGGGAGAAAAACCTTGCCGGAAAGGACAATGTGGCGGCTCTTACCATAAAACTCGGTCCGAATGAGCAGGGAACGGGGAACACATATACTTGCGATGTGCATGACAACTCAATTCCGGATGAAATCTACGAGGCAATAAAATCTGGTTTTGAGGGCGCGTTCGCCTCAGGAATTCAGTACGGCTATCCTTGCGTTGACATTGGCGTTACGGTCACAAAAATAGAATACTCTGAGCTTACGGGAACTCCGTTTGCGTTCACGGCGTGCGCGGCGCAGATTTTTGACGAAGCCACGCGCAAGGCAGGACCTGAGCTTCTTGAGCCTGTTATGAATGTGGATATTTCATGTCCGCTTGAGTTCGTAGGCGATGCTATAAGCCAGGTTATCCAGCGCGGCGGTCAGATTGCGGGGCAGGACTCAAAATCATCGGGCGAAATAGTGCATTGTACAGCTCCTATGGCGAAAATGTTCGGCTTCTCAACGAATTTGCGCTCGGTAACGCAGGGTCGGGCAAGTTTCAGCATGGAATTCTCTCATTTTCAGAAAAAGCCCGGGGGATTGAATTTTAATTAAACTTTTATGGAAAAATTTTTATCATCTTCTTTTGGTGTTATTAAGCATATGACGATTGTCGTCAATATCCTCAAAAAAAACGAATTCAGGTCGGACGGGGAGCGGGTTTTTAAAAAGTCGCTCTCTTATCTGTGCAATTTTTTTGAGCTTGACGAAGTTGAAACCGTTCTTTTTGTCTCTCTTTTCACTTTGTATTATGATTATGCAGAGCGTCCCGTGAATTTGTACATAATTTCGGATCGTTTCGGCTGCAATCCGCTTGAAGTTCTCAAATACAAAGACAAAATGCCGGTTCTTCTTGAGAAAGGTTTCATCGAGGAGACGGAGCCGCCAGATGGTGCGTTCGGAAGAAATTTTTTCAAGATTCCGACTTATGTTTGCGATGCGATTCTTTCCAATACGAAGATTCCGGCCAAAAGCGAGAAGGCAAGCTACACATTCAACAACTTTATCCGCCAGCTGGAGCGGCTCGGGGATTCCCGCGTCGAGAACAACGAGCGCATCGAAGTTCTTTTTCAGGCGGTGGAGAACAAAGAGCTTATGCACTCCACGCTTGAGGGCATAAAAAGGACCAAGGAGCTTGTTCCGCTCATACAGGACAGAGTTCTTTTGTATGATGTTGCCGCCGGAATGATAAATTATATGCGCACCGAAGTTGAGGTGATGATTCTTGTGAACCGCGTCACTGATGACAGCATGAACAGGCAGGCAATCGCCGAGTCTATTATGAACGAAACGCATCCTCTTTTTGCGCTGAACCTTATCCAGATAGAGAACAAATCCACAATCATGGAGTCAACTATCTCACTGACAGACAAGGCTTTTGAGCTTCTTTTGGGCGAAGAAGGAAAACTGTACCAAAAAAAGCGCGGCGACAAGAACTTGAAAAAGCCGGAGGCAATCCAGCAGAAAGATTTGTTCTATATGCCGGAGAACGAGGACGATATAAAAAAACTGTTCGGCTCAATGGAAAAAGAGAACATGAAAAAACTCCAGGACAGGCTCAGGGAGAAAAAACTTCCCGTGGGCTTGTGCATCATGTTCTACGGCGCGCCAGGAACAGGAAAAACCGAAACTGTATATCAGATTGCCAAGAAAACGGGACGGAGCGTGTTCCATGTGGAGATTGGAACTTTGCGCTCAAAATGGTACGGAGAGACGGAGCAGAATCTGAAAAAAATCTTCACCGATTACAACAAGATGTGCGATGAAGCGAAAAAAAATGATGATTTGATGCCAATCCTGCTTTTCAACGAGGCCGATGCCGTGTTCGGAACGCGCGGAGGCGGCGGGGAAGGCGAGGGATTCCGCACTGACAACATACTGCAGAACATTCTCCTTGAGGAAATGGAAGGCATTAAGGGCGTTATGATTGCGACGACGAATTTTGAGGACAACTTTGACCCTGCGTTTGAGAGGCGTTTCCTTTACAAAATTAAGTTCGCGCGTCCCGATGCGGAGGTCAAGTCAAAAATCTGGCGCAGCAACATTGATTATCTTTCTGAGAGCGATGCGATGAGTCTTGCGAAATCATTCGACTTCTCGGGCGGAGAAATTGCCAACATCGTCAGAAAAATCACTATCGATGAGGTTATGGACGGAATTAAGCCGTCAAAAGACATGATTTTTGAGTACTGCAAAAGGGAAAAAATCAAGGACAAGTCTAAAATCGGCTTTGAGAGATGATTTTTTTGTATCAGCTTTCAAAAAAAGAATTTGAAAAATCCTGAAAATGGGTTGATACTGTTATTATAGGGCTGTTTTAAAAACTATGTTTTTGACGCTGCCCGATTGCTGCGGTAAGACGCGGCGCAATTTTATTAGAGCTGTTCGGAAACTTCAGTTTGCCGAATAGGTCTATTGTTGATAATCACAATTTATTTGGAGGCAGATTGTGCAAGAAGCAACCATCGTAACTAACAGTCCGGTTGGACAGAGGCTTGAGAGCGTGGCGGAGTGTACGCCTGTATCTTATCTTATGTTCAACAAACAGAAGATGCATCTTGTTGAGAAGCTGACAATCGGAAGAAGCTCAGACTGCGAGCTTGTCATTGACAACAAGCTGGTCAGCCGATTCCATGCGAGCATTCAGAAAATAAAAGACGCTTACTTCCTCAAAGACGAAGGAAGCACTAACGGTACTCTTCTCAACGGGCAGAAAATCGATTCCGCGAAATTCTACAAGCTTGCTCCGGGAGACAAAATCACAATCGGTGCTGAAACGCTGGTTATGAACTGACGTTGTATGCAAACAGGTTTTGTTTTAAGGAAATGTTTTGTCTGAAATAAGGGATTTATTAGTCAATTTTCTTAAAGCTGACGGGCTGCCTTTTTATGACAGCCTTTTTTCGCTTTGCAACGGCGCAATCACAGTTCTTGAAAACGAATCCTCAAGTTACCGCCCTAAAAACTCAAAGGGAGTTTCGGGCGGTCTGCTTGATTTTGCCGCAAAGGAATTCGAGCAGCTTCCTCTCATTATTGTTCCCGATTTACACGCGCGGGGATATTTCCTTATGCATATTCTTGATTACTCGTGTCCTGTGCTTGGGGGCGTATCTGTCCTTGAGCTTCTTGAGGCAGGAAAAGTCAGGGTGGTATGCGTCGGGGACATATTCCATTCCGAGGGAAGATGCCGCGACAGATGGAAAGTTGCATGGAAAAAATCCTATCAGAATGATTTTGAGAGCGATGAGATGGTTCTGGAGATGAAAGAGAATCTTTCTCTCCTTAAGATGATTTTTACTCTCAAAACTCTTTTTCCTGAGAATTTCCATGTCCTTAAGGGCAACCACGAGAACATAAACAACGAGAGCGAGAACGGAAATTTTGGTTTCAGGAAATTTGCCGACGAGGGGAACATGGTCTATGATTTTATGGCCAGTCATTACGATGAGGCGCTGATTCATCTTGTCAACTGCTTTGAGAAAGCCCTGCCGATTTGCGCCGTGTTCCCGGAATGTGTCATTACGCATGCTGAGCCCTTGTACACATATGAGCGCGGGGAGATAATCGAGAAGATGAGCGAAGTGACCGAGGGGCTTACATGGACGGCGAACGACAATGCCGAGGAAGGAAGTGTTGTCAACACTATGCGCAATCTGTACGGCGCGGCTTACGGAGATGACATTCTGTGGTTCGCGGGGCACAGACCTGTTCCTGGAAAATATCTGCTCAGGCAGGGCGGTCGCTTCGTTCAGATTCACAATCCTGACGAAGAGAATATAGTGATTGTCCTTCCGAACGAAAAAATCAATCTAGAAAACGATATATATGCTGTTAATCGCCCTTTTGAAAGGGCAGGCTGCTAAAAAACAAAAGAGGAGAATATTATGGAAGATGAAAAGACTGTTGCAACTGGAGCTGATAAAACCGTCGCTTCCACGGTAAGAAAAGTTCGTCCGGCTGCTTCTCCTGTAAGGACTACGCCTTCAGTCGCAAAAATCAGGAGTCTTTCTGAGGGACAGGACAAGACTGTTACCGTTTCGGAAACATCGGCGACAATTTCTCCTGAGCCGAGAAATGCACCCGTGCTTAGGAGAGATGGCATAAAACCTGTCGCAAGAAGGACGGACAGTGTAGAGAAAATCGGAAAGTACAAGATAAAGAAGCCGCTGAACGAAGGCGGAATGGGTGCTGTGTACCTTGCCGTTGACCCTGACCTTGGCGAGAATGTCGTAATCAAGAGGCTTAAAGCCTCAAAGAAAGATTCCAGCGCGGTTGAGCGGTTCAAGCAGGAGGCAAAGGTACTCAGGGAACTTCAAAGCCCTAGGATTGCCAACACATTCGAGTTCATTTCTGAGGGACGGTTTTTCTATTTCGTTCAGGAGTATGTTGAGGGCTGCTCTGTTGCCGACCTTCTTGAAAAGCAGGGAACTCTTTCATTCCCAGTTGCGATGAAGGTTTTCTATGAGGCTTGCTCTGCTCTCAAGACTGTTCACTCAAAAAAAATCGTCCACAGGGACATAAAGCCCGGAAACCTCCTTGTGTCAAAATCTTCCATGATTAAGCTCACTGACTTCGGAATCGCATCGAACCATTCTGGCTCAGAAAAGTCCGAGTCCGGAGCGCCTCCGACCGCTTCCGCAAAGAAAGTTGAGAACATTGACGGAGAGCTTACCGTATCTGGCTCAATGCTGGGAACTCCGTCTTATATGTCGCCGGAGCAGTTTTATGACGCTAAGACTGTAGGTCCTCAGGCTGACATTTATTCGCTCGGTGTAATGCTCTACGAGATGCTCACGGGTAAAAAGCCTTTTGTGTCTCCGCTAAATCCGGACGGTTCAATAGATGAAAACAAGATGAATGTCATAAAGCGCGGAGATTACGATACGCCTAGAAAGTACAATCCGAAAGTGCCTTTCCGCGTCTGCATGATGATTCACAAAATGCTCAAGTATGATCCTGAGAAACGCTACCAGTCCGTAGTTCCACTCATAAAAATCGCTGAGAAATATCTCTCAAAGTACGAGATTCATGATGTTAACATTTCTATTGCGACAATAGTAGCGAATATCGGAAAGAACGGCTCGGCTCCGCTCAAGCTGCAGGAGATTCCGGAGAAAGAGCATAAAGTCAGGAAAGTCGCTCTGATTGTGGTTGCGGCTCTTCTTGCCGTGGGCGGTGTCATATACGCATGGAAAGAAGGAAAAATTCAGCGCTCTCTTCTTCGTTTTATTTACACGCCGGTCACGGTCACGCTGCAAGTTCCTGCCGCCGAGGTTGAGATGCGCTATTCGACTGGTCTTCCGATGAAGGCGTTCTTCTTCCACGAGGAGGGAAAGCAGGACGAGGTGAAAGGAATGAGGCGCGAGTTCAAGGTCGCAGTGAACGAATCAGGAAAAAAAGTGTTTACTATAAATCCTGCCGTTCTGACAAAAGGTGATTACCGCGTTAAGATTGTGTTCGGTTCGTATGTCATGTGGCGTTCGTTCCGTGTCGGAGGTGCCGCTGTTGATATTGACGAGAATTTGCAGAAAGAGTTCAGGACTGTTTCTATTTCTGCCCGCTCGTTCGATTTGTACACTGGAAAAGACATAACGGCGAAGACTACTTTCAGCGTGAACTATAAGGGTAAGTGGGTTCCGCTTGCCGATGTTCCTGTTAAGGATTTGAAGGCCGGGACTGTCTGGCGCGTTCGCGGTACTGCCACTGATTATAAGACGGTTGAGTATTCAATGGCAATTGACTGGTATCAGGACGATATTCGCGTGACTATGGGCATGGATCCTGAGTAAATTGAAAAAAATGCAAATATAACAAAAAATTATCGCAAAAATGGTGTCAGAATTTGAAATTCTCTGCTCCTTATAAGGTATGGGAATTTTGAATTCGGATATTACGCCTTTTGCGTTCGAGAATGTTTTTTTCGCATTCTTGCAAAAGTTTTTGTTTTTTATCAGGCTGTGCGCTTCGTTTTGTCTTGGCGGCGAATCGTGCGTGCGCTGTGGTAATCGGTCATTTGTTTTCCCTTTGTGCAGGATGTGCAGGCGTGATTTTGCGGAATCCGATTTTTCCAGAAGGTGCGGTGTTTGCGGAAAAGAGCTTGTGAGTGAGTTGGAGATTTGCTCTGCCTGCAGAAAATCTCCTGTCATAAAAGATGTGGAGAAAGTTTTTCCGCTTCACTCGTACCGTTTTTGGAAAAAAAGCCTTCTTTTTGACTGGAAACTGGGCGGAAAAAGGTCTATGTCAGTTTATTTCGCTGGCATGGTTGCAAAAAAGCTCAAGGAGATTGAGTCGGAAAACGGCTCTTTTTTCATTGTGCCTGTTCCGCCCCGTCCCGGAAAAATCCGTGAAAAAGGCTGGGATCAGGTGGAGGAACTTTGCTTTTACCTGAAGTATGGCTGGAATTTTCAGGTTGCTCCTGTTCTGACAAGGCTTTCAATCGTCCAGCAGAAAAAATTGGGGCGGGCAGAGCGTCTGAGTTCTGGCGGAAATTCATATGCGCTTACGGAAAAGAAAAAATTGCGCAGGTTTATGAAAAAAAATCAGGGCAGGGCGGTTATTATTGACGATGTTATAACGACAGGCTCTACAATCCAGAATTGCGCCGAGCTTTTGATTTCGGCGGGGTTCAAAAGTGTATATGCTCTTTCGATTTTCATCGTTGACTGATTGCATATACTCTTTGCAATTTGACGATTTGTAAGCTATAATATTTTAATTAATGTAATAGAGCTGTTTGGAAGCCTCTGTTTTCCGAACAGGTCTAATAGTCATTTTCTTTTAGGGGTACTTATATGGAAAAAGAAGAAATTGAAGGCTACACAATTGCGGAGGCAATAGCAGAGGCTCGCAGGTGTTTGAATTGTCCTAAGCCGCTTTGTCGGACTGGCTGTCCAATTGAGAATGATATTCCGGCTTTTAACCACGCAGTTTCTTTGGGAAATATAGGTGATGCTTACAATATAATCTCGCAGAGAAGCAATCTGCCGGCAATCTGCGGACGAGTCTGCCCGCATGAAACTCAGTGCGAAGGACATTGTGTGCTTGCTAAGGCTGGTAAGGGAATTAAAATCGGAAAAATCGAGAGATTCATCGCTGATTTTGAAGCCGAGGCAAAATTTGCAAAAGAAGCTAAAATCGAAAAGACTGAGGGCAAGGTTGCTGTAATTGGTTCAGGACCTGCTGGTCTTACGGTTGCAGGTGATTTGGCAAGAAAAGGCTATGAAGTCGTTGTTTACGAGAGCGAAGGTGAGCCAGGCGGCGTTCTTTTGTACGGAATACCAGAATTCAGGCTTCCGAAGGATGTTGTTCGCAGAACGACTAAAAAAATAGAGGAGCTTGGCGTAAAGTTCATTACGAACACAATGGTCGGAACGGATATTACCGTAAACCAGCTTTTTGAGAACGGATTCGATGCCGTGTTCATCGGAACAGGAACGGCTCTTGCCAAAGGACTCGATATTCCTGGAAAAGATTTGACCGGAGTTATTCAGTCCAATTACCTTCTTAGAATGGTTCGTTTGTATCAGGACGGAGAGGTTACTAAGGACGAAGTTCCTATTAAGGAAGGTGATGATGTAATCGTAATCGGAGCTGGTAATGTAGCTATGGATGCTTGTCGTACCGCTGTTCGCATGAAAGCAAAGAGCGTTACCGTAGCATACAGAAAGACCATAGAGTTTATGCGCGCGGCGAAAGCCGAGTATGACGGCGCGCTCAAAGACGGAGTTGAGTTCAAGTGGGAGCATGCTCCGCTCGAATTCGTTGGTGCGGACGGAGTTGTAACAGGGCTAAAATGCAAGACTCCGGATGGAGAAGTTGTTCTTCCAGCAACGAAAGTCCTGCTTGCTATTGGTTCGCGCCCTGCTGCCCGAATACTCAGCACTACGGAAGGTATCGAAGCTGATGAGGGCGGATTCGTCATCACAAAGCAGCGTCCTTATGGAATGACAACGCACCGCGGAATTTTTGCTGGTGGAGATGTCGTTCATAAGCCTGCTACGGTCGTTCTTGCTATGCGCGAGGCAAAAAAGGTTGCCGTAGGAATCTCCGAGTTCCTTGAGGCAAAAAAATTACTTGGTGAATAAATAAAATAGAATTGTTCGGAAAATGAATTTTCTGAACAGATATAACGAAGATTTGCGTTCGCAAATCTTTCTGGAGGATATATGGCGGAAAATAAGCAGATTCAGCTTGTTACGTTTCAGCTTGGTGAAGAGCTTTATGGCGTTGACATTATGGACGTAAAGGAAATCGTAAAGGTTTGTGCCGTTCGTCCTATTCCGAATGCGCCTTATTATGTGGAGGGCATTTTCAATCTTCGTAGCGAGATTATTCCCGTTATCAACCTTCATAAGCGGTTTCAGATTAAAAAGCTGGAACAGACTGATGAGGAGAGCGAGTTTGAGGGCGGATTTATAATCTTGAACATTGATGACAACAAAATCGGTATTATCATCGATAAAATTGCCCGCGTCGTTGCTATCAATACGGACGAGATAAAAGCCCCGCCTCAGATGATAAGCGGTATTGGTACTGAGTATATCAGCGGAGTTATCCGTCAGGAATCCAGGTATTTGATTATGCTTGACATAAGGCGGCTGTTCAATGCCAGCGAGTTGAGCCGTATTATCAATCCTGACGGTTCTGACGAGGAATAATGGTTCAGGCTTTCAGTTCTACAATCCGTAGGAAAGAGATGGATGCCGTGCTTACCTGTATGGTCGATGAAAAAATCGGTCCAGGTGAGCTTAACCAGAAACTTGTCCAGACGGTAAAAGATGTTGTCGGCTGTGACGGAGCGGCTGCATTCAGAAACGCGGGCATTGCGCTCTCGTATGCTCTCAGGGCTTTGAATCTTGAAAAAGGCAGTTTCGTTATGATTTCTGCGCTTGCGGACGGCTGGCAGTATGCGGCTGTGGAATCTTGCGGCTATAAGCCGCTTGTCCTTGATGTTGACGAGAACAGCTCTTTGGTAACATCTGAGATTGTGGAAGACGGAATCAAAAATGGCGGAAAGCTATTGATTCTGTCGGAAAATTTCGGAATTATGCCTGATGCGGACGAACTGAAAAAAATCATTTCGCTCGGGATTCCTATAATTGAAGACATCTCAAAATCTTTTGGCTCTTTGGTACGGCTTCCGCCGTCAGAGGGTAGTTCGGAAGAAACTGTCCTGAAAGCCGGAAGTATCGGTGTATTCTCTGTTCTTGGACTTGAGGAATTCGACACTATTACCGGTGGTGGCGGAGCTGTTCTTATAGCACAAAAAAAGCGTGACTGGACGGTTTTGAAAAGTTTTGTGGACAATGCCCTTTATACTGAGATTCTTCCTGATATAAACAGTTCTCTTGCATGGGTTCAAATCAAGGAATTCGCAAGGAACGAGCAGCTCCGCAAGACTATTTTTGATATTTACGCCCATGCGTTGCGCAGCGGAAAAAATACGACTTTTGTTCGTTCAAATCCGGACGATTTAACAGTCTGGTCTTTTCCAGTCGTGCTGTCAGGAAGCGTAAAAGATGTGAGGCAGTATGCACTCAAAAAGGACATAGAGATAATTTCTGCCTTTGAGAAGTCCGTTATAGCCTTGCATGAGGAGGAGCTTTCCCCTTCTTGCATAAAGGCACGGTCGTTGTATCTTCGTTGTGTGCTTTTTCCGTTATATCCTAGACTTGGATCGGAATCTGTTTCTAAAATTGCTAAAGTGCTGGGAACATTGCCATAAGTCATGTCGTACGAAAAATGTATTATAGTCGTTAATTCTTACAAAGAAGAGTCCAAAAAACTTGGCGCGACGGTGAAAGAATATCTTGCGACGAAGAATATTCATTCTGATATTTTTATGTTCAACGGATTTTCCGAGCAGTATCCGTTCCACGGATATGATTTCGTTATCACGATGGGCGGAGACGGAACTGTTCTTTTTGCCGCCCGTGGTTGCGCATTTCTCGGAATTCCTATTTTTCCAGTCAATTTCGGTTCGTTCGGTTTCATAGCGAGCGTTCAGAAAAATGAGTGGAAAAAAGAGCTTGACGCATTCCTTGCTGGGAAAGTTTTCGTTGACCAGCGTTCCATGCTTCAGGCCGACTTGATTCGTGGCGGGAGCAGAAGGCTCAGTTCCATAGGTCTGAACGATATTGTTGTTAGCGCACGGACTGCAGCCCACACGATTTCGTTCACTGTTTCTTACGGAGATGTTCCGCTCGGTGACTTTAAGGCCGATGGCATTATCATTTCTACTGCAACAGGCTCTACGGCTTACTCTGCGAGCGCAGGTGGCCCTATCATAGACCCCGGGCTTGATGCAATGGTTCTTACGGTAATAAACGCTTTCTCTCTTTCGAGCAGACCGATTGTGCTCAGTCCTGACGGTGATATAGAGATTGAGATTCTTCCGTCGCGCGTTTCGTCCGTCGTAATTTCTGTTGACGGGCAGATTCCAATAGACCTTCATGTTGGAGATAAAATAAGAATCAGGCAGATAAAAGAAAAGGCTCTGCTTGTGGGCTGCACGAAGGAAAAATTCTATAATGCATTGCGCTCAAAATTGAACTGGTCAGGAGGACCGCAGCATGCTTGAGGATCTTTCAATAAAAGATTTCGCTCTCATAGACTCCGCTTCAATAGATTTTAATAAAGGCTTTACTGTTTTATCCGGTGAAACTGGAGCTGGAAAGTCGCTTCTTATAGGCGCGCTTACATTTCTTCTCGGAGGAAAAAGCGGTGTGGAGCAGATTCGGGCGGGCTGCCATGAGGCTACTGTGAGCGCGACTTTTTATCTTGGGACAAATGAAAGCGGGCGCACATTGGAAGTTGGCTCTGACATTGAGCCTTCCAATGCGTTCGAGTGGCTTGACCTGCACGGAATCCCTTACGAGGACAACAGGATTGTTCTCAGAAGGTATATCCGAGAGAACGGAAAGTCTGGCAGCTGGATTGGAAGCACAGCCGTAACACGGGCAGACCTTGCTTCGTTCTGCTCGTTCCTTGTTGATATTCATGGTCAGCATGAGCATCAGAACCTTATGAAAGTTACCGAGCACAGAAAATTCCTTGACTCGTACGCGGGGCTTGTCGATAGCGTGCGCGAGTTTACGGCCTTGTACTCGGAGCTTGTTCAGAAAAGAAAGGAGCTTGATGCTCTTAATGCTGATGACAAAGACAGAGAGCAGCGGATTGAGCTTCTGAGCTTTGCCGTCAAGGAGATTTCCGAGGCGAAGCTTAAGAGTGGTGAGGACAAGGAGCTTGACGAAGAAGAGATGAGACTGTCTTCCTTTGAGAAGCTGTATTCGGACATAGAGCTTGTCAATTCGGCTCTTGAAGGTGGTGACGGAAACGGAATTGTTCCTGCGCTAAAAAGAATCAGAAGCACTGCCGAACATGCCGTTTCTCTTGATAAAAAACTTGATTCTCTGAACCAGAGACTTGACAGCGCATTCTACGAGATTTCCGACATTGCGGGCGAGTACAAGTCGTATGCCGGAAGCCTTGTGTTCGACCCCGCCAGACTTTCTGAAGTTCAGGAGAGGCAGACTTTAATCTACAATTTGAAGAAAAAATACGCTTCGTCAGTTTCTGCCCCAATCGAGGAAGTCATATCATATCTTTCGGAAGCGGAGGAAAAACTTTCTGCCCTTGATTCTGGCGAAACTAACAAGGAGAATCTTCGGAAAGAAATAGCCGCCCTTGAGAAAAATATTTTTGCACGGGCAAAGGATATTTCCGTAAAAAGAAAAGATGCTGCGGCTAAAATGTCCGCGGGCGTTGTTTCTGTCCTTTCAAAGCTCGGAATGGCCTCAACTCGTTTCATGGTTCGTGTCTCCGACAAGGAGGAGAGCGAGCAGACACAGAAAATAGGTCCTTATGGTCTTGATGATGTTGAGTTCTTGATTTCGGCGAACCCCGGACAGCCGCTCCAGCCTTTGGCAAAAATTGCTTCCGGCGGAGAACTGAGTCGCGTAATGCTTTCTCTGAAAACTATACTTGCGTCTTCTGATCCTGTGGGAACAATGATTTTCGATGAAATTGACACAGGAATTGGCGGTGAAGTGGCGGTTTCAATCGGAAGTCATCTTAAGAATCTTGCTGAAAAAAGGCAGGTTTTGTGCATTACGCACCTAGCGAGCATAGCAGTTTATGCCGATAATCAACTGAAGATTCAGAAATCCGTCAGGGACGGAATGACCGAAACAAGCGTTTTCCCGATTGACGGGGAAGACAGGGTTCAGGAAATTGCTCGTATGCTTTCCGGCGATGCAGTCAGTTCCGCATCTTTGGATCATGCGAGGTCTATGCTTGCAAAATTCAGTTGATTGAGGTAAGAAATGGCGAAAATAAGTAGCGAAAGCAGGGAATTTCTAAAAATGAAGAGCGAGCCGTATAAAACAAAAATTACGGCTTCTTTGGAAAAAGAAAAATCTGTGCTTGCTTCCATTCAGGCAAATCCCGAGGGAGCTGCATACAAAAAGCTTGCGCTCTCGGAAGAGATGATATATATCGCAACGCTTTACATTACAATCAACAATCTTTCGGTTAGCCTGATTGGTGCGAAAGACAACGAGGCACTGAACGATGCTAGAAAAGTCCTCTACAAAGCTATAATTTACCTTGAGGAAATCGTCAGCTCGTTCGTTGACATTCAGTATTCGGAGATTGAGGACAAAGTTGCCGCTATTTCCGAGACTTCAATCGAAAAAAGATTCTCGCTCGTAAGAAAACTGGGGCTTGCCATACGCCTTTTGGAAGACGCTTTCGGAGACAACTCAAAGTGGAAGTGGTCTTTCGTTGAGATAAATGGCCGGTTTACCACCGTGGCAAAGAATTTGATAGACATGAAGCAAGCCTGCAAGGATTATTTTGAGCCAAGCTCCGAGAATTATGATAATTCTGTCCTGTACATACGGCTTATCAAAAAGCTGCTTGACCAGTCCGCCACGCAGTACAGAGATAGATACGAACTTTCTACGCATCGAGTTGATGATATGCGTCTTGCTATAAATTATCTGAGTGCGTCAAGAAGAGTTTCTATCCTTTTGGGTAACTCTGAAGAAGCGGAGGAAATAAAAAAGAAAGGTGCGGTATGGAAAGGAAAAATGGATTCTGACCAGAAGGCCGGAATCTCAAGCTAATTTCCTTTCAGCTGAACTTTTCCCGGAGAAGCTATGGTTGACAAGCGACTGATTCTGAAAATATTCGAGGCTTTTTCAATCCAGCGTTGGAACGATTTGATACGCCCGTTCGACATTGTTGAGATGGACAAGGCCGCCGAAAAAATGTGCGCGGCTTATGTCATAGGAAAATTCGAAGAGAATTCCGGGAAAAAACTTGACTGGAACTGGATGATTTTCGCATCGTTTTTTGATTTGCTCAAAAAAATCATGCTTTGCGACATGAAGTCCCCTGTTCAGAAAATGCTCCGCTGTGACTACCCGCTTGAGTATGTAAAGCTGAATGATTGGGTTCTTGAGCGATATAGGGATATGCTTGATGCGGAGCTTTTCAATCAGTTCAGGGCGTATTTTGAAAGCGGGGAAACACGCTATTCTGGAAAAAATCCTGAAATTATCCTTGCGTCAAGGGTGCTCCGCGCGGCACACAAATTCTCCACTCTCCGCGAGCTTGAGATGATTTCGACTATGAACGAGGAAGCCCGCCTTACGAAAATAAGGCAGGAGATAAGCGAGGACATAAAGCCGTACCTTGATTTGACGGGGCTTTCTCTTCTGATGGCGCATATGCGGCCGTTCGAGCTGATAATGAAAATCGAGCAGCTCCGTTTTCAGACAAGATGGAATCAGACTCCCAGAATCCCTAAGACATCCGTGCTGGGGCATTGTTTTTTCGTTGCTGTGATGACGCTTCTTCTTGCGCGCGATGCCAGAATTGGCGGAAAACCCATAAAATATTGCGACAAGCGTCTTTTCAATGATTTTTTCTCAGCTTTGTTCCATGATTTACCGGAAGCTGTTACGCGGGACATCATTTCTCCTGTAAAGACGGCTACGGACGGGCTTCCTGGAATCGTAAAGTGCATTGAGGACGAAATCGTAAAAAAAGAACTTGTTCCTCTTATGGAAGATTTTTATGTTGACGAGATTTTGTATTTTACGAGCGATGAGTTTGAGAACAGAATAAGGACTGAGAATCTTGACGGGGCCTTTGCAAGCGAAATCGTTGAATGGACTGATTTATGCGAAATCTACAATAAAAATGAGTACTCTCCTGTTGACGGAAAAACCGTAAGAATTGCGGATCACCTGAGTGCGCTTATTGAGGCGGACAGCTCCATAAAGCATGGCATTACGAGCGGTCATCTTGTAAGCGGAAAAGAGGGGACGATGAAGCATTATTTGAAAACTCCGATTATAAACGGAATAGATGCGGCGGCTCTTTTTTATTCGGTCATAGAGTAAAATGAGCGCGGACGAAAAGGTTTATGTTTTTTTTGTTGGTGCGGGCTGCGGGGCCGCGGATCTCATAACGCTGCGGGGCGCGCGCCTTTTGGAGCAGGCAGATGTCATTGTGTGGGCAGGAAGCCTTGTGAACGGAGAAATCCTGAAAATGGCGCGGCCTGAAGCGCAGATTTTTGACAGCTCAAAGATGAACCTTGAGGAAACTACTCGCGTTCTTTTTGAATCCAGCCAGAAAAAGAAGCTGTGCGTTAGGCTTCATACAGGAGACCCGTCTCTTTTCGGCGCAATCAGGGAGCAGCTGGAAGAGCTTTCAAGGCTTGGGGTAGGCTACGAAATTGTTCCTGGGGTATCTTCTTTTTGCGGTGCGGCTGCTTCGCTCAAAGCCGAGTACACAGTCCCAAATGTTAGCCAGAGCCTTATAATCACGCGCATGGAGGGGCGCACGCCTGTTCCTGAGCGGGAAAAACTTCGGGAGCTTGCGCGGCATGGTTCCAGCATGGCGATTTTTCTTTCAAGCGCGATGATTGGCTCAGTTGTGAGCGAGCTTCTTTCTGGCGGAGCTTATACCGACCAAACGCCCGCCGCCGTTGTCTACAAGGCAACATGGAGCGATGAGAAAATAATCCGTGGTAATTTGGAAAATATCGCTGAAAAATGCGCGGCGGAAGGAATAAAAAAAACGGCTCTCATTCTTGTAGGAGATTTTCTCGGAGAATCATACGGGAAAAGTTTTCTTTATGACAAGAACTTTGAAACTGAGTTCAGAAAAAAATCTTAATCTTGCTGAAATGAATTACGAATCGATTTTCGCGCTATGTTTTACGCCTCAGGGAGAGCGTCTTTCAGAAAAAATATGCGCCGTCTTTGGAGCTGAGTGCCAGGCGGAGTTTTTCTGCCTGTCGGCTTTTGGTTCTTCTCATGCGCCTTCTTCCGATTTCGTAAAAGAGGCTTTTGATTCGGCTCATTCCGGGAGAAAGACGCTCCTTGTTTTTGTTGGCGCAATGGGAATTTCCGTGCGTTCGGTCGCTCCGTTCATTCTGAAAAAAACTTGTGACCCCGCAGTTTTGTGCGTTGATGACAGCGGAAAGTTTGTTATTCCGATTTTGAGCTGCCACATTGGAGGCGCGAATAGGGCGGCGTCTTTTCTTTCCGAAAAACTCGGGGCGCAAGCCGTGGTTACGACATCTACTGATGTGAACGGAAAATGGGCGTATGATTCTTGGTGCGTTGCGCACGGAAAAAAAATCGTCCGGCCTGAAATCATAAAAAAAATCTCGGGGCGCGTCCTTCGTGGCGAAAAAATTTTTTCCGTTGGTATTGGCTGCAAAAAAGGCGTTGGCTTTGATGTGCTTGAGTCTTTTGTTCAGAATGTCTTTTCTGAAAACAACCTTGATTTTAACCTTATAAAATCAATTTCTTCAATAGATATAAAAAAAAATGAGGATGCGATAATCGCTTTTTCCGAAAAATATAAAATTCCCGCCTTTTTTTATTCTGCGGAAAAACTTAACGGACTTCCTGGAAAATTTTCCTCATCTGATTTTGTGCTGGGGACTGTGGGCGTTGACTGCGTGTGCGAGCGGGCAGCGATGGCTTCGGCAATGTTCTCGGAACTTCTTTTAGGCAAGCATTCTGGAAAGGGCGTAACGGTTTCGGTTGCGTTGTGAATTTTTTTTGGAATTGATATTGACTAAGTCCTGAGATTTTTGCTATAGTCTATTTATCAGTTTTACGGTGCCTGTAGTTCAGTGGTAGAGCGTCAGATTGTGGATCTGATTGTCGTGGGTTCGAGCC
>JAEEGL010934322.1_pt1 | contig 25405 bp, 21 predicted proteins | sample 9134231 | NCBI WGS metagenome assembly JAEEGL01 (sample SAMN16246548, study PRJNA631951) | gut metagenome | biome: gut microbiome; feature: rumen; material: fiber-attached | host: Bos | place: Iran: Karaj | collected 2018-10
AAGCAGGGAATGGGAAAGAAGTAAGGGGCGCCGAGAATCCCCCTCGAGCGAAAAAAAGAGAGTCCGTTTGGACTCTCTTTTTGATAGCGAGAGGGGGATTCGAACCCTCGACACCGCGGGTATGAACCGCGTGCTCTAGCCAACTGAGCTATCTCGCCGTATTTTGTTGCGAACCTGAAAGAATTTAAGTGGGGCCTATAGGGCTCGAACCTATGACCCTCTGCTTGTAAGGCAGATGCTCTCCCAGCTGAGCTAAGACCCCTTATTTCAAGCCGCTTAATAAATATACAAAAAGGGCGGTGGAATGTCAAGTGTTTTTTGCCGCGGAATGCGTAAAAATAGGCAGAAAACTATTGCATACTGCTTTTAATTGGGTGTAAAATGTTTTTTATTGAAAATAGCAGTATGAAAGGAGTGTTTTGCTATGAGCAAGAATATTGATTGGGCAAACTTAGGCTTTGGATATATTGAGACGGATTACCGTTACGTATCCAAATTCAAAGACGGAAAATGGGATGACGGCGCGATTATCACCGACGCCAACATTGTATTGAACGAGTGCGCATGCGTATTCCAGTATTCCCAGTCCTGCTTTGAAGGATTAAAAGCATATTATACAAAGGATGGCAACATCGTCTGCTTCCGCCCGGACATGAACGCAGAGCGTATGTATGATTCTGCGGTACGTCTCGAGATGCCGCCTTTCCCGAAGGATCGTTTCGTGGAAGCGGTAGAGCAGGTTATTGCAGCAAACAAGGAATTCGTTCCTCCTTACGGAACCGGCGCAAGCTTATACTTAAGACCGTTCATGATCGGTACCAACTCCGTTATCGGTGTTAAGCCTGCGGAAGAATATGAGTTCAGAATTCTTACTACACCTGTAGGACCTTACTTCAAGGGCGGCGCAAAGCCGATTTCCATCAAGGTTTCCGATTTTGACCGTGCGGCACCGAACGGAACCGGTAACATCAAGGCAGGTTTGAACTATGCAATGAGCTTATATCCGATTCAGCTTGCACACAAAGAAGGATTTGCAGAGAACATGTATCTCGATCCGAAGACCCGTACGAAAGTTGAGGAGACCGGCGGCGCAAACTTCATCTTCATTACGAAGGACGGCACACTGGTAACTCCGAAGTCCGACAGCATCCTTCCTTCCATCACCAGAAGAAGCATTTGCTACGTTGCAGAGCATTATCTCGGCATGAAGGTTGAGCATCGTGAAGTTCTTTTCGAAGAGGTTAAGGATTTTGCAGAATGCGGTCTTTGCGGAACCGCAGCGGTTGTATCTCCTGTAGGAAGAATCCACGACCACGGAACCGATATCTTCTTCCCGAGCGGAATGGAAGAGATGGGACCTTGGACCAAGAAGATTTACGATACTTTAACCGGTATCCAGAGATGCGAAATCGAAGCACCCGAAGGATGGATTAAAGTTATCAAATAATCCGGTCCGGCATTCGACAAAACAATAATTCAGGGGGAGGCTGATGCCTCCCCTTTTTTATGCTTTGGAAGCCCGATTTTTTTCTTTTTTTATATTTGCTTAATAATTTGAGCGGTGATATGTGCTATAATAAATAAGTTACAGTGTCCGTAAAGGACTTTGTTTTTGTGCTTAAACAGGGGAAAAGTATGGGTAGATTAATTTCGTTACATTTTCAGGATAATACCGACACGCAGATGACGCCGTTAATGAAGGCGATTAAGTCGATTCACTCGGTATCCGCATCCGGAGAGAGTTTCTATCTGGATGACATTAAGAAGCAGCGTGCGTCGCAGGATCTGCTCGGCGGAATCGCCAAGCCGTCCATGAATGTGGTAACGGAAGAGTTTACCATTCGTGAGATTCCCTGTGAATGGGTAAAACCCGAATACAAACATGAAAAGGATCGCGTAATTTTATACTGTCACGGCGGCGGTTATACCTGCGGTTCGTTAAAATACGCGCGCGTTCTTGCATCGCGTGTTGCGGAATATACCGGCATGGAAGTGCTTTCGTTCGAGTACCGCTTAGCACCCGAGCATCCGCATCCCGCAGCGATTGAAGATGCGCTGGTAATCTGGAATTATTTAATGCAGCTTGGATACGGTGCGAGAGAAGTCATTCTCTTAGGTGATTCCGCGGGCGGAAACCTTGCACTCGAACTTGCGTTAAAGATTAAATCCCAGAACCGTCTGTTACCGAAAGGAATCATTCTGATGAGCCCCTGGACCGACATGACGATGACCGGAGAAAGCTACGAAACATGCAAGGACATCGATCCGATTCTTTCGTACGAATACATTCGTACCGCTCGGTATTCCTACTGCGGCCTGAATGACGAATATAACGATGACGATAAGGAAAAGGATTATACGATGGAGGATCAGGATTTTGACTTCTCCGATCCGAAGTTCAGTCCGCTTTTTGCGGATTTCGAAGGCTTCCCGCCCGTACTGATTCAGGTGGGCTCGAATGAAGTCTTAAAAGACGATTCCTATCGTTTATACGAAAAACTTTTAAAAGAAGGCGTATTCGCGGCACTCGAAGAGTATGAAGGCGCATGGCATGTATTCCAGATGCATCCCGTGAAAAAATCCGCGAAAGCGCTGGAGTCGGTGAGCGATTTTATCGACCGGCTTTTCTAAATACATTGCGCAGGAAGTAAAATGGCAAAAGATACCTGGTACAGAGTGGATAATGTGGCAAAGGTATTTCTGGCGAGCGTGAATGAACGCGACACCAGATCTTTTCGCATGTCCTGTACCTTAAGCGAAGACATCGACGGAGGGATTTTAAAGCAGGCGGTAACGGCTGCTGCAAAAGAGCGTCCGCAGTATCAGGTGACGATTCTTCGCGGATTCTTCTGGCATTATATGGAGCATACGGACGCAGAACCCGTTGTCTGCGAAGAGAACGACAGACCATGTCCGATTCTGATTGATCCGAAGACCTTCGGAAAACTGCATTACAAAGTAACCTGGTACAACAACCGGATTAATCTGGATTTCTGTCACGCGATTGCGGACGGAAACGGCGCGATTGAATTCTTAAACCTGATTGTTTCGCATTATTTGAAAATCAAATATCCGGACCGCTTTGCAACCCTTACGATGACGAAGGGTGCGTCGGAGTCGAACCTTGCGGAAGACAGTTTCCGTCAGTATTACTCGAAAGAAAAGAAATACAAAACAAAACTGAAACGCAAGAAAGCATATCATATCCGCGGTGCAAAGCATCCGTACAATCAGACGCAGTTTTTGGAAGTTCATATGCCGGTGGCGGAAATGTTAAAGCGTGCCAAGGCAATGGATGTCACACTGACTTCCTATGTCGGCGCGGCGCTTATGATGGCGATTTACAAGGATATGCCGGTGTTAAAGCGTTTAAAGCAGATTACCATCAGCATGCCCGTAAACTTAAGAAAATATTATCCTTCCGATACCGCAAGAAACTTCTTCAATTCGGTTTGCGTAAGCCATGTGTTTAAGGGAAACGAGGATCTTACGGAAATCGCAAAACTGTATCAGGAAGATTTAAAGAAGGAACTGACGCCCGAAGCGGTTGCGGAGAGAATGTACAATTTCGAGAACATCGAAAACCTTCTCTTTATCCGCCTGGTGCCGCTGTTTATCAAGAATCCCGTGGTGAACATCGTAAACCGCAACAATATCGCGGGTGTCACCGCCGTATTGTCAAATCTGGGCGTTATGAAGGTTCCGGAGGAGGCGCAGGAGATGATTCAGTCTTACTGTGCATACTGCAGCACCGCAGGACTCTTTGTGGTATTAAGTACGTATCAGGACGAACTCGTAATGGGAATCAGCAGCGCATACCGCAATACGCAGGTTTTAAGAGATTTCTTAAAGACCTTTGCGGATGACGGCGTACCGATTACGCTGTATTCGACGGAAATCATGGAATAACAGATTTTTATGTCCAAAAAGAAACGAAAATTGGAAAGCATTTTATGAAGTATTGTCCTCACTGCAAAATGAATATCGGCGGAAACCACGAAAAATGCCCTCTTTGCCAGAATGCACTTGAGGGTGTGGGAGAGCGCGATTACTGGCCGAAAGTGGAAGAGAACTCCAAGCGCCTGAAGGCTTTTAAAATCGTGCTTTTTACCGTGCTCGCGGTTTGCATTCTGAATTTTGCTGCGGACTATTTCTTTATCAAAACCGAGCATCTTTCCTGGAGCCCGATTGTGGTCGCATGGCTGCTTGTCAGCGGATGGATACTCGAGCTTGTTTTAAAAAAGCACTATAATCTTCTGAAAACCATGCTGGTTGCGATTCTGGCGCTTTGTGCCCTGTGCCAGGTTTCGGAAATCTATATGCACTGGGCATGGGGCATTCCGTATCTCGGAATCACGCCGAGATATATTATTCCGATTCTCTGCAGTTCGAATATCGTGGCGAACTTCGTGCTGTCACTGGTGGACAAGCATTTTACGGACCATTCGTTAATCTATATGTTTATCAATATCTTAATCGGCGTTGTGCCGTGGGTGGCGCTTCTGTTCTTCGAAGGCCGTCCGCCCCTTGCGTGGAACATATGTCTAGTCATTAATATTCTCGTTTATATTTACCTCTTTGTGTTCCGCGGACGAATTGTAATTAATGAATTCAAGAAGAGATTTCACATGTAGATAGCAACAAATACGAAGTATTTGTGGCACAACTTCTTTGAAGTTGTTGCAGTAAACGCGAAGCGTTTATGGTATAATGTAATAGTTCTATAATCTCACCGGAGAAACCGCGTATGACGAAGAAAGAACTTCCAACCAGCGTATTCAAGGACAGCAGATTCTACTATTGTCTGCTTGTGGTGTTCTTTGTGTTTTTCCTGCTTCTTTCCACGATTTTTTCCGGCAATATCAACAACAATCTGAACCCGACCAGGCTCGCTTACGATACCGGCTGGTATGATTTGGACGGCAGCGAGGTTGATTTCGACAATCTTATGACGCAGGATCTGGTGGTAATCAACAAAGTGACCAATGGAAGCGTCATCAATAATAAATCCCTTTGTTTCTTTACGAAAAATGTGTATTTTACCGTTTATTTAAACGGCACGGCAATTTATGATTTCCATCCGAATCCGCCGAAGATTTTCGGCAAAGCGTATGGTGTATTTCCGCATGCGGTTTCTCTGCCCGTGCTTGCGGACGACGGTTTGCTCACAATGGAAATCGAGAACATTTATCCCGGAAAAGGAGGAATCGTTAAAGAGGTCTGCTTAAGCGAAGGAGGAAATTTCCTGATTTCCGAAATGCAAAGATCCGCGCCGCAGTTTTTAATCTGTCTCGTGGTTTTCGTTTTCGGATTTGTGCTTTTTATCATCGGTATCGCAGGACGATATTTCGGAGAACAGAGATACGAAATTATGAGTATGGGTGGGTTTGCGATGGTATCCTCGCTCTGGGTTTCCACGGAAACACCTTTTATTTCGCTCCTGACCGGAATCCCCGTGGCGATTCATTTTATCGACTATATGATGCTGGCGTTGCTGCCGCTTCCGACGGTGCTGTTTTCTGCCTATATCACTTCCAACAGACAGTCCAAGACGGTACTCGTGGTCGGGCTTCTTACGGCGATTAACATTTTTACAAGTGTTCTTTCCACATCGCTCGGGAAGAAGGATTATCATGAGCTTCTCTGGATCAGTCACGGACTGCTCGGTGCGACGGTGCTTTGCGTATTGTATCTGTTTATTAAGAGTATTGTTCTGAAACGATTGAAGAAGGGTGTGGTTGTCGTACTTGCGATTACATTCTTTACCCCGCTTTTGGTCGGTTCTTTTGAAGTAATCCGTTATCGCGTCAATCCTTCCGTATATTCGACAAGCGGGTATTTTAAGTATGTTATGTTCTTCTTTATCTTCACCTGCAGTATTTACGAGTTCATTACGCTTTCCGAAATGAGCAAGAAGAGTCAGTATGCGGAGATTATGGAGCATATCGCGTATACGGACGCGCTAACGGGCCTTTTAAACCGCGAAGCGTACAATGAGGAGATTGATTCAAAGAAAGACGAAGAAGTGAAGTATACGGTCGTCATGCTCGATATGAACCACTTAAAGAAGGTTAACGACAGGCTCGGCCATGCCGTGGGCGACGAATATATCAAAAAACTTGCGGAGTTTATCAAGGCTTCGTTTAAGGATGCCAAGAGCTTCCGAATGGGCGGAGACGAGTTCTTGGTTCTTTCGAGATTAAAATCGTCGAATACGGAGTTTCAGAATTGTCTTGCAAATATGAATAAGGGAATCGAAGCATATAATCAGGAGAAAAAAGCCGAAATTCCCTTAAGTGTGGCAATCGGATACGCGGATTACAATTCTTCAAAAGATCGGATGGAAGACGTCATACGCACGGCAGACGAGCATATGTACGAGCAGAAAAAGAAGATGCAGATGGAATTGGGAATCCGCAAGTAGGATTACCTATTTTAAAAATCTCTTGACATTGTTAAAATTTTGTCATATTATGACATTGTTAAATAAATAACAAGGAGGTCGAAACATGGCTGAGAAGAAACCAAAGATAGTAGACAGCGTGGAAACACTGGAAAAAGCCCTGAAAGAATTGAGACAGGCGCAGAAGGTTTATGCCTCTTACACGCAGGAGCAGGTGGATGCGATTTTTAAAGCAGCTGCCGTAGCGGCGAACCAGGCAAGAATTCCGCTCGCAAAGATGGCAGTGGAAGAGACCGGCATGGGTGTAGTGGAAGACAAGGTCATCAAGAACCATTATGCGGCAGAGTACATTTACAATAAATACAAAGACGCGGTAACCTGCGGAGTGGTTGAAGAGGATAAGGCATTCGGCATTCGTAAAATCGCAGAGCCGATCGGTGTTGTTGCGGCGGTAATTCCGACCACGAACCCGACCTCGACGGCGATTTTTAAAACACTACTTGCGCTGAAGACCAGAAATGCAATTATCATTTCCCCGCATCCCCGTGCAAAGAAATCCACGATTGCGGCGGCAAAGGTTGTTCTCGATGCAGCGGTTGCGGCAGGCGCACCCGAAGGCATCATCCGCTGGATTGACGTACCGAGCCTTGATATGACCACTCTGGTTATGAAGGAATCCGATATCATCCTTGCAACCGGCGGACCGGGCATGGTAAAGAGTGCATATTCTTCCGGAAAGCCCGCCATCGGCGTAGGCGCAGGAAATACGCCCGCGATTATCGACGAATCTGCGGATGTGGTTCTTGCGGTCAATTCCATTATCCATTCGAAGACATTCGACAACGGTATGATTTGTGCTTCCGAGCAGAGTACCATTGTTCTTGACAAAGTTTATGATGCGGTGAAGAAAGAATTCGCGGACCGCGGATGCTATTTCTTAAAGCCGGCTGAGATTGAGAAGGTTCGCAAGACCATCCTCATCAACGGCTCCTTAAATGCGAAGATTGTAGGCCAGTCCGCATTTAAGATTGCGGAACTTGCAGGCGTGAAGGTTCCCGAGAAGACGAAGATTCTGATCGGTGAAGTTAAGAGCGTGGAACTTTCCGAAGAATTCGCACATGAAAAATTATCTCCGGTACTTGCGATGTATCGTGCAAAAGACTGGGCGGAAGCATTGAACAAGGCCGAGAAACTGATTGCGGACGGCGGATACGGACATACGTCTTCGCTTTACGTCAATGTCATTACCGAACAGGAAAAAATCGCCGAATTCGGCGAGCGTATGAAGACCTGCCGTATTTTAATCAATACACCTTCTTCCCACGGCGGAATCGGGGATCTTTACAATTTTAAACTCAATCCTTCCCTTACTCTGGGATGCGGTTCCTGGGGCGGCAACTCCGTTTCGGAAAACGTCGGCATCAAGCACTTACTGAATATCAAGACCGTAGCGGAGAGGAGAGAGAATATGTTGTGGTTCAGAGCACCCGGAAAGGTTTACATGAAGAAGGGCTGCTTACCGGTGGCTCTCGATGAATTAAAGGCGGTTTACGGCAAGAAGCGTGCGTTTATCGTAACGGATACATTCCTGTTCGAAAACGGTTACACGAAGCCGATTACCGATAAACTCGAAGAACTGGGAATACAGTATACGACGTTCAGTAACGTTGCACCGGATCCCAACCTTGCATGCGCAAAGGAAGGCGCAAAACTGATGGCAGAGTTTAAGCCCGATACGATTATCGCACTCGGCGGCGGCTCCGCAATGGACGCAGGTAAAATCATGTGGGTACTTTACGAGCATCCCGAAGCAGATTTTATGGATATGGCAATGCGTTTTGCGGACATCAGAAAGCGTATTTACACCTTCCCGAAGATGGGAGAGAAAGCTTACTTTATCGCAATTCCGACCTCTGCAGGTACCGGTTCCGAAGTAACGCCGTTCGCGGTTATTACCGACGAAACGACCGGAACGAAGTATCCGCTTGCGGACTACGAACTGCTTCCGAATATGGCGATTATCGATGCGGACATGCATATGAACGCACCAAAGGGATTAACGAGTGCATCCGGTATCGATGCGGTAACGCATGCGCTTGAAGCATATGCTTCCGTAATGGCAACGGATTACACCGACGGCCTTGCAATTCAGGCGTTGAAGGTAATTTTCGAATACCTGCCCAGAGCATACGACAACGGACCGAACGATCCCGAAGCAAGAGAGAAAATGGCCAATGCGGCAACCATGGCAGGTATGGCATTTGCAAATGCATTCCTGGGTGTATGCCACTCCATGGCACACAAGCTCGGTGCTTTCTATCATATCCCGCACGGTGTTGCGAATGCGTTAATGATTGATGAAGTTATCCGCTTTAACATGGCGGAAGTTCCGACCAAGATGGGAACCTTCTCCCAGTACGATCATCCTCATACCCTTGCAAGATATGCGGAGATTGCAACCGCACTCGGCTTAAAGGGCAAGACGGATGAAGAGAAGGTAGAGAACCTCATTAAGGCCATCGATGAATTAAAGAACAAGATCGGTATCAAGAAGACCATCAAGGATTACGGTATCGATGAGAAAGAATTCTTAGAGCGCCTCGATGACATGACCGAGCAGGCATTCGACGATCAGTGCACCGGCGCAAACCCGAGATACCCGTTGATGAGCGAGATTAAGCAGATGTACTTAAATGCTTACTATGGAAAGCATACGGAGGTGTAAATTATGAAACTGGATAAACTGATTTCGGACAGAGGTACCAAAAAGATTTACCGTGACGGAGATCTCGCCATCAAAGTATTTGAGAACGAAGCTTTCTCCAAGGCAGATATTCTGAACGAAGCCTGCAATCAGGCAAGAGTGGAAGACTTAAAGGATTTACACATTCCGCGTATCCGCGAGGTTGGTAAAATCGACGGCAAGTGGGCCATCGCAACCGAGTTCGTGGAAGGCAAAACTTTGCAGGAACTGATGGACAAGAATCCGAAGAAAGAAGACGAATATCTGGAACTGTTTGTGGATTTGCAGATTAAAGTGCATTCCCATACCGTTGCAAACCTGAATTCCCAGAAGGAAAAAATGCAGAGAAAGATTTCCCAGTCCGCACTCGATGCAACCGCACGTTACGAGCTGCATACACGTCTTGCGGCACTGCCGACGCACAATAAAGTGTGCCACGGTGATTTTAACCCGTCGAATATTATTATCGACAAGAAGGGCGTTCCGCATATTCTTGACTGGGCACATGTTACCGCAGGAAACGCTTCCGCGGACGTTGCAAGAACCTATCTTTTGTTCAGCCTTGCGGGCAAGGACGAACTTGCGGCGAAGTACTTGAATCTCTTCTGCGAGAAGACGGATACCGCACGTCAGTATGTGGAGAAGTGGCTGCCGATCGTAGCGGCTTCCCAGTCCGTAAAGGGCAAGCCCGAAGAAAAAGAATTCCTTCTTAAGTGGGCGGATGTTGTGGACTTTGAGTAAGTCCCGGCTCTGAGCGGGCATTGGCTTTAAGCAGGCCTCGGCTTTGAGGTGCAAAATTATCTGGCGATCATGTGAATAGTGAATATATAAAAGGCGCTGCAGGCGATATGTCTGCAGCGTTTTTTGTCGACAACCGGGGGTGGATGGACTATAATTTTTATATGGACATAACTTCATAGGATGGGGGGATGAGTTATGAAAGAGACGAAGTATACGCATATTTCGAAGGCGGACGGACTGGAGTTGTCCGTGCTTCGGATAGAGCCGGAAAATCCGGAAGAGATTAAAGGAATCGTGCAGCTTGTACACGGCATGAACGAGTACAAGGAGCGTTACATTCCGTTCATGAATTATCTGGCAAAGAACGGATACCTTACTGTGATCCATGACCACAGAGGTCACGGTGCGAGTGTCAAATCACCGGATGACTTGGGCTATATGTACGAGGGCGGATACGTTGGACTCGTACGTGATACGCATAACATCACGAAGGAAATTAAGGCATATGCAAAGAAATTGACCGGCAAGGACAATCTTCCTTTTACGCTTCTCGGACACAGCATGGGCTCGATGGTAGTGCGCTGTTATATCCGCAAATTCGACAAAGACATCGATAAGCTTTGCGTAATCGGATGCCCGTCCAAAATGGCCGGCATGAAGGCAGGAGTGATGTTTATCAGAGGTCTTGAGAAAATCAAAGGGGAACGCGCAAGGGTTCCTTTGGTAGCAGGCCTGGTTATGGGTTCTTATGAAAAACGCTTTGCAAAGGAAGGCGTGCCGCATTCCTGGGTAAACTCCGATTTAACAGCGGTAAAGAGTTATAATTCGGACCCGCTTTGTAATTATCTTTTTACGCTCAACGGCTTTGAAAACCTTGTAAAATTAACGATGCAGACATACAAGGACGGCGGTCATGCGATGGAGAATCCGGATCTTCCGATTCGCTTCTTCTCGGGCGCTGACGATCCGTGCGCGATTAATGAAAAGGCGTTCCGCTCGGCGATTGAGTTTTTGAAGAAACAGGGATACAAGGATGTGGACGGAAAAATGTACTCCGGCATGCGTCATGAAATCCTGAATGAGCCGGGAAAGGCGCGCGTGTTTAACGATATTCTGGAGTTTATAGAAGGTTAATATGTCAGATTTATATCGCCCCAAACTGCATTTTACACCGCAGACCGGTTGGATGAACGATCCAAACGGTCTGGTGTTTTATGGGGGCGAGTATCATCTGTTTTATCAGCATAACCCCTATGCGCCCAAATGGGACCGCATGCATTGGGGACATGCCGTGTCAAAAGATTTGTATCATTGGAAGCATCTGCCGATAGCAATTTACCCGGACGAAGAAGGGGAAATCTATTCCGGCAGTTGCTTTTTTGATGCGGAAAATGTGAGCGGATTGGGGACGAAAGAGGAACCGCCGCTGCTTGCATTTTACACATCGCACCATCCGGAAACGAAGCGGGAAGAGCAGTGCCTGGCGTACAGTTTGGATGGAAGAACGTTTGTGAAGTATGCGGAGAATCCGCTGATTCCCGGAAGGGAATATACACCGGCAAGGGATCCGCAAGTGTTTAAGAACCCTGTGCGCGACGGATATGTGATGTGCATCACAACGGAGAAAGAAATTGAATTCTATGTTTCCGATAATCTGCTTGACTGGAGGAGAAGCGGATGTTTCTCGGAAGCACGCAATGCCGCAGCGGCAGCAGAAGCTGGTGCATCCATGCGTGTGCCTGAAGAAATATACGAGTGTCCCTGCATGACCTTCTACGAAACGGAAGAAGGCCTGAAAGCCGTATTGATGATCAGTACCATCACATGCGCGGGGGCAAGATATGCGCGCGAAGTGCGCTATTTTGTAGGACGTTTTAACGGATACTGTTTTGTGCGGGAAGAGTTTGCAAACGAGGATTTGCTCGTGGATTACGGGCCGGATTTTTATGCGGCGACCGTGTTCTCGAATGTCGATAAACCGATTATGCTGGCGTGGCTCGGAAACTCCGATTATGTCGCGGATGTTCCGACTGACAGGGAAGGATTTCGCGGTGTTCTGACATTACCGCGTGAACTTTCGCTTGTGAAGACCGCGGCGGGATATCGGCTGAAGTCGCGTGTTCTCCCGCATGCAGAGGTGGATGTTTCCCGTGTATGCTTCGGGATGCCGGAAGGAAGCAGGATTTGTATATCCTATGATACTCTTTTGGAAAAGACCCAAAGTACAGGAGTGGATACGGAGACAACGGATGCTGCGGGTAATACCGGAGAAATCACAATATCCGCAACGGAAAAAGAATACATCATCGACCGAAGCAAAGCAGGGAATACGTCCTTTAATCCAAGGTTTGAAGCGCTTGGCGTGATTCGTATTCCGCGAAACAGCGCTTTGGCAAATACGCAAAAAAACGGTGCCTCCGAAACGGAAGCACCGGATTGGAAAGTCTTAATTGACGGATGTGTCATGGAAGTGATTGCAGACGCCGGTTTGACGTGCGCGACACTCTACATATTCCCGTCTTCGCGTTCCCACTCTCTGGTGTAGGCAACGGCTTTTTTCCACTTCTTTAATTTGCGCTGTTGTTCCTCAAACGAAATCTGGGGAACGAATCTGCGCCCGATTGTGATGTTCTTAATCACGTCTTCTTTGTTTTCCCAATAACCGACTGCAAGACCCGCAAGATAAGCTGCGCCGGCAGCAGTAGTTTCAACGCATACCGGACGGCGTACTTCGGTCTGAATAATGTCGGCCTGAATCTGCATCAGCAGATTATTGGCGCACGCACCGCCGTCTACGTTGAGAGAGGAAAGGCGCATGCCTGCGTCCGCTTCCATGGCGGTTAATACATCATAGGTCTGGTAAGCCAGGGATTCGAGAGTTGCTCGAATGATGTGATACTTATTGACGCCTCTCGATAAGCCGACAATGGCGCCTCTTGCGTACGGATCCCAGTAGGGTGCTCCGAGACCTGTAAATGCAGGTACGACATAGCATCCGCCGGTATCCGGAACTTTTTTTGCGAAGAATTCGGAGTCGCCTGCGGAGTCGATGAATTTTAACTGGTCACGAAGCCATTGAATGGCAGAACCCGCAACGAAAACGGAACCTTCCAGTGCATAGGTGACTTTGCCGTCGATGCCCCATGCAATCGTGGTTACCAGCCCTTGTTTGGAGAAGACCGGTTTGTCGCCGGTATTCATGAGAAGGAAGCATCCGGTTCCGTAGGTATTCTTTGCCTGTCCGGGTTTGAAACAGGTCTGGCCGAAGAGGGCGGCCTGCTGATCGCCCGCGGCTCCCGCAATACGGATTTCACCGCCAAACAAATCGGCTGCGGTATTTCCGTAAACCTGACTCGAAGGAACTACTTCGGGGAGCATGGAAGCGGGGATTTCAAGTTCATTCAGAATCTCCTCGTCCCATTTTAATTCCGTGATATTAAAAAGCATCGTACGGGATGCATTGGAATAGTCCGTGATATGAACCTTTCCGCCGGTCAGTTTCCAGATTAACCACGTTTCGACCGTGCCGAAGAGGAGTTTGCCTTCCTCGGCTTTACGCATTGCACCGGGAACATTTTGGAGCAGCCAGCGGATTTTGGTTGCGGAAAAGTAAGGGTCGATGACCAGACCGGTTTTGGCACGGTAAGTATCTTCCAAACCTTTTGCAATCAGACTTTCGCAAAAATCAGCGGTCCTGCGGTCCTGCCAGACGATGGCATGGTAAATCGGTTCGCCGGTTTCCTTATCCCAGACGATTGTAGTTTCACGCTGGTTTGTAATGCCGATGGCGGCAATGTCTTCGGCTTTTGCTCCGATTTGATTTAAAGCTTCTGATGCAACGGAATACTGGGTTAACCAGATTTCCTGCGCATCGTGTTCCACCCATCCGGACTGCGGAAAATACTGCGTGAATTCCTTTTGCGCAACGGATGCGATTTCACCGTTCTTTTTAAATAAAATGCAGCGGTTGGATGTCGTGCCGGCATCCAGAGCCATGATGTATTTGCTCATAGAATTCTCCCAGGACGCTAAAATTTTTATTCAAACTCAAACTTGTAATCCAGTCCCAGCGCATCCCTTACTTCAAGAATATCCTTCTGTACGGATTTGCTTAAAGGCACGCCTTTTTCCTTGCGCTCGAGCCATACGAGATATTCTTTCTCGCCTGCGGTGTAGATGCGGCTTTCGCCGGGAGCCTTCTTCGATGCACGAAGGGCGCGGCAGATATCGCCTGCGGTCTTTTTGAAGTTCTCACGTCCGTTGAACGCATCGGGATCGATGACGAAGAAGAAATGTCCGAGGTGATACATCTGCGGCTTGCCGTCTTCGGAAACACCGGTTAAGGCTTTCATGAATTCGCCGCCGGCAAGCGCTGCGGAGAGAATCTCAACAACAGCTGCATAACCGTATCCCTTATAGCCCGCCAGTTCTTCGCCGATACCGCCCAAAGGAGCAAGGGCAGCGGTACCGTCAACGAGCGCTTTCAGAATTTCCGCACTGTCGGTCATCGCTTCGCCGTTTTCGGATATAACGGTTCCTGCGGGAGTCGGTCTGCCTTCTCTTGCATAGTATTCAATGCGTCCGCGCTGCACGATGGAAGTTGCGCAGTCTAAGCAGAACGGGAACTCCTCATCGGTCGGAAGTGCAAAGGTAAGAGGGTTGGTACCCATCATATTTTCCACGCCGAAAGTCGGAGCAATCGACGGTCTTGCATTGGTTCCGGTTAATCCGATTAAGCCTTCTTTGCTTGCCATGGTGGTCCAGTAACCGGCGATGCCGTAGTGCGTGGAGTTGCGGATGGCGCCGCCGGCCATGCCGCATTTTTTCGCCTTGTCGATGAGCATTTCCATCATTTTATGGCTTGCCACCATACCCATGCCGTCATGCGCATCCATAACTACGGTTGTAGGTGTTTCCTTTACGATTTCAATGTTGGTAACGGGCAGAAGAGTGCCCTTTTTGATGCGGTCGATGTAGATCGGTTTGAAACGGTTGCAACCATGGCTTTCGATGCCGCGACGGTCCGATTCAAGAAGTACGTCGGCACAGATTGCGGCATCCTCTTTCGGTACGCCGTAGCCGACAAAAGCGTCAATTAAGAAGGAGTTCATAAGCTCCCACGAAGCATAGTAACGATCGTCCATAAATATAACCCCCAAAAGATGAATTTTTATATGTATTCAGTATAATTCAAATACTTTTTATATTCAATCGAATGCGGGAGAAAAAGAAGGGCCGAAATCGTTGAAAAAAAAGGAAAAAAAGGATATAATAAATTGGTTTGGCATGTGCCGGATTCGAAGCATGCCGTAAAGTAAGATAATCCTTGGAGGAACCGTTATGGGAATGAATGTTGCGTGTCTTGATTTGGAAGGTGTTTTGGTACCGGAGATTTGGATTGCTTTTTCGGAAGCAAGCGGAATTCCGGAGCTGAGAAGAACGACCAGAGACGAGCCCGATTACAATAAACTGATGAACTGGAGACTGGGCATTTTAAAAGAGCACGGTCTCGGATTAAACGAAATCCAGGCAACGATTGCGACCATCGATCCGCTGCCCGGTGCGAAGGAGTTCTTAGATGAACTTCGCGCAAACATGCAGACAATTATCATCAGCGATACATTTGAACAGTTTGCAAAGCCGTTAATGGTGAAGCTCGGAATGCCGACACTGTTTTGTAATTCCCTTGAGGTTGCACCGAACGGAGAGATTACCGGATATAAAATGCGTTGTGAGAAATCGAAACTGACCACCGTAAAGGCGCTTCAGAGCTGCGGTTTTGATACGATTGCAACGGGAGATTCCTTTAACGACCTTGCGATGATTCAGGCAGGCAAGGCAGGATTCTTATTCCGTTCGACGGAGAGTATTAAAAAAGATTATCCGGATATTCCGGCATACGAAGAATACAACGATTTGCTGAAGGCATTTTTGAACGCAGCAAAACTGTAATTGATCAGGCGGGCCCGGAGCCCGTAAGAAGGTAGCGAAGAAGAATGGTATTTTACAACATAGCATTTCTAATTTCATTGGCTTTGTCGATGTTGTACGTAATGCGGTATCAGAAACATTTTGATGTCTGCATTACGGCTATTTATTTGCTGATTCCGATTGCCAATCTGGGCTATATTATCCGTTCTTCGGCGGAGAGCCTTCAGCAGGCACTTCTCGGAAACAGCATCACATATCTGGGAGGATGCATTCTGCCGTTCTTTATTACGTTTTCCATTCTGAATCTTTGCGAAATCAAGGTAAGACCGATGATTCGAACGATGATTCTGGTGGTGAATGCGCTTTTGTATATTTTTGTATTAACAACGAGCACGAATCATCTGTTTTACAAGAGCGTTTCATTCGAAATACAGAACGGAATCGGAGTTTTGCATAAGGTGTACGGCCCGTTGCACGACGTGTTTATTGTATTGATTGTCCTTTACATGCTCGCAGGAATGATTGCGATTTTCTATTCGCTTTTTAAACGGAACCAGGTATCGAGAATCATGCTGCAGCTTTTGATTCTGCCGGAGCTGTTTACGATATTCGGATATTTTAACGGCAAGGTAAACGGCGTACAAATCGAATTCGTTCCGATGAGTTATGTGCTTGCCCAAATTGTATTTCTGTTTATTTCCGACCGGTTAAGTCTGTACAAAACCAGTGACATGGCAGTGGAGACGCTGCTTGAAAACGGAGAGAATGCGTTTGTCTTAATCGACATGAATTACCGTTACCTCGGAAGCAACAAAACCGCACAGAAGATTCTTCCGGCTTTGGGAACGCAGGCGATTGACCGGAAACTCAATAAAGATCCGGAACTGAATAAAACGCTGATTCACTGGGTAGAGGAATTTAAAGCGGATGCGGAAGCCGGGGATAACATGTATATCAAAAAGGACCCGGAGAACCCCGACGAATATCAGGTTTTCAATATCCGGATCAGTTATCTCGATGTCGGAAAGAAACGTGTCGGATATCAGATTTTTTTGTTTGATGATACCGAAGATGTCAAGTACATCAAACTTTTAAACAATTACAATTCGGAGCTTGAAGTTGAAGTTGAGAAGAAGACCAGACGCATTGTGGAGATGCACAATAATCTGATTCTTTCGATGGCAACCATGGTTGAAAGTCGTGACAATTCCACAGGAGGTCACATTAAGCGAACCAGCGAAGGTGTGAAGATTCTGATCGGAGAGATGAAGAAGGATCCGAATTTTAAACTGACGGATGAATTCTGTAAAAACATTATCAAGGCGGCTCCCATGCATGACCTTGGTAAAATTGCCGTCGACGATGCGGTACTTCGAAAACCCGGTCGATTCACGGATGAAGAGTATAACGAGATGAAAAAGCATGCGGCGGAAGGCGCGAGAATCGTGCATGAAATCTTAAAGGATACGGACGATGATGCGTTCCATCAGCTTGCGGAGAATGTAGCACATTACCATCACGAACGCTATGACGGACACGGATATCCGGACGGCCTGGTGGGTGACGATATTCCTTTCGAAGCACGTATCATGGCGATTGCGGATGTATACGATGCCCTTGTGAGTAAACGTGTGTACAAGGAAAGCATGTCCTTTGAAGATGCGGATAAAATCATCATGGAAGGCATGGGAACACATTTCGATCCGAAGTTAAAAGATATTTACGTCAGTGCCAGACCGAAGCTCGAAGAATACTACAGGGCACAGGGAGAGCAGTAAAGGGAAAACAAATTGAAGAAACGAATCATTTCCATGATAAGCCTGCTCTGTGTGCTGGCTCTTCTGATCGGTGTGACATACGTCAATCCGAATTATAGGGGCGACGGCAGTAACAGTACTACATATGTAGATCATTCAAAGGACGTACGTTACTGTATTGCGGAAGACGGAGTCGATGTTACTTTTCGAATGCAGGACGGAGGAACCTGCTGGCTTTACTCTTCCGTTGCATGTATGGAGACTTCATACCGGAAGAAACTCGGAAAAGATATCGATTTGAATCCGATGGACTTTCTGAACTATATTTATGCACCTGTCGGTGAAAAAGAGGAAGGTCTTTTTATTACCGATTATGTCGGGGCAAACAAAGGACGCGGCGGAGAGCCCATGATGTGCGCCGAAACCTATGCGGACGGCTTTACATATGACAAAGGACAGTTCTATGTCGTGGACTCGGTTACGGTTTTGGATGGGAATGATTTCGAGCAGTTGAAAGAGTATCTTTCAAGAGTCGGCGCCATTTCCGTAGGTGTTCCGGATACGGACGATTCGAAAAAATCCTGGAAGGGCGGATTCCGGACGCTGAATCATGTGACCGACAGGGAAGAAGATTATGATCATGCGGTTACCTTAATCGGATGGGATGATGCGTTTCCGAAGGATTTGTATGCGGGCGGTGCGTCCCGTGACGGTGCATGGATTGCATATAACAGCAATTATGAATCGGGCTATTATTATATTTCGTATGATACGGTGCTTCGTACCCCTCTCGGATTTTCGCTTACGGATGAGTATTCGAAAGTGTTGTCATATGATTGCGGAAACGATCTCGGACTTATGCCCGTATATGATGTCTCGGAAGAACTTCCGGACGATAACAGATATGAAGACGGCTGGTGTATCGGTAAGGGCAGCACGGTAAAGACGGCCAATGTGTTTGACGCAGGCGATGCGGCGGCGACAGGGGAACGGCTTACGGCTGTCGGAACTTATTCCCGGGTTGAAAGCCAGGATATCGTAATCGAGATTTATGACAGGGATTTAAAAAAAGTAAAATATACGCAGAATGCGCATCTTGATCACATGGGATACCATGTCATCGAACTGGATAAACAGCTGAAAATCAAAGACGGTTTTGCGATTGCAATTACATACGAAAGCGGTGCAACGGTAGAGGGGGAAGAGACGGAACTGTTTGACAATGTTTTATATAAACCCGTATCGGAGCCCGGAAAGTCGTTTGTGTATTCAGACGGCGAATGGGTGGATTTGCACAGCGACGGAATTAAGGAACGGCTTGGTATTGTGTTTGAGCCGAACAATGCGTGCATCAAGGCACTGTTTGCACCGAAAAATTAATTGGCATGATTGGGAGATAACATATGAGAGTCGGAATGGGATATGATGTGCATCGTCTGGTGGAAGACAGGGATTTAATCATCGGCGGTGTAAAGATAGATTACGAAAAAGGTCTTTTGGGACATTCGGATGCGGACGTTCTTTTGCATGCGATTTCCGATGCACTGCTTGGCGCCGCGGCGCTCGGCGATATCGGAAAACATTTTCCGGATACCGATGAAAAATATAAAGGGATCTCCAGTTTGATTCTTTTAAAGCATGTCGGAGATTTGCTCGAAGAAGAGGGATTCATTATCAACAATATCGATGCGACGATTATTGCGCAGGCACCGAAAATGCGGCCGCATATCGATGCGATGCGAAAGAATATCGCGGATACCCTGGGACTTGATATTTCACAGGTAAATGTAAAAGCAACGACCGAAGAAGGACTCGGATTTACCGGAAGCGGAGAGGGAATCTCTTCACAGGCAGTCTGCTTAATCTCCGAGGCAAACGAACTTACATCTTATGCAGTGACGCCGGATTGCAGCACATGCGGCGGATGCAGCAGGGGGTAAACAAACATGGAAATCATTTATCTTGCGGAAGGCGATAACCTCGTCTTCGCGGGAAAAGAGAATATGGAAACCGTAAGCAGTCTGTATCTTGCACCGCATTACATGTCAAACGGAGACGAGCTTTGCGAGATTAAGAACGTGTTTACGAAAGAAAAGTACAGAAGACGCGGCAACATGGACACGCTGATGAAAGAGGCGTTCCAGTGTATGCAAAGCGAATGCGAAGCGTATACTTTTCTTCGCCCGATGGAGGAAAAGTATTTTCTCCCGTACGGATTTGTTCCGGTGGAAGAACATGAGGGCATTCGCATAAACGGACTACGTTTGTCGGACGATTTGTTAAAAGACGCGAATGAAACCGGGAACGATTTTCACGTGCTGGTGAAGGATTCCGAAGACTATCTGATTCATCCTGTAAACGAAGAGGATGCGGAATGGGTTGCAAAATTCATGAATGAATATTGCGAAAAGAATTCGGATCTTTATATTGTCCAGTCCGGGCATACCGTTTTGAATATCCAAAAAAGCTGCAAAGACAGGGGTGGCAATCTTTATGCAATAAAGTGTAAGGACGAAACTGTCTGCGTCTTTGCGTACTCTTTGGTAAAACAGGAAATCGTAAACGAGGAAACAAAGAAGAGTACCCGGTTCAGTGATAAAAGAGTTGCCTTTGCAATCTGCAAAGAAGGTTTCAAAAAAGAGGATTTGTTTTTAAACGATCCGGAACGAAATGTTATAATGGCGCGAATCATCGATGTGAAGACGATGCTTGCGCGTGTTCGATGTCCGAAGGAATTTGTGATGGTGCTTCGGATTTTTGACGAGAGAATCGTGGAGAATGCCGGACTCTATGTGCTTCACTGCGGACCGATGGGCGGAAATTTAACCGCCATCCGAATCGGAGACGAGCAGATGAAGAATGCGGAAGGAGAGAGGCTTTCCGCGGAGGGAGAGATTACGATAGAGAATCTTGCAAGATTTCTCTTCGGATTCCGCAAGGCGGAGGATTGCTTCAAGATTTACGTCAAGGCAAAGGAAGAAGAATGCTTCTCGAATCTGAATGCACTGAAGTGTTTTGAGAAGCCTTATATTCTGTGCGATTAATCGCGCAGCATTTTAGTGACGGAAAGAGAGCAGTAATATAAATTATGGGAATTGTATCAAGAATTAAAAAAGAAACGGCGATTATCCGTGACCGTGACCCGGCAATCCACTCCAACATGGAAGTGTTTCTGTATCCCAGCTTCCGGGTTATGATGCATTACCGAATCGCTCATAAATTTTATCTGAAAAAATGGTATTTCATTGCGAGATATATTTCGCAAAGAGCCGTACGCAAGACCGGAATCGAAATCCATCCCGGTGCGACCATCGGCGAAGGACTTTTCATCGACCACGGCAACGGCGTGGTAATCGGTGAGACCACGATTATCGGAAACAATGTTACACTTTATCAGGGCGTAACGCTCGGTGGTACCGGAAAAGAGCACGGAAAGCGTCACCCGACGCTCGAAGACAATGTTATGGTTTCCTGCGGTGCGAGAGTTTTAGGCTCGTTTACCGTCGGAGAGAATTCCAAAATCGGTGCCGGCAGCGTTGTGTTGAACGAGGTTCCGCCGAACTGTACGGTGGTCGGTGTTCCCGGCCGTATCGTAAAGCGTGACAATGTTGCGATTCCGAAAGACACACTCGATCAGGTTCATTTGCCCGACCCCGTTATGGACGACATCAACCGGCTGTCAAATGAGAATAGGCAGCTGAAGGCAAGACTGGACGAACTGGAGAAGTGCCTGGAGAATTTGAAATAAAAGAAAGAGGATACTATGTTAATTTACAACACACTTACCAAATGCAAACAGGAATTTAAACCGCTCGAAGAGGGCAAGGTAAAAATGTATGTATGCGGCCCGACCGTATACAACTTAATTCATATCGGAAATGCGCGTCCGATGATGGTATTCGATACCGTGCGCCGTTACATGGAGTACAAGGGATATGAGGTAAACTACGTATCCAATTTTACGGACGTCGATGATAAAATCATCAAGGCCGCAAACGAAGAAGGCGTGGAGCCTTCCGTGATTTCCGAACGTTACATCGCGGAATGCAAAAAGGATATGGCTTCCTTAAACGTAAAACCCGCAACGACGCATCCGAAGGCAACCGAAGAAATCGACGGTATGCTTGAGATGATTCAGACCCTGATTGATAAGGGATATGCATATGTTGCAAAGGACGGAACCGTTTATTACAGCACCCGCAAATTCAAGGATTACGGAAAATTGTCCCACAAGAATCTGGATGATTTACAGGGCGGTATGAGATCGCTTCTTGTATCCGGTGAAGATCAGAAAGAAGACCCGCTTGATTTTGTACTCTGGAAGCCGAAGAAGGAAGGCGAACCGTTCTGGGTATCCCCCTGGTGCGAAGGCCGTCCCGGCTGGCACATCGAGTGCTCCGTAATGAGCCGCAAGTATCTTGGTGAGGAAATTGATATTCATGCGGGCGGTGAAGATTTGATTTTCCCGCATCACGAGAATGAAATTGCACAGTCGGAAGCCGCAAACGGCAAGCTTTTTGCAAAATACTGGATGCATAACGCATTCTTAAATATCGACAACAAGAAGATGTCCAAATCCCTCGGTAATTTCTTTACCGTGCGTGATATTCTGGAAAAATACGATGCGCAGGTGCTTCGTTTCTTCATGCTTTCCGCACATTACCGCAGTCAGCTGAATTTCAGCGCGGATTTAATGGAATCGGCAAAGAATTCCTTGGACCGTATTCTGACCGCGGCAGACCGCGCAAGAGATTTTCTTGCCAAAGCAAATGACGGAGAGATTACCGAAAACGAACTCGCACTCATTAAGGAAGCGGAAGCGTTCCGTACCAAGTATGAAGAAGCCATGGATGACGATTTTAATACCGCAGATGCGATTGCTGCGATTTTTGAACTTGTCAAATTCATGAATACGAATATCACGGAAGAATCCACAAAGGCGTTTGATGCGGCACTGATTGCAGAACTGACCGAACTTATGGATATTCTCGGACTGAAAGCGGAGAGAGAGGTCGGACTTCTCGATGCGGATATTGAGAAGCTGATTGAAGAACGTCAGGCTGCCAGAAAAGAGAAGAATTTCGCAAGAGCGGATGAAATCCGTGCACTGCTTCTCGAAAAGGGAATCGTGCTGGAAGACACACGTGAAGGCGTTAAATGGAAACGTGCGTAAGTATGGAGACTTTTCATAAAACAGTAGAAGATGTATTTGAACTTCCAAAGCAGGACATCCGCAATGCCACGCCGCTTACGCTGGCATTTGTCGGAGACAATGTTTACGACCTCGTGGTGCGGACCGTGCTTTACGAAGAAGGCGGGCGCAAGCTGAACGATCTTCACAAAAAGAAGAGCAATCTCGTCAAGGCCGGAACGCAGGCCTGGATCGGAACGTATCTTTTGGAGAACGGGATTTTTACCGAAGAAGAGGCGGATTATTACCGCAAGGGAAAGAATGCAAAGAATCTGTCGCATGCGAAGAATTCGGGCTTTGCGGAATACCACAAGGCGACCGGACTTGAGTGCGTGATGGGATATTTGTATCTGACCGACCGGGAGAATCGCGCGGTTGAGTTATGTAAACTTGGGATTGCTGCATATGTGGAAAGTCTGGAACCAAAGCAGTAATTTTTGAATTATGTAAACTAAAAATTGCAATAGCACGGTAATTAAGGAAACAGTATGGGATATCATGAATTTACAATAGAAGGACGTAACGCGGTCATGGAGGCGTTTCGAAGCGGCAAATGCATCGATAAACTCTATGTTCTGGACGGATGTCAGGACGGTCCGGTCCTTTCCATCAAAAGGGAAGCAAAGAAGCACGATACCGTAATCCGTTATGTGGAGAAAGACCGTCTGGATCAGCTTTCCCAGACCGGAAAGCATCAGGGCGTCATCGCATATGCGGCAGCGTACGAGTATGCCGAAGTGGACGATATCCTGAATGCGGCGAAAGAGAAGGGGGAGGCACCTTTTATCCTGCTTCTTGACAATATCGAGGATCCGCATAATCTGGGTGCCATCATCCGAACCGCTCACCAGGCGGGTGCACACGGAATTATCATTCCGAAGAACCGCGCCGTGGGACTTACCGCGACGGTTGCAAGAACCTCTGCGGGCGCATTGAATTATCTTCCGGTTGCAAAGGTTACCAACCTTTCCAAAACCATTGAAGATTTGAAGAAGGAAGGCCTTTGGTTTGCGGCGGCCGACATGGACGGTGAAGTGATGTACGATGCAAACCTTACCGGACCCATCGGGCTGGTTATCGGCAGCGAGGGAGAAGGCGTTTCGAGACTGGTAAAGGAAAAATGCGATTTTACGGTTTCCATTCCGATGAAGGGACAGATTGATTCCTTAAACGCATCGGTAGCGGCAGGAATTCTTTGTTACGAAGTGGTTCGAAGAAGAAGGGGATAAAGTGAGTACAGCGGTTATTGTAAAATATAAGGAGTGCACGGACGAAGAGCTGATTCGCCGCCTGCGCGAGGGCGAGGGAGATATCATGGAGTATCTTCTGAACAAGTATAAGAATCTTGTGAGAGCGCAGGCTAAATCATTTTTCTTAAAGGGTGCCGACGAGCAGGATCTTCTGCAGGAAGGCATGATCGGCCTGTTTAAGGCTATCCGCGATTATGATGTGAAGAAGGATGCTTCTTTTGCGACATTTGCAAAGCTTTGCGTATCCAGAAATGTCTGCTCGGCTGTGGAACGTGCCAATCGTAAGAAACAGGAGCCTTTGAACAATTCCGTTTCTTTCGAGGCTTCCGAAAACGAAGACGGATATGCGGAGAATAACAAGTATTCGGAGGATACCATGCGAAGACTCGGTCTGGAGAATCCGGAACTGATTCTGATTGACCGCGAGAATGCGGACCGGTTAAAGAATGACCTGATTCGCGAATTAAGCCCCATGGAGCGAAAGGTTTTCGAACTTCTGCTTTCGGGACTGGACTATGTTCAGATTGCCGGCGCACTCGATAAATCTCCGAAGTCCGTGGACAATGCAATTACCCGTATTCGCGGAAAAGCGAAGCGGATTTGCGGATAAGAAAAATCCGTTCGGAAAAAGGTATTTTTCTCGTTGACAAACGAAAGCGAGGTATGATAAGATAACCTTCGGTGTTAAACCGCGCTGCTGTGGCTCAGTCGGTAGAGCGTCGCCTTGGTAAGGCGGAGGTCACGGGTCCGATTCCCGTCAGCAGCTTAAAGGGTACCTGATTGCAGGCACCCTTTTTTTATGCGCTAAATCTTCCCTACTCGATTGGCATTTCAAGTGAATTATGCTATAATTTTATCCGTGGTATTTTGGGTAAAGGGAGAGTTTTGATAATGGAAAAAGCGATCAAGGTTACAGCAATCGTATCGGCAGTGATTTACACAATCGCTACAATCTTCGGGAGTATTCTGATGCCCATGTTTCTGGCTGTGGCATACAAATATGACTGGGGGGATATTTCAATCCCGGTGGTATTGAGTATTTTTAAGGGATGTGTCCTGATTACGGTCATGATTATTTTCATGATCCTCATGATTCACGCATCCTCTACCATGAGCGAAAATATTGCAGCGGAAGTATGCGGACTGATCTGGTTTGGTGGATTGTGCCCGCTGACAGCATTTCTTTACCGGTTTGTAAATCTTTATATTACCATGGAATACGGAAATGATATTGTTGTTTCCCTTAGTGTATTGAATAACGCCAATTCCTTTGTGGCACCGTTTGTTTCGATTGCGATTATGCTGATGATCAGTGCTTTCGTAACATCTATTTGCAGAAAGAAAGAATTGATTCCCGTGCTTTATGACAAGGGTCTTATAGTATCCGAC
>JAEEGL013313329.1_pt1 | contig 25403 bp, 22 predicted proteins | sample 9134231 | NCBI WGS metagenome assembly JAEEGL01 (sample SAMN16246548, study PRJNA631951) | gut metagenome | biome: gut microbiome; feature: rumen; material: fiber-attached | host: Bos | place: Iran: Karaj | collected 2018-10
AAAAGCTTTAATTTTTGAAAAAATAAAATGATTTTACATAAAAATAACACAGATAAAAAATCTGTGTTATTTTTATATTATTTTCTTATATTACTCTTTATATTATTTTTATAAAACATTTAATTATTTAGATATACCTAATATTTTGTATTTCATTACACCTGCTGGTACATTTATTTCTACCACCTGGTTTTTCTTTGCTCCAAGTAAAGCTGATCCTATTGGTGATTCATTTGAGATTTTATTTTGATCTAAATCAACTTCTGTTGAACCTACTATTGTATATTCTAATTCTTCTTCAAATTCTAAATCGTATACTTTTACTTTATTTCCTACTTGAACTGTTTTTGTATCTATTTCAGATTCATCTATTATACGAGCATATCTTAATTTATTTTCAAGCTCAGCTATTTTTATTTCATTAGCAGCTTGAGCATTTTTTGCTTCATCATATTCAGAGTTTTCTGATAAATCTCCAAAACCCAATGCTACCTTTATTCTTTCTGAAATCTCACTTCTTCTTTCTGTTTTCAAAAATTCAAGTTCTTTTTCTAAATTATCATAACCTTCTTGTGTTAACAATACTTCTTTTTCTTCCATTTTATATGTCTCCTTTTATTGGAATTTATTAATTCAATATATTAAATTAAAAACGACAATTTGTCAAGAGATTTTACACAATTTTCACATTTTTTCTTTAAATTCTTCTTTATTTATTATCCCATTAATCCCTATCAAATTATCTATATATATTTTATCTTGTGTTAATCTTTTTTGAACTTCTATAAATGGCAAATTAATTATTGATGCTTCATATGTTTCTTCTAATGAAAAATCATTATATACATTGCATTTTTCAAATTCATAATTAAAATTATGTGGTATATATAATTTAACATCATTGATATTTATACCTGTAAATCTCTTTGCATTAATTCTTACAGGATTACCTATGTTTACTAGTATAGCATTGTGATTTATATAATACTTATTTACTAATTCTTCAGGAAAATCTAAATTTATAATTATTCTTGATTTTGCTAAGCTTTTCCTTTTATTATTAGTGACTCGTATTAATATTCCAAAAATTCCTTGTAACTTTTGTTCAAGATTTTTAAAATCATCTACATTCTTTGTAACCAATTTCAAGTTTTTAGTTCTTTCCGCTAATGCTATAATAGTATCTATATACAGTTTTTTATATTCATTTACTAATAGTGTTATTTCTATATTTGTAATATTTTCTTCTATTTCATTTAGTATATAATCTATAATCTTTATTATTAAGTTTTCTCTTACCTCTTTACCTTCTAAAATATTTATATTTTCTCTATTTAAGTACTCTTTTATTCCAGGTATTTTTTTCATAGATTTTGATAATACTACTGTATTTATATTATTATCATACAAAACATTATTTAGGTACTTCATCCATTTTTTATGTTTACTACTTTTTTCTAAATTATATGTAGGTAAAACTATTACTCTCTTTTCACCCACATTTTTAATTGTAAAAATTTTAAAAGTCCTTTTATAAATATATATTAACCATTTTATAAAATATGGCAATTTGATATTTTTATCACTTAATATTTCATCAATATAATTCAGATATTTCACAAAAAAAATGTTTATAGTATCACCCCTCCAATGTTTTAAACATTATATGTAAGTGATACTATAAATATTCCAAAGATTTTTCTTAAATATAGAAAAACCTTTTATTCTTCTACTATTTTTATATGAACTTCTTCTAATTGCTTATCAGTGACTCTTCCTGGTGCTCCCATTAGTAAATCTTCTGCTTTACTATTCATTGGGAATGCAATTACTTCCCTTATATTGTTTTCATTTTTAAGCATCATTAGAATTCTATCAATTCCAGGTGCTATTCCAGCATGTGGTGGTGCTCCATAATGGAATGCATTAAATAGTGCTGGGAATTTTTCTTCAATTACTTTTTTATCATATCCAGCTATTTCAAATGCTTTTATCATTATCTCCGGATCATGATTTCTAACTGCTCCTGATGATAATTCAATTCCATTGCATACTATATCATATTGATATGCAAGTATATCTAATGGTTTTTGATTATTCAATGTCTCTAGTCCTCCTTGTGGCATAGAGAATGGATTATGGCAAAACTCTATTTTGCCTTCATCAGATAATTCATACATTGGAAAATCAACTATCCAGCAAAATCTGTAAATATCTTTTTCTAATATATCTAATCTAATTCCTAATTCTGTTCTAATTTGTCCTGCTAATTTTTCTACTATTCCAGGTTCTTCTGCTATAAAGAATATTGCATCTCCTGGCTTTGCAGATATTTGTGTAAGCATTTTTTCTGTTGCCTCTTCATTTATAAATTTTGCTATTGGTCCTTGTAATGTCCTATCTTCATTTACTTTAAGCCATGCCAATCCTTTTGCTTTACATTCTTCAATTGCATACTCTGTCATTCCTTCGAAAAAGCTTCTTGGCTGTTCTCCAGCATTTGGTGCTACTATTACTCTAACAATTTTTCCAGCAAATGCTTTAAAATCTGTATTTTCAAATATGTTTGTTATATCTTGAATTATAAGCGGATTTCGCAAATCTGGTTTATCAGATCCATATTTTTCCATTGCTTCTCTATATGGTATCCTAGGAAATGGATAATCTCCAACTTTAATACTAGAAAAATTCTTAAACACATTATACATAACTTCTTCTATTACACCAAAAACATCTTCTTGTGTTGCAAAAGACATTTCCATATCTAATTGATAAAACTCACCTGGTGCTCTATCTGCTCTTGCATCTTCATCTCTAAAACATGGAGCTATTTGAAAATATTTATCTATTCCAGAAACCATTAGTAATTGTTTGAATTGTTGAGGTGCTTGTGGAAGTGCATAAAATTTACCTGGATGAACTCTACTTGGGACTAAATAATCCCTTGCTCCTTCTGGTGATGAACTTGTTAAAATTGGAGTTTGTACTTCTAAGAACCCTCTTTCTACCATTTGACTTCTAATATATTGTATAACTTTTGCTCTTAAAAGTAAATTTTCTTTTAATCTATCATTTCTTAAATCCAAAAATCTATATTGCAAACGTAAATCTTCTCTTACTTCATTATTTTCATTTACTTCAAAAGGTAAATTTTTTAATCTCTTTCCTAAAATATTTATTTCTTCTGCAAATAGTTCTACTTCACCTGTTGCAATATTTTTATTTACTGTCTCTTCATCTCTTTTTCTAACTGTTCCTAAAACACTTATTGTAGATTCATTTGGTATTCTACTTGCCATATCTACTAATTTATCATCACCTGATGCTACTACCTGTGTTATACCATATTGATCTCTTAAATCAATAAATACAACTCCTCCTAAATCTCTAACTGTTTCTACCCATCCAGCTAATTTTATTTTTTGTCCCACATTTTCTAATCTAATATCTGAACATTTATGTGTTCTATACTCATGCATTATATTTCACTTGTCCTTTCTTTATTTTAAATTCTCTTTTATTACTTCCCAAATATCTCCAGATTCTCTGTCTTTTGCCCAATATGCAGCTCCTGCTAATTCCTTGTCTTTTATTAATTGTAATTTTTCTTTTATTGATTTTGCATTTTCTATCCAAATTTTATAAGTATTGTTTCCTTGCTTGTATTCTAAATAATCTAGTTTTGTTGTTTCATCCCATGTTGGATTTCCTTTTCCGGCAATCACATTATTTACATCTTTCATATTAACTATACTTGTATTTTTTAATTTACCCTCACTGTCTTCTGTCCATAATCTTGTATAAAATGGCATTCCTAATATCAACTTCTTATTACTTACAGCTTCTTGTCCTAAAAATTTATCAACATTGTTTTTTACCCAATTGTATCCAGCAATAGGTCCTGCTTTTGTGCTACTTGCATTATTTTGATCATACCCCATAAATACTAGATAATCACAGTTGTCTGCCAATGCATCTCTATCAAAGCATAAAGACCAGGTTTCTCCTCCATCTGGTGCTGTTACATCAACTGTTAATGTCATTCCAACGTCTTTTAAACGAGGATATAATTCTGTTACAAATCTTGTATATAAATCTTTGTCTGCTTGATATATGTTTTCAAAATCAAGGTTTATTCCATCTAGTCCATATCTTACTGCTAAATCTACTATTTTTTCTATTGCTTGTTTTCTTAATTTATAATCATTTAGTATCTCACTTGTTGTTTCAATCATTGAATCATTTGAAAACATTGCCCATATTCTATAGTTGTTATTTTTTGCCCATGTAATATATTGTTTTCCATTTTCTCCAACTTTATCTATTATTTCTCCTTGCCCTAATTTTTTAAGCACAAAGAATGATGGGGCAACAACATTTATTCCTGTAATTGTTGTACCATTTCTATTTGGTGCAACTTTACTTTCTGAGTAATAATCCCAAACCATACTAATTTTTTGGTCTGCTAATTGGTTGGTTTTTTCCAAATTTTCTCTTACTATTGTTTCATTTTGTAATTTGTCTGTTTTCACATAGCCGATTTTCCCTTTTGCAGTTCTAACCTTTGTCCATCCATCATTTGTTTGTGAAATAACAACAACCTTTTCACCTTTTAATACTTTATCTATTGTTCTTGAGAAAAATTTTGTCTTAAGCTTTACACTTAAGTTTTTACTTGCTTCTGCTTGTTTTTGTTCTCTATCTAATGAATCAATTATAACTGTATTGGTTTCTTCTACATTTTGAACTTCTACATTATATACATCTGCCATTTCAGAAAATGGTAAATATATTACTCCATCCTTCTCAAGAATTGTTCCTACAATTACAGAGCTTATACCATTCACTTCCATCTTATGTGCTCCCACTTCTATTGTTGCAACCTTTGTATCTGATGTTGTTATATATTGATTATACTTACTATCATAGTATAAATATTTATCAAAAAATCTTGATATGTCTTCTTTTGACAAATATACCACACCATTTTCTATTAATAGATTATTTGATAATACTTTATCTTTTGACAATCTATTATCATTTGATAATCCTTCTGGACTTGTTAAATTCTTATTATTTATTAATACATGAGCTTTTCCATCATCATCATCTTTCATATAGTTTGGTGCAATAACAAAAATTCCTGCTACCAAAAGTAACGCCACTAGCGATATGCAAATATTCCTTGTGAATTTTTTCTTATTAATTACTCTTTTTCTTTTTTCTTCAATATCCATAATTTTCTCCTATATTTTAATTTTTTCACATCTTTATTTTGCTTTATTACTATATCATATAACAGCTTTGTTTTCAATGTTTTTTGACAAAATATTCTAATTAAGTTAAAATACTTATTACTAGTAGGAGATGATGTTTTGAACAAGACAGATATATTGTTAAAATACCCTAATCAAGAAGATAAATTTCTTATTTCTAAAATTTTAGATAAAATTAATTTTTGCCAAACTAGAAATAAAATAACCTGTACAAATTTTTTAGATGTTAGACAACAAAACTTAATTTCTAAATTGTTAGCGAATATTAAATTTAAAAATTACATTAAGCATGGTGGATTTAATAATTCAGAACGAAATTGTTTTATTTTTTATCCAGATAAATTTAATGAGGAATTAGTTCTTAAAAATATTGATAATATTATATTGTGTATACATATTATTCTTCCAAAGGAATTGCATACAAAATATACTCATAAAGATTATTTAAGTGGAGTCATGAAGCTTGGCATAGAACGTGAAAAGATTGGAGACATTCTTGTAAATGACGATGGTGCATATATTATTACTTGCGCAGACTTTGCCAAATCTTTGACTGATTTACTTAGTTCATTAACTCGATTTAGCAAATCTAAGATTGAAATTGTAAAAATAGATACTATTCCTTTATATGAAATAAAAAAAGAGAAACTAAAAATTATAGTTCCTTCCTTACGACTAGATTCTATTGTTTCTGAATTAGCCCACACATCTCGAAATAAAGCAATTGATTTATTAAATTCTGAAAGAGTACTTGTTAATTATGAAATAGCTCTTAAGCCATCTAAGTCAATTAATTATGGTGATATAATAACAATTAGAGGAAAAGGTAAATTTGAAATTATCTCTCTAATATCAAAAACAAAAAGTGGTAATTTAATAGTAGAAGCTTCTAAATATATTTAGAAGCTTCTACTATTATTTGTATTATTACATTATTACACTATCATGTCTTTATTTTGTTATTTTTCTCCTCTACCTTCTGGTAAAGCATTTGACATGTCTACTTTAATTCTTATTCTAAACAAGAATGCGACAGCTCTTGCAAGTCTACTTTGTTTTACTCTTTCCCATAAGCTTGGTTTTACCTCGACTCTTGTCTCATCTATGTATTTTTCTTCTTCAAGTTCTTCTGCTTTTTGAACCTTTTCATCTTCATCTATTGGTGTTGGTATTCCTTTTAATGCTTCTGCAATTTCTATTCCAATATAACTTAAAGCTTTTGATCTGTCTTCTATTCTTTCCATATCTATTTCAATATGTAAGTTTGCCTCTAGATTTGTTATTCTTGCTTTTATCAATTTTATTGCATCTTGATAATTTTCAGACTTTTTAGTTCTACATCTTCCTATTAAAGATAAAGTATCAATTATATCTTCTGGGAATTCATCTGAAATTTCATTTATTTTTTCTTTCCACTCTTTATCTCTATTTTCTACTACTACTAAAGTACCTTTCAATTTGGCAGCCAACTCTATATTTTTTTCTCTTTGTCTTATCAAATCCTCAATTTGTTTTGTGTTTTCCTCAAATTGATTTGTTGCATATTCTACCAAACCATATGCAGCTTTATATACACTCTTAGGGAAATTCTTCTTTCTAGGATATTCTTCTAAATACATTTTTATTGATTCAATTAAATCCTTGAAGTATGTATCTTCCTCTAACTGAATAATTTGCTTCTTGCTGTTTGGATTTATTATTTTTTGAACTTTATCAATATTTGATAAAATTTTTTCCTCCGTAATTACCATTCTTACGTTTACTATGCCTGGTTTATGAAATAGTGACATTGTAAACCTGCCCTCCTTTTCCTCTGTTCCAGATTTTTTCGTTAATAATATTATACAATTATCTACGGAAAATCTCAATAGGATTTAATAAATTTTATTTATCGTTTTCGTTACAATTCTATTACAAAATTGTTACAAAAGTCAAGTTTTTTTTTATAAGTTTTTTTGTCATAATAATATATGCCTTAATCTTGTGCTTCCGTAAGGATATATTTTTCTCATTATGTTTTTTATTTGAAAAAAATATATATAAATTTAAAACATTTTAAAAAACCTCTTCAAAAAGAAGAGGTTAATGGAAATATTTAAAAATTATAATTTTTATACAAAATAACTTTCTTGATTATATCCGTAGAGTTTACCACATTTCTCATTTTTCTGCTGATTTTCTTTGAAACATAAACCTTGTCATTAACAGAAAAGCTAATTCTTTCTCCGAGCATTAACAATTCTATGCCGTCCCATGTAACTTTTTGGGCTTTTTCTGCACAAAATATTGCAGACCGATAATAGTCCCTATGTCTACCTAGGTCAAGCCAATCTAAAACATTTTCAACAAAATCATTATAAGATTTTGACTGATCAGCAATTGATTTGAGTTTTTCCCAGACCTCTTTTGGATCTTCAAAGAATTGATTAGCTTGATTCTTAACACCATTTAATTCAAAGTCAAGAATAAGTTGAACTCTTTCATCATTTTTTAATGAATAAACAAGTTCTTCAATTTGTTTTTTTTCTAATACAACTGTCGCCCGAATTACCATGTTGTTCTCCTTTCTGCTCTTGGGCAATTATATTTCCATATATTAAATCTTTGAACATATATATTTTACCATATTTTCAGGTTTTTTGCAAATTTTAAAGAGGAGATTATAGATCTCCTCTTATTCTTATTCTCCAAATATTTTCTTCAATTCTTCGTGTCTCTTTATTTTTCTTGTTGTTGTTTTTATTAATTCCTCATCTGTTACTATTATCTCTCTTATATACTTGTATGCTGGCATTGTTTTATTTATCTCTTTTATTTTCTCCCAAATATGCTCTTTAATATCTTCTTCTTTTTCAATATTAAAAGTATCTTTCATTATTTCTTTATCATATACAATTTTAGCACAAATCTTCAAATCATCATCTTTTTCTTCTGGCTTTCCATACACCATTGCTTCTTTAATTCCTTCTATTCTACAAATCAATGTTTCCATTTCCTCAGGGAATATATTTTTACCATTTTTTAGTACTATAACATTTTTCGTTCTACCAGATATATATAAGAAATTATCTTTATCAAAATATCCTAAATCACCTGTATAAAACCAACCGTCTTTTAAAACCTCTTTCGTTGCTTCTTCATTATTATAGTATCCAAGCATTACAGAAGGTCCTTTTACAATTATCTCTCCAACCCCTTCTTTATCCTTGTTTATTATCTTAACTTTTAAGCTTGGGAATACCTTACCTATTGAACCAACTCTTCTATAAAAATCATTTCCTGCTGAGATAACTGGTGAAGTTTCTGTTAAGCCATATCCTTGAACTGTTACTATTCCTAAATCATTAAATCCTTTTTCAACATTCGGATCTAATGCTGCACCACCATTTACAAATAATCTTAATTTACCGCCAAAGTAATTATGTATTTCGCCAAAAATCATTTTTCTCATGTCAACACCAAATTTTATAAGTATATTACTGATTTTTGTTCCCTTTTCTACTAATTGCAATTTTCCATTTTTCTCAATTGTTTTTATTAACCTTTTATACATTACTTCATATAAAGCTGGCACTGAAATCATAGCAGTTATCTGAAAACCTTTTATATCTTCTGAAATATGTTTTATCCCTCTACAAAAGGCAATTGAACATCCTTTTGATAATGGGTATAAAAATCCTACTGTACATTCAAAAGTATGGTGTAATGGTAAAAATGATAATAATCTGTCTTCTTCTGTAAGCTTTATAACTGCTGCTATATCCATTAAATTGGTACATATATTTTTATGTGATAACATTACTGCTTTTGATTTTGCAGTAGTCCCTGATGTAAATAACATTATTCCCATTTTTTCCGCATCAATTTTTGCATCTAAGAAATCTCTATTTCCCCCATCTAAAAGTTTTTTACCTTTTTCTATGAGCTCACTTTGGGATAAAACCCCTTCGGTTTTTCCTTCTAAGTCCATTGATATATAGTATCTTAAATCAGTAGTATTTCTTGATTTAATATCCATCATTATATCATCATAATTAGAAGAATAAAAAATTGCCTCAACTTGTGATCTAATTATTAAACTCTCTATTTCATTTGGTGGTAATGCTTTATCAAGTGGAACAATAACACCTGTACCACATGCTACTGCTAAATATGCTAAACTCCATTCATATCTATTTTCTGAAATAACTGCTATTCTTTTTCCCTGAAGTCCCATATTAATTAGGCTAGTTCCTAAAGAATCAACATGTTCTTTTAAATCTTTATACAATATACTTCTAAACTCTCCAGGAGTTTCAGTTTTATATACATATGCAGGTTTATCGGCAAATTTTTCTGCAGATTTATTTAACATATCTTTCAAGTCTGTAAATTTTTCAAATTTATTTAATTTCATATAAAAACCTCTCTATGTTATTTATTACATTAATTTATTATATTAACTACTTTAATTTCATTGAACATATTATATTATATCTTATTTGGATTATTTTTTCAATTTTACTGACCATCTAGTATATTATATAAATTTTCAAACACATATCCATTGTTAATGAAATATTCTATTATACTTGGCAATGCCTCATATGTTGTTATCTTATTTCCCGCATCATGCATTAAAACTACTATACTTATCTTGTCTTGTGATGTATCTATAACATGTTGTAAAAGTTCTTCTTTATTAAAATTTCCCTCTGCATCTCTACTTAAGCAATTCCAGTCTAAATATGCTATGTTATTATATGCTAATGCATTTTTTGCATTTGCTTTTAAATTTGCATATTTCCCCCCGTTAGATCCTCCTGGGAATCTGAATACATTTGAATAGTAATCTGGTTTTCCTATTGCTTCTTTTATTATGCCTTCTGTTTTCCAGTATTCATATAACACTGAATTTATAGAAGAATATATTGATTCATATCTATGTGAATATCCATGATTTGCAACATAGTGTCCTTTTTCAAATTCTTCTTTTACCAATCCCGGATAAATTTCTACTCTACTTCCTAAAACAAAAAATGTAGCTTTGATGTTATATGTGTCTAGAATGTTTAATATTTGTGGTGTTACCGTTTCTGATGGTCCATCATCAAATGTTAAATAAACTCTTTTATAGTCAGCTTCATAGATATTTTCAATTTTTGCTAGTGTTTCTGGTGTATTAACAGGATATGGCCTTAATAATCTTGGTATTGGTGTTGGCTCTGGCGTTGCTTCTGGCGTTGGCTCTGGTGTTGGTTCTATCACATTTAAATTTTCATTGTTTAATGAATTGCTTGATGAATTACTTGCAATTTTGGGTACTATAATTCCTATATATATACATAAAACGATAGCTACAAATATAGCAATTACTAATACGACTTTTTTATAATTAAGTTGCCTCTCTTCTTCGTTCATTTTTGTGTTGCCTCCTACATTTTATATCTCATCTTTGCTTGTATTTATTTTTAACAATTTAAATATTTCTACTATTATAATTGGTGATATTGATAATGTAATTACTTCCATTATTTTATCTTTTGGTAATACAGATACATTAAATATGCTTCTTAATCCCGGAACAAATAGAATTGTAAGCATTAATACCATTGAAATCAATGTTGCTAATATTAAATATTTATTTCCCCCTATTCCTGTTTTAAATATCGATTTTTTATTGTTTCTAATGTTAAATACATGTACAAGTTCTGAAAATGCTAAAACAACAAACGCCATTGTTTGAGCAATTTTTATTTTTTCCATATCATTTACATTTGGGGTTGCAAGTCCCAACATATATGCAATTAGAGTTAATATTCCTATCATTATCCCTTGATATATTATTCTCCAAGACATACCTCTTGTAAATATTCCTTTTGTAGCCTTGTTAGGTTTTCTATTCATAATATTTTCTTCAGCCGGATCTACAGATAAAGCTAATGCTTGCAGCGAATCAGTTACTAAATTTATCCATAATATATGAATAGGTAATAGTATTTCAATATTAGATATATTTATTATATTAAACCAATTTGCAAATAATGGAACTAACATTGTTGCTAAAAATAGCACTATAATTTCGCCCACATTACTTGATAATAAAAATTGGATTGATTTTAAAATATTATCATATATTCGTCTTCCTTCTTCTACTGCTGAAACCACTGTGGCAAAATTATCATCTGTTAAAATAACATCAGCCGCTTCTTTTGCTACATCTGTTCCTACTTTTCCCATTGCACATCCAATATCTGCATTCTTTAATGCTGGTGCATCATTTACTCCATCACCTGTCATTGCAACAACATGTCCATTATCTTGCCATGCTTTTACAATTCTTACTTTGTGCTCTGGAGATACTCTTGCATATACAGAATACATTGAAACATTTTTCGTTAATTCCTCTTGAGACATTTCTTCTAATTCTGCACCTGTTATAGCTTCTTTTTCATCTGAAAGTATTCCTAAACCTTTTGCTATTGCTATTGCAGTTATTTTATGGTCTCCTGTAATCATTACTGGTTTTATTCCAGCTGTTTTACATTTTTCTACTGCTTGTTTTGCTTCTTCTCTTGGAGGATCAATCATTCCTACCATTCCAACAAAAATCAGGTTTGCTTCAATATCATTTTTGTCTGGTATATTATCGACAATTTTATATGCCATCCCTAATACTCTTAAAGCATTTTGTGCCATATTCATATTTTCTTTATCTACTAACTCTTTATATTCAGACAAATTATTACATAGCTCACCATTTTTTAAGTAATTTGTACACCTTTTCAATAATTCATCAACAGCACCTTTTGTATATACACAATATTTATCACCCACTTTAAATACTGTAGACATTAGTTTTCTGTCAGAATCAAAAGGTATCTCTTCTTCTCTTTTATTATCTGTAAAAACCTCATTCACATATCCCAGTTTAAATCCTAAGTCTATTAAAGCAGTCTCTGTTGGATCTCCTGTAAGGACATTGTCCGGTCCAACTTTTGTATCATTACATAGCATTCCAATTTCTAATACTTTTCTTATTTCTTGACCTAATTCGGCTATTTTGTTCACTTCATATATTTCTCCATTTGCAAAAATCTTTTGAACAGTCATTTTGTTTTGAGTAAGTGTTCCTGTTTTGTCTGAACAAATTACAGTAGCACTTCCTAATGTTTCAACAGATGGTAAATTTTTTACAATTGCATTTCTTTTTACCATTCTTTGAACACCTATTGCTAATACTATTGTTGATACTGCTGGTAGCCCTTCTGGTATTGCTGCAACAGCAAGTGTAACTGCTGTCATAAACATTTGTATAGGTTCAATTCCATTTAACAATCCTATAATAAAAATTGCCACACAAATTATTAATGCTGCAATTCCTAAAGTCTTACCTAATTTATTTAACTTATTTTGAAGTGGTGTTTCTGTATTTAAAGTAGTATTCATCATTTCTGCTATTTTTCCAACTTCTGTATTCATTCCTGTTTCTACTACTACAGCTTTTCCTCTTCCATACGTAACCAGACTAGAAGAAAATATCATATTATGCCTATCTCCAATGCCAACTTTTTCTTGCTCTATTATATCTGTATTCTTTTCAACTGGAACAGATTCTCCTGTTAATGCTGATTCTTGTGTTTTTAAATTTACTGCTTCTATTAGTCTCAAATCAGCAGGAACATAATCACCTGTTTCTAATACTACTATATCTCCTGGAACTAATTCTTTTGAAGGAATAACAATTAAACCTCCATTTCTTATTACTTTTGCCACATGATTACTTAGCTTTTGCAAAGCTTCTAAAGATTTTTCAGCTTTGTTTTCTTGTGCAACACCTATTATTGCATTTACTATTATAACTATCATAATTATGATGGAATCTTTGATTCCTTCACCTTGTAATACTCCTATAACTCCTGAAATAATTGCAGAAATTATAAGGACTATAATCATAAAATCTTTAAATTGTTCTAAAAATTTTATAATAATACTTTTTTTCTTTTTTTCTTTTAACTCATTGAATCCATATTGTACTCTTTTTGATTGTACTTGCTTATCTGTCAAACCAGTATCTATATTTGAATTTAATTTATTTACTACGTCTTCATATGATATGTTAAACCACTGTGTTTCCAATATGTTTCACTTCCTTTGTTTATATAATATTTATAAACTTAATTATATGTTTTTTATATATTATTGTCAAGAAAAAAAGTATTATTATACATCATAAAAAAGCGTATTAAAGAACTATTAAATGTAATAAAATATAATATATATATAATGTTACTATACTATAATTAAATCTAACAAAAATACTTAATATTCATTGCCTTTTTGTGTTTTTTTGTGTATAATATAAATGTATCCTTTTATGGGGATGTATTTGGTTTCGACAGTAATTTAGAAGTATAAATAGCGAGTGGTGGATGGTCGCTTCGGCCACCTAAAAAAAGCGAAAATAAATTTAAACGCTAACGATAGAGAATTAGCATACGCTGCCTAGGCGGCGTCATCTTAATTTAGAGGCCCACGGCTTTATTAAGGTGTCGACTAGTGGGAAACGAAGCTATTTCTTGCTTTAGAAATAGTAGGTATTTTAAAGCTATTAATTATTTAGTTTTGTTAATTAACCTAAATAATTAGAAATCCAAATAATTAACTGCACTCGGAGAAGTTTATATGGAAAAATTGCTGGACAGGGGTTCGACTCCCCTCATCTCCACCATTTTAATTTAAATCTATTTTAACATAGCTATTGCATAAAGTGCTTTTTTATGCTAATATACTATACATAGGGGCATAGTACATCGGTAGTATAATGGTCTCCAAAACCACTGAGCTAGGTTCGACTCCTAGTGCCCCTGCCATTTAATTAATTAAAAAATTAATCATTAATATTGTATAAATCTAAGGTTTACTTAGATTTCTTTTTATTACTTTCTAAAATTTACATTGTATAGCAAAACTCTTTGCTTATTAATATAATTTGTCTAATACTATTACAAGGACGTGATTTGTATGAAGAAAAAAAGAAATTCTTCTATTGAATTGCTAAAGATAATAGCAATAATATTGATAGTAATATCTCATTCTGTACCATATGGGGCTTATACTGAATATGTCTCAAGAATAAAATTAGAACTATGTACTTCAAGTATTAGTAATTTATTTTTAGTTTTTTTAAGATATTTAGGTTCAATAGGTAATTGTATTTTTATTGTATGTTCATCATATTATTTATTAGATAGTAAAAAAATAAATATTAGTAAAATAATTAAAATTGTCTTATATTCTATTATTATATCTGGTGCACTATTAATAATTAGTAGTATTACTGGATTGCATGATAATGTTTCATTGAATAGTTTTCGTTCTATTATGCACGAATTAACAGATTATTGGTTTATATGGTGTTATTTATTATTATATTTAGTTCATCATTTTTTAAATATCATTATTGAACATTTATCCAAAAAGCAGCTATTATCATTCTGCATTTTTTTAATAATTTCATATGGGTTATTAAACCCTATAGTTAATGCATTTTTGGCTTATAACTTTTTATATTACAATCTTATAATTGGATATATAATGATTTACTTCATAGTGGCATACTACAAATTATATGGAAATAAAATTTTTAAAAACAAAAATCGTACTATTTTGCTAATGTTATCCTCAATTGTATTTTTATTTTTAAGTGTTATCACAATTAATTATCTTGGATTAAAATATAATATTTTTAACAATAAACTATTGTTGTTGAACAAATTTGATAATCCACTAATTATTATTTTCTGCATTAGTTTATTTAATATTTTTATAAAAAAAGATTATTATAATAAAATAATTAATTATTTTAGTGGGTTATCCCTATATATTTATTTAGTTCATGGCAATTATCTATTTGAAAATTATATTAAGGGGTATTATTATGATTACATAGTTAAAAGTATTTCAATAAATAAAATATTTGAAACTCTATTATTGACTGCATTCTTTTTATTTATTAGTATAATAGGTTCAGCAATTTTTAATAAACTGTTTGGCAAATTAATTGATTTTTTATCAACTAAAGCTAGTTCATTGATAGATAGATTTTTTAATAAACTTAATAAATTAATATAAATTGGCAATTATCTATTTGAATCATGCTTTGAAACCTACCTTTTTATACTAGACTTATGTTTTTATTTATGCTATAATTATCGTTGTCATATTTAAAAATAGTTATTTTCATAATAACTAAAATATATATAAATAAGGAGCGTTTTAATATGAAGATTTTAGTTTTAAACAGTGGTAGTTCATCACTAAAATATCAAGTAATTGATATGAAAACAGAAACAGTTTTAGCAAAAGGAAATTATGAAAGAATTGGACAAGATACATCTTTCTTAACACATACAGCAAACGGCGAGAAAAATAAATTTGAGCATGCTGTTCCAACACACAAAGAAGCTATAAGTTATGTTATTGAAAAATTATTAAGTAAAGAATATGGCGTTATTTCTGATATAAAAGAAATCGAAGCTGTTGGACATAGAATGGTTCACGGAGCAGAAAAGTTTAGTGATTCTGTAGTTATTACAGATGAAGTAGTAGACACAATAAGAGAATGTTCTGTTCTAGCGCCTTTACACAATCCAGCAGGTATTCTTGGAATTGAAGCATGTAAAGCAGTTTTACCACATGCAAAAATGGTAGGTGTTTTTGATACAGCATTCCATCAAACTATTCCAGCACATAGATATATTTACCCTATTCCATATAAATACTATGAAAAATATGGTGTTCGTAAATATGGATTCCATGGTACATCACATAAATATGTGGCAAATAGAGTTGCTCAAATAATGAATAAGCCTATTGAAGGTTTAAAAATAATTACATGTCATTTAGGGCAAGGTGCTAGTATTTCTGCTGTACAAGGTGGAAAATGTGTTGAAACAAGTATGGGATTAACTCCATTAGCTGGTATTCCTATGGGATCAAGAAGTGGAGATTTAGATCCATCTATTGTTACATTCTTAATGAAAAAAGAAAATTTATCTGTTGACCAAATAGATAAAATATTAAATAAAGAATCTGGAGTTTATGGCATATCTGGTATCTCTGTTGATTTTAGAGATATAGAAGATGCAGAAGCTAACGGAAATAAAATGGCTAAACTTGCACTTGATAATTATAGTTATTTAGTTGCATGCTATATTGCAAGATGTGCAGTCGCAATGAATGGTGTTGACGTTATAGTATTTACAGCAGGAATCGGAGAAAATGGAAAAGGAACAAGAGAATCTGTTTGTAAACAATTAGAATTTTTAGGAGTTAAGATAGACGATGAGGCAAATAAAGTAAGAGGAGAAGAAAAAGAAATTTCTACTCCAGATTCTAAGGTAAAAGTTTATGTTGTTCCAACTAATGAAGAATTAATGATTGCAAGAGAAACTTTAGCATTAGTTAAATAATATAGGAGTTTGATAGTAATGTTTTTACATGTTTTTTTATACTATTTCTTATTGTTTATGCTTTACTCTATAGCAGGATGGATGATAGAAGTAATAGTAGTAGGAATAGAAAAAAAGAAATTTATCAATAGAGGATTTTTTATCGGTCCTTATTGTCCTATTTATGGATTTTCTGCTGTTATGATGATTTTGCTTTTAGGAAGATATCAAAATGATCCTTTTGTTCTTTTTGTTCTTTCATTAGTTCTTTGTACATTTTTTGAATATATAACTAGTTATATAATGGAAAAAATGTTTAATGCTAGGTGGTGGGATTATTCTGATAAAACTCTTAATATCAATGGCCGTGTTTGCTTAGAAAATTCTGTGTTTTTTGGTATACTTGGTTGTGGTTTAATAATGTTTGTAAATCCATTTATTACTAATGTTTTTGCCAATATTCCAGACAATACTATTGATATTTTTAGCGCTATTTTACTTATTGTATTTGTTGTTGATACTATATTTTCTTTTAATATTATATCTAAATTTAAAGATACTGCTACTAATTTTATGCGTAAAGACAACACTGAAGAAATAAGTGAAAAAGTGAAAGAAACTATTGGAAACAAATCATATTTTGGCAAACGTTTAATAGAAGCTTTTCCAAATGTTAAAGCTATTATTCCAAATCTAAAAGCAAAATATGAAGAACAAAAAAGAAAATTAAAAGAAAAAATTCGTTAAAACTCGTTAGTTCATATTAGTTTTAACAAATATATTAGATATATTGGGGGCTACTATACAAGGAGGTTAATATGTATAGTAGTTTTTCTTATCCTTTTTTTATAATTTTAACAATTATTTTAATTGTATCAATAATATGTAGTGTTATAGTTTATTATACTTTTATTAGTACAAATGATAGTACAACTTTTATAGAAAGTTTTATTTTTGATTTTAATATAAAAAAATATAGTTTATCTTCAAGCTTTTGTTGGCCTGTTCCAGGTTATACAAAAATAACTTCTCCTTTTGGCTCTAGAATAGCACCTACTTTCCGGTGCTTCTACATTTCACACTGGCATTGATATTGCCGCATCTCCTGGGGCTTATTTAATTGCCGTTACCGATGGAAAAATAATATATACAGATTTTGATGGTGCAAATGGATTTACTATAAGATTAAAAAAATCTAATTTAACAATTAGTTATTCTCATGTTGATCCTAATTTTTTTATATCTGTTGGAGATTCTGTATACAGAGGTCAAGTAATCGGAAAAGTTGGTCCTAAATATGTAGAAAATGTAGCTAATAATAAATATAAAGATTATAAAGGCAAACCAACAAATGGAGCAACAACAGGGCCACATTTACACTTTTCAATAAAAAAATCTAATGAGTATATTAACCCATTAGATCTATTATGTGATATTTAATTACATGTCATCTTCATTTTCTCCACACTCTTCTGAACATTCACCACCACACAATGAACAGTGTCCAGAACATCCCTCTTCAAAACTTTCTCCATCCCAATCTATTTCTATTGTATTATTACATTCAGGGCATTGAATTTCATTTTTACTGCTACTGCCTTCATCTAAAGCAAAAATATAGTCACAATAAGGACAAGTTATTTCTAAGTCATAATCCTCATCTATATCATATATGTCTCTTTCTATTTCATTTAATGTACTTTCCATATATTTCATTTTTTGTTCTATGTCTTTTTGTTTTCTGTCCATTCTCTCTAATTTCATTTCTGTGGTTTTTTCAACCTTTTCCATTTCATCTAAGAAAGCATTTGCTAGTGCATTTAATTGTTTTTTTGCATAATCTAAATTTTCTTTATTATCAATATTACTTTCTAGATTTTTAATAATTTCATTGTATTTTTTCTTTAAGTCTGACATTTTATTTCCTCTCCGCAATTATAATCTTTCCATATATTCCCCAGTTCTTGTGTCTATTCTAATTATATCTCCAGTATTTACGAATAAAGGAACATTTATTGTTGCTCCTGTTTCTAATGTTGCTGGTTTTGTAGCATTTGTTGATGTATTTCCACTAAATCCTGGTTCTGTATATGTAATCTCTAATTCCACAAATAAAGGTGGTTCTATTGCAAATACCTTACCTTTAAAAGATAATATCTTTACATTCATATTTTCTTTTAAAAATCTTAACATGTCTCCTAAATCTTCTTTATTTAATGGTAATTGTTCATATGTCTCATTATCCATAAAATAATATAAGTTTCCATCATTATATAAATATTGCATTTCTCTTTTTTCAATTTCTGCTCCTTGTAATTTTTCTGATGGATTAAATGTTTTTTCTAAAACTGCTCCAGTTATAACATTTTTTATTTTTGTCCTAACAAATGCTGCTCCTTTTCCTGGTTTAACATGTTGGAACTCAACTACTCTATATACTGAATTGTCTAATTCAAATGTCATTCCATTTCTTAAATCTCCTGCCATATAAACTTCTGCCATAATTATCATCCTTTCTTTTTACTCTGCAAAATGATTTCTTACTTCTCGTTATTTAACAAGTAATTACTTTCAAGCATAAATATTTTACTACAAATATGCTGAAAAATCAAGTACTATGGTATTATAGTATAATTCTTTGTAGAATTAGTTAGTTTTATACAACCATTTTTTGTTACTAAAACAGTGTCTTCTATTCGTATTCCAAAAGACTTTGGCACATATATTCCTGGTTCTACTGCTATTACCATATTTTCTTTAAGTAGATAATCATATTTTGAAGTTAATACAGGTTTTTCATGTATATCCAATCCTACTCCATGACCTAATGCATGAACTAAATCAAATCTATTTATTTTTAATTCCTGTTCAGCATTTTTTGTTATATTCTTTATATTTGCACCATCCCTTATACATAATAACGCTTGTTCTTGAACTCTTAAAACCAAATCATAAGCTGATTTTATTGTGTCATCTAATTTTCCTATAAATATAGTTCTTGTCATGTCTGAACAATATCCTTTATATTTACATCCCAAATCCAATGTTATAATATCTCCATCTTCTATTTTTCTATCAGTAGGTACGGCATGTGGCATTGAAGAATGCGGACCTGATGCTACTATTGGATTAAATGCTAATCCATTTGCTCCATGCTCCATAAAATACTGTTCAATTTTATATGCAATTTCTCTTTCTGTCATTCCTCTTTTTATATAGCTTTTTAAGAATGTAAAACAATTATCTGTAATTTCGCATGCCTTTTTAATGTTTTCAATTTCATCTTCATCTTTTATTCTTCTTTGCTTTTCTATTATACCTTCTGTTTCTACCAATTCATTTATTTTGTATAATTCCATTATTTGTTTATATTTTTTATATGTTACATACCCTTCTTCAAATCCAACTCTTTCGCAGAATAAGAAATAATTTTCATAATCTTCGCGAATCATACCTCTTTTATCCCAAACAATTATCTCTGAATCAATAGTTAACATACTATTGACTTCTTCTAAATATCTACTATCTGTTAAAAAAACATTTTCTTTTCTTGTTATTAAAAGCTCTCCTTCTGCCTCTATATCTGTTAAGTATTTTATATTAATAGGATCAGATACAATCATTCCTTCTATTTCTAATGAATTTAATTGATTTCTTAAACATTGAATTCTTGGATTCATATTTTTTCCCCCTTTTTATGCCATACCTAATGTGAATATTTTAATTAAAATCTCTGCTAAAACTACAAATGGTACAAATACATTTACAAATGCCGCTATTACGATAAATGGTCCAAATGGTATATATTCATCTGTTTTTTTCCTTTTAGTAGTTAACAATATTATACTTATAATTGCACCTATTAAAAATGAAAGCAATGTTGTAATTATTGTCCCTCCAAGTCCAAATATTAGTCCTAGTCCACACATTAATTTTACATCTCCAAAGCCCATTGCTTCTTTACCTGCAATTAATCCTCCTATTAGTGTTATTACAAGAAAAACTCCTCCTCCTGCAAGTAGTCCATAGCACATGTCTGCAGTTATATTAATATTATTAAAACCATATAATAATGTAAAAATTAAACCTATTTCAAATAATGTTAAATTTAATCTATTTGGAATTATTTGTTTTTTATAATCAATTATAAATGTTGATATTAAAATTGGTGTTACTAATATATATTTTATGAGTGTTAGATTCTCCCACATATTGTAATTCCAACTATATATATATACTAAAGCGACATATATTACTGCTGTTAAAATCATGAGAACATAGTTTGGGACAAATTCATCTTTAAAAGTTTTTAATGCACCTTTTTCAAATATTTTTTTTTCATTTGATAATCTTTTAATTATCCAATCTGTAAACTGTCCGAATCAAAACACCTAATATAGCAAAAATCAAATAATATCCTATATGAGTATCATTTATGTACATTTCCTTTTGCTCCTTCCATTTTTAAGTATTTTTTTATAACAGCTTCCTCAAATGGCCTTTTTATTTTTGTTATAAATATATCTTTTCTTTCCAATGGTTTTACTAGTATTGAAAACATTCCAAGTCTATTTGCTCCTACTACATCTGTAAAAATTTGATCACCTACAACTGCAATATCTCTTGCATCTAATTTCATTATTTCTTGTGCTTTTTTTAACCCTCTTTTCATTGGTTTCATTGCAAAACTTATATATTTTATACCTAATCTATCTGCTATCTCTTTAACATTTTCTTTTTTACAATTGTTTGATACTATACAAAATTGTATTCCTTTATTTTTGAGATTTTCGCACCATTTTTCAACTCCGTCTAATAGTGTTTTGTTATAATAAATTAGAGTATTATCTACATCTAAAATAATTCCTTTAATATCATTTTCTTTTAATAATTGTTCTGTAATTTTAGTGGTATTTTCTAAATACTTTTTTGGATATAAAATCATTTTCTCCTCCACACACTTTTCCTTCAATATCTTATCAATATGTAATAATTTTGTCAATTTTTTATAAAAATATTTTTCTATTGTACATTTACTTTTTCTTATGCTATAATCTATTTAGATTAAATGGAGGTATTTATGGTACAATCAGATAAAGAAACTATGATAAGAAAAAATAATATGAAGCTATTCCCTTGGTACAAAATGTTTTCATGGGATTTATTGTTTTTTTATTCAATATCTTTTCTTTTCTTTGTTGATGTAAAAGGTTTAACTCCAGCCCAAGCAATTCTTATAGATGCTTTTTACCCACTTTTTAAATTTATTCTTCAGCCATTTTCTACAATATTGGCAAATAAATTCGGAAAGCGTAAAAGCTTAATTTTTGCTAATTTAATGATTTGTGTGTATCTTGTTTTAATAATGCTATCAAGAAATATTTATGATATTATTTTTGCGACTATTTTTTGTTCTCTTGGATACATTGTTAAAAATATATGTGAGGCAAACTTTTTATACGAATCAGTTCCTCATACCGATAAACGTGGAGAAATTTTTGGAAAAATAGATGGAAGAGGTTTTTTCTTGTTTTACATATTTGATGGTATAACAGCATTATTTACTGGTTTTACATATGTTATAAATCCATATTTTCCTATTATAGTGTCTTTAATTTTAAATTTAATTGCTGTATACTTATCAACTAGATTATATGAAATTCCTAAAAGTAGTACTGAAAAATTAAAAGAAAAATTTGATCAAACAATTTCTGCAACAATTAAGAATTTTCTAAAAGATTTTAAATATGGTTTCAAATATGTTTTAAAATCAGAAAGACTTCGTTCTTTAATTTTAATATATAGTGTGTTTTATGGGATTTTAGCTTTAACATTTACATTGAGAAGAAGTTATTTAAAAGAATTAAATATATCTGCTGAATATTTTGGAATAATTTTTGCAGTTATGGGCATTATTGCAGCAATTTCTGCAACTAAACAAAACTGGTTTAACAAAACCTTTAAAAATAAAACAATTGCTGTGCTTACAATCCCTCATTGTATTACATGCATTATTCTTGGAATCATTGTAATCTTTGGAATTGATATGAAAATATCTATGCCAATAATTTTAGTAATGTTCGCATTACAATATGTATCTAGGGGACCTTTTTATACACTTTTAAAAAGATACTTAAATAATTTTTCGACAACAAAAGCTCGTAACAGGATTTACTCGATCACTACTTTTTTTGAAAGTTTAGGTGGTTTGGTATTTACTTTTATTGGCTCAACAATAGTTGAATATTCAAATTCTGCATATTCATTTTTAATAATAGGTGTTTTATCCTTAGTGTTAATAATACTTATATTAGATTACATGAAACCTCGTGTTGGACTAAAACCGGAAGAGTACAAAAAAAGTGAAATTGAAATGTTAAATTTAAAATAAATATAAGGCTATGAAGTAGATTAAATCAATTAACTCCATAGCCATTTTTATTTGCAAAATCTATGATTTCCTATTGTTACTGTTACAGGCCTTGACCAAATCCACTTGCTTGTTGCTGTATTGGGATTAAAATAATATATCGCACCATATGATGGATCCCATCCATTTAATGCATCTTGGGCTGCTTTTTTTGCAGTTTCATTTGGTTCTAAATTTATTTGTCCATCTGATACTATATCAAATGCTCCTTTTTGATATATTACACCTGCTATAGTGTTTGGAAAAGAAGAACTTTTTACTCTATTTAACACAACCGCTCCAACTGCTACTTGTCCAGTATATGGTTCACCTCTTGCTTCTCCATATATTAATCTACTCAACAAGTTTAAATTACTCGAATTACTTACATTACTTGAGTTTCCACCCGAACTATTTATTCCCATGGCAGCTAGAGTTTTAGGACCAGCAATTCCATCTTGCATCAATCCATTTTTTCTTTGAAAATATTTTACTGCAGCTAGTGTTCGACTTCCATAAATTCCATCTATACTTCCATTATAGTAACCCCACCTTTTTAATTTTGTTTGTATTTGTGTAACTTCACTCCCTCTTGAGCCATATTTTGATAGTACTTCAATAGCATAATTACGTTTAAATAATTCATATCCAAAATATATTGCACTAACTATTATAATTATTAAAGAAATACAAATAATTACTTTCCCAAATTTCAATAATCTCTGCATATTTCCTCCATTATAGAATAATATTTCTAATAATCATATTTTTACCAAAGTATCATTATTTATTCATAACATCATCCACCATTCAATAATATAATTAAATATTAATAAAAGTAAATATACTAGAAAGTACTTAAGGAAATTAAAATTAAATTTAATTAAATTATCAATAAAAAAACATTAAAGTGAAAATTTTTCACTTTAATGTTTTATATACTTATATATCTATATATTTTATTTATTGTTAATATATTTAATTGCTTCAATAGCAGCAACTGCTCCATCACCCGCTGCTGTTACTAATTGTCTTAACAATTTAGTTCTGCTATCACCTGCTGCATATATCCCGTCTATACTCGTATGGCAATCTTCTCCTGCAACAATATACCCTTTTTCATCTAATTCAATTAGTTTTGCAAAGTTTTGATTTTCTGGTATTCTACCTATTGCTATAAATAGTCCAGAAACATTTATTTCTTGCTTTGTCCCATCATTGTTTGTTACTTCTATACTCTCTAATTTATGTTTGGCATTTAATTTAGTAACATTGCTATTATATATAAATATTATATTATCTTTCTCTTTTAATAGATTTATAGCCGCTTCTTCTCCCCTAAATGTATCTCTTCTATGTATTAAATATACATGCTGAGCTATATCTGTCAAATATAGAGCTTCTTCTAAAGCTACATTTCCGCCACCAACAACTGCCACATCTTTACCTCTAAAAAATGCACCATCACATGTTGCACAATATGATACACCTTTTCCAACTAATTCTTCTTCATTTTCAAGGCCAAGTTTTCTATTTTCTGCTCCTGTCGCAAGTATTATTGTTTTTGCTTTATATGTATTATTTGTTGTAACAACCTCTTTATATTCCCCATAGTTTTTTATATCAATTGCCTTTTCAAAAACTATTTCGGTTCCAAACTCTTTTACTTGATTATATAATTTTGTTGCAAAGTCATAACCTGAGATGTTTGGTTCTGCTGGATAATTATCTATGCTCTGCGTATTTATAATCTGTCCACCATATGTAGTAGCTTCTAAAACTAAAACTTTTTTGCCTGCTCTTCTAGCATAAATTGCAGCTGTCATTCCAGCAGTTCCTGCACCAATTATTATAATATCATACATAATAATACCTCCTATTTTTCTATCATTATTGTGACAGGTCCATCATTTAAAAGACTTACCTTCATATGTGCTCCAAATATCCCTTTTTGTATTTCTAGTCTCTGTTCTTCACATTTTTTGCAGAAATATTCATATAGTTCATTTGCCACCTCTGGTTTAGCAGCATCTATAAATGCAGGTCTATTACCTTTTTCACAATTTGCATATAAAGTGAATTGTGAAATAAGAAGTAATTTTCCTCCAACGTCTTTTACACTTAAATTCATTTTGTCTTGTTCATCTCTAAATATCCTTAAATTACAAACTTTATTAGCTAAATAATCTGCATTTTCCTTTGTATCTTCATGTGTTATTCCAACCAAAACAAGCAATCCTTTTTCTATTTTACCTACTATTTTTCCTTCAACTTCTACACTTGCAT
>JAEEGL015545411.1_pt1 | contig 25402 bp, 20 predicted proteins | sample 9134231 | NCBI WGS metagenome assembly JAEEGL01 (sample SAMN16246548, study PRJNA631951) | gut metagenome | biome: gut microbiome; feature: rumen; material: fiber-attached | host: Bos | place: Iran: Karaj | collected 2018-10
GCGACCAGGGCAATGACTGCCGCACCGCGTTCCTTTGCCAGTTTCGCAGCATTCACGGTCTCCGGCGTGCCGCCGCTCAGGGACATGCAGAAGACCAAAGAGTTTTCGCCGAACACCGCAGGCTGTACACAGTTGAATTCATTGGTGGTGATGTTATAGACCGAGACCTTTTTCGCCTCTTTGCGCAGGAAATATTCACCGATGCCGAAACAGGCATGGGAACCGCCGCAAGCAAGGAAGACCACGTTGGTAAAAGGTTCTTTGCGCTCTGCCAGGATCCCGGAGATGAGCGCTTTTGCATCGTTCAAATCGGTTACTTTCATTATGCTGTGCCTCCGCATATACAGGGAGAAGTCCGGTGTCCGGAAGGACACCGGACAGATTTGTGGGTATCAATATTCCATCTGACGATAGTAACGTCTGACCTTCAGGTCGTGGTTGCGCTCCACCTCAAAGGGTTTCATCAGTGTGTAAACAACAGCGTCTGCCATCAGCGAGGAAAGCAGCGGACGGAATTCCGCATCGACGGGCAGGTCGATCTCCTTGGTATCGAATACCAGAACTTCTTTGGTGAGAGGAGCAATGAAACGCTCGACGCGTTCGCAAAGCTCACGGCCGCCGTCTTCACCTTTTACGATGATGAAGGGGCTGTCCTTCTCAACAAGTTCGATCGTGCCATGGAAGAACTCCGCGGCATTGATGATCTTGGTCCGCATCCACTGCATCTCTTCCATTACGCACATGCCCCAGCAATAAGCGGTTCCGTAGGTTGCGCCAGCGCCGACTACGAAGTGAGGGATATTGCCGTCATGATTCCGGGCTGCATAGTAAATGCAACGGGAGTTAAAGAGTTTCGGCGCGTTCTCGAACGCTTCGCCGCACTTGGCGAACTGTTCTGCAAGTTTCTCGTATTTGGGGAATTCGCCTCTCTTGTAGAAAGCGCGCAGTTCTGCGAAGAAGATCAGAGCATGCATGACTTCGCCCGGAACTTCCTTAAAGAAATAATCGGACAGAGGCTCCATCGGGCTTTCTTTTGCTTCAACCAGTGCAAGGTTGCGCGCGCCTTTGCTGCGGGTAAACTCCATGCCCTTGAGGACGTCCTTGGTGTTTCCGGTAGCAGAGGTCCAGATGCACAGGGATCCCTCGCCAAGCTGCTTGTGATTCATATGCATCAGTTCAGGAGCTGCCTCATTGTAGACAGGCAGATCGGTAAGCTGATCAGCATAGTATTTGAACGGAAGACCATAAGAATAGGTGCCGCCGGTTCCGACATAGAAGATGCTCTTCAGGCCCTTCTCGACTTCGCCGTCAACGATCTCTTCGATTTTCTTCAGGTACTCAGGGAATTTCGCAAAGTTTTCAAGAGACATGATTTCATTCCTTTCAGTTTGTATATTTTGTATATGATGTTCTATTTCTTGGATCAATATTCCATCTGACGGTAATAACGTCTTACAGCCAGGTCGTGGTTGCGTTCGACGGAGAAAGCCTTGCTGAGCGGGCTGACCAGGCAGGAAGCCACAATTGGGGTCACCAGCTCACGGAATTCCTTGTCCAGAGGCATTTCGACCTTTGCGGTATCGAATACGATCACTTCATCAGTAAGGGGCTTCAGGAAAGCTTCGACTCTGTCAACCAGCGGACGGGAGATCTCGTCATCACCCTTGAACAGGATGCAGGGGGTATCCTTCTCCACCAGTTCGATGGCGCCATGGAAGAACTCCGCGGCGTTGATGATCTTGGTGTACATCCACTGCATCTCTTCCATGATGCACATTCCGAAACAATACGCCTCGCCATAGGTGGCGCCTGCGCCTACGAGGAAGTGGAAGGGTGCAAAAGAGTTGCGTGCGGCATAATAGATGGCATCGTTGTTCTGCAGCTCGCGGGCCTTGTCGAACGCCTCGCCGCATTCTGCCAGTTGATCAGCGAATTTCGCATATTCCGGGAAATCGCCCTTCTTGTGGAAAACGTATGTCAGGATCAGCAGCATGAACGTCATATACATTGCGGAACCGCCGTCCACGACGAAGTTGTAGTCTGCCAGGGGCTGCATGGGGTTCTCATCCACGCTCACCACAGCCATATTCTTTGCGCCTTTGCTGCGGGTGAACTCCATCGCCTGAAGGATATCTTTCGTGTTTCCGGTCGCGGAACAGTAAAAGCAGAGAGAGCCCTCACCGAGCTGCTTGTGCTGATTGGTCATCAGTTCCTTGCCGTTCTCCGCATAAACCGGGAATTCAGAAGTCTTCTTCGCAAAGTAGGTCATGGGCATTGCGTAACTGTAGGTTCCGCCCGTTCCCACCAGGAAGATGTTCTTCATGCCGTTTTCCAGTTCCTTATCCAGAATCTCTTCCAGTTTTTTGCGGAACTCAGGGAGTGCGGCATAAGCTTCTTTGAGTGTCTTCATTTGTTCATACCCTCACTTTCTCATTTACGGTTGTTTCATGAAATTAGTGTTTGTTCTTGCTTTTTTATTATACAGGGATAGCAGCGGAAGAATCAATACCTTATATAACGTTATATCGAAAAAACATAATCCCGAACCTCTTTTTTTCCCCTTTACCCGCAGGGCACAGCCAGGCATCACGTGACCGGCGTCTGACCGGTACAGAAGGCAGACGGAACGGAAGCGGATCTCATCAACAAAAAAGAGGAGAAAACTCTTTTCTCCTCTTTCAATTTCATTGTTCTAACGGTCTGACCGCTCAGCTGTCTTTCCGTTCCAGCCAGTTCAGATACCAGTCAAAGCTCTTCTTCACTGCCGCTTCCGGCTCGTCGTAGTATCTCGGATTCATGACCTCGAGCGTCATATATCCTTCATATCCGGCATCCTCCAGATCACGGAAGCATCTTCCCATATCCAGCAATCCGTCACCCAGAGCCAGATGTCCGCCGGGCATTCCGTCCACGATATGGACATGGCCGAACTGTTTCTTGGTGAAAAGATCAGTGAAATCCTTCGGATACTCATCGACCCGGAATGATTCGTCCGTGTCAATCATCGCTTTGATCCCGTCATAGTCATTTACGTCATCCAGCATCCGCTTTTCTTCCGAAGCATAGACGATCATATCGATCCCTCTTCTGGTGAGAGGCTCCAGGACCATGCAGACACCGCGGGATTTGGCATAAGAAGCAAGTTCACGGTAGGAGTCAACACAGCGCTTCCAGCACTCTTCCAGATCCTCATCGTAGAGCCTGTGACCGGAAGTACACAGCGCTTTCTCAGCGCCCAGCACCGTCGCCAGATCCACCGCCTTCTTGAAGACATCGATGCTCCTTCGCCTGGTGTCCGGATTGGATGCACCAAGGTTGATCGGATACATACACTGCTCTGGAGTGACACAGCAGACCTTCAGGCCGTGAGCCCGAATCCGGCTGTCGAACTGTGAAGCTTCTGCCAGAGAGAAATCTTCAAAGTGGATGTGCGGGGTCGCACCCCAGATCTCGATGGTCTCCACGCCGATCCGGTTCATGGAATTCAGGAAGTATTCGAAAGAGTGATGCGGATAGGTGTAGTTGCCTACGGAAAACTGTTCTCTCTTCATTTATCTCCCCTCCTTCAGTGCTCAGCAAAATAATCACGGAACCACTCAAGCGTGCGGCGGATCGCCGTATCCGGATCCGCGTTATATCTGCTGTTCATGACCTCGACCGCTACAGTGTCCGTATACCCGGCAGCATCCAGTTCCTCCAGACAGCGGGTCAGCGGAAGCGTTCCGTCTCCGGGGACCAGATGTCCTTTGTAGTGTTCGCCGACGCCGTCCGAGAAATGGATATTTCCGATACGGTTACCGAAAGCCCGGATATAATCTTCTCCCCACTCGCCGCTTCGAGCTGCACAGTCGATGTCCCATACAGGAAGCAGCCAATCGCCGCCGTCCACGTCCGTCAGAAGCTGTTTGAGTCCCGCTACGTTATTGGGGACCTCAAGTTCGAAGGGATTGACTTCGATGACGAGACGGATCCCCTTGTACCGGGCATAGTTCACCAGTTCCTTCAGAGAATCCACACCGCGCAGATACGCCTCTTCGCGGCTCTCATCATGAACATGTCTGCCGGCAGTAAGGAAAGCCTTCGGAGCGCCGAGGACCTCCGCCACTTCGACTGCCCTTTTGAAATAATCCACACTGCGGCGGCGCTCATTTTTGTTGGAAGCACAAATGTTGATCGGGTATTCGCATTGCTCCGGCGTGACGCAGGATACGGTGATGCCATGGCTGCGGATCTTTTCGCCGAGCTTTTCGACCTGTGTCAGGGTGAAATCCCCGAAATAAAGGTGCGGCTCCGCAGCCCAGAGTTCGATCTGCCGGACGCCCATGTTCTCCATGGAATTCAGAAAATAATCAAAGGAGTGCAGCGGGTAGGTGTAGTTGCCGATGGAAAGTTGGGTTTCTTTCATAGCATGACTCCTTTCTGAAGGATCACAGCGCGTCGAAATAGGCAATCGCCTCTTCGATGTCGATATTGCTTCTGCTGATGAGGCTGTGATCATAGGGGATGCTGAAACCATAGCATCCCTCGGACATACACGCGTATGCACCGCCCATCGCCGCATAGCTCAGAGCCTGCGCAATGAGTTTGTCCTCGCATTCCATCACGTGTTCGTTGTCGTCTCCCCAGCCTGTCACGTCCTCATAGTTCCGCAGGAGTTTCCTGCCGTTGAAATAGAGTGAAGTGAAGGTGGACAGGAAGGTATCGCCGGCGCCAAGTGTATCCACCGGTTTGATGGCGAAAGCCTTCTGGCGATAGAACTTGCGGCCGTTATAGAGAACTGATCCGTTCATGCCCATGGTGCCCACAGCCATCTTTGCGCCGTACTCGTGGACACAGGTCTTCAGGACCTCCTCCACATCTTCCTCGTGTCCGTCGAAGGACATGTAATAGTAATCCACGATGCCGGCGAAAGCCGCTAGATCTTCCGGTCTCCAATAGTTGGTAAAATCACGGACGACCGGAACGTTTCCGTTCCGCAGCAGTTCCAGCGATTCCTCGGTATATTCCGCTTCCGCGTTGATGTAGATCAGGTCATATTCGCCGGTAAGACCGGGTCTGGTCATTTCGGCATCCACAGTATTGATGTCCCGGATCGTTCCGCCGGCGACACCGAAAATACGGTCGCCGTCCTTCACCTTGATCCAGCACCAGCCGGTCTGCCCGTCCCGCACCTGGATATGGGTCGTATCCACGCCGTTGGCAACGCAGGAGTCGATCTGGAGCTTGCCCAGTTCATCATTGCCAACCACGGTCGCTACCGAAGCCTTGTTACCTGTCCGGACGATATTCACCGCCACATTGAAGGGAATGCCTCCGGCAAATACCCGCTCGATATGCCGGTAGATGTCCACATTGTTTGCACCTAAACAATACGCATTGATCATACTCAGTTCCTCCCGTATCCGGTACTTGCGGCACAGAATCGCGCCTCATGTCATTCTATATCGTTATATCATCTATATCTTATCATAAACGCCACTGATTGGCATCTGTCTGCGAAAAAAATCTCCTGATTCGCATAATCCAATAACATAGTTCGCTATCATATTTCCCGCTTGAAACATATTGTGCTCTATGATATGATTTTGAGAGGTATGGTTATGATTTAATACAATTGAAAGCAGGATGTTTGTAATGTCACTGATTTTTGACAGGGACGAACTAAATCTTTCCACTCAAGGAGCACGCTATAAGCAAATCGCGAAGATCATATCACAAAACATCTCCAGCGGAAACCTGAACCCTGACGACAAGATCCCGACAGAACCCGAACTGATGGAGCTGTTCGAATGCAGCCGCATCACGATCCGCGCTGCGATCAAAGAACTCGTCGACAAAGGGCAGTTGATCCGCAGGCAGGGTCTCGGCACGTTCGTAACAAAAGAACTGAAGAACCTGTCCGTCAACGATTTTGCGGGCTTTACCGACAGCTGTATCCGGGACGGACATACACCCCTTACCAAAGTGCTGTCCTTCGGGAAAATGCCGGTGGAGGACCCGGAGATCGCGGAATTCCTCGGCGTCGGAATCCACGAGCCGGTGAACCGTGTTGCCCGTCTGCGTTATGTCGATGAGGAACCCATTATCTTTGAGATCAGCTATGTTTCTGAAGCATACTCCAAACTGATGGAGTCGGATCCCGCCGAATGGGAGAAAGGGCTCTACGCCCTGCTCAAGAAAACATACGGCACTGCGAAGCTTGAAGGAAGGCGCTACTATGACTGCGGAATGCCCACTCCCGACGCCCGGAACCTACTGGGCATCGAAGACGAAAGCAACGTCCTCATCGTCGATGACCTTCACTGGGACAATTCCTACAAGCCGATCTTTTATTCCAAACTCTATTACAAGCCGAATTCTTTCCGTCTTTACTCTTCCTTTGTATCCATGATTTGAACAGATCCGATCCTTGCCTTCCTCCGGGAAGGCATTTTTTTGTCTCCGCAGACATTCTTCCCGACTCTCTTCTATTGAAACCTGCCGTCTCATCCTGTATGCTGATAAGAGAAACGTAATATATCGTATTATTTTCTTCAACATTCGCGGGAGCCATCTATGAAATTCATCGGAACAAAATCATTTTATCAGTCCGTCTTCCGCATCGCGATTCCCATCATGATCCAGAACGTAGTCACCAACTCCGTCAGTTTGGTGAACAATATTACGGTTAGCAATCTGGGTACGGAATCTCTTGCAGGCGTCGCCATCGCGAACACCCTGATCTCCATCTATTATCTCTGCATTTTCGGAGCGATCTCTGCGACAGGGCTCTTTGGTGCGCAGTTCGCCGGCCGCAAGGACTATGACGGGGAGCGGTATGTCTTCCGTCTGATGATCCTTCTGTCCGTATTTTTCAGCGCACTATGGATGGTGTTCTTTCTGGCAGGAGGGAAACCGCTGATCGGACTGTTCCTGCACGATGATGGAAGCACTTCCGATCTGACGCTCACCCTCAGTGAAGGATACCGCTATCTGTCAGTCATGTGCATCAGTTTCCTGCCATACAGTATCAACTCTTCCTATTCGGAGATGCTTCGTGAAAACGGGCGTGCAAGAGTGCCCATGATTTCCAGCGTCGTTGCTCTTGTCCTCAGTCTGGTATTGAATCTGATTCTGGTTCCTCTTCTCGGTGTTGCCGGCGCGGCGGCGGCTTCTGTCGTCTCCCGCTTTGTCGAATGTATCATCAACATCATCTGGACCCACAAATTCCCGGAAGAAGTCCCCTATATCTATGGCGCATACGATACGATGCAGGTTCCTAAGCCGCTTGCGAAGCAGGTGCTCATGCGCGGATTACCGCTTATCCTCTCGGAGACCCTGTGGTCTGTGGGAGAAACGGTGATCACCCAGTCTTATTCCTATCATGGCGTCACCGCTGTGGCAGCGATCAACATGGCGGTCACGATTTCCAGTCTGGTCAATACCGCCTTCTTCTCTCTCGGTGTCTCTATCGGCATCATCCTCGGTAACATCCTCGGTACGGGAGATCTGGAAAAAGCCAGGGACACGGACAACAAACTGCTGGCGTTGTCCCTGTTCGTCGGAACGGTCGTGGGCGTCCTGCTGCTGGGCATCGGCGTCGTCGTCCCGCAGCTTTATGTCAGTCAGACGGAAGAAGTGCGGAAACTTGCCCGGCTGTTCATCTGGTGTGAAGGCGCAGGCGCTCCGTTCCGCGCCTATGGTAACGCCACATATTATACGATCCGCTCCGGCGGCAACACGGTTCTGACTTTTGCCTACGACTGCGGCAGCATCTGGGTCCTCAGTGCAGCAACGGCCTATTTCCTCACTCACTTCACTTCTCTGAGCGTGGTCTGGATCTACTTCTGCGTAAAAATGGTGGAAGGCATCAAGTGCCTTGTCGGCACCGCTCTCGTTGCACAGGGCAGCTGGATGAAGAACATCGTGGAACATGTTGAAACCGCATAAACACAACTTCCATACTGCGCCCGCAGGGTCTCCTGCGGGCGTTTGCTTTTCCTCCATGCCTCAGGGTAAACTGGATGAAGAAATCTATCCGATTGGAGAACATGTTATTGATGAGGAAATACAGGTATCTTCTGGCGGCGCTTCTGCTGGTTCTGATCTGCTTCGTCTATCTCGCAGTCCGCGGAAAAGTAATAACTGTACAGTTCTTATTCCCTGCCAGATCGGAAGTGATCTCACGGGAGTTCAGCGGCGACGGCTCCGTCCGTATGCTTGATGAGCACTGGGAAGGTGACACGCTGCTGATTACCTTCGAAGGGATATCCCCCGGAAAAGTGAACGTCGATATCCTTACAGAGGACGGCACGACCCGGTTTCTCAGACTGTACGTGCATCTCTTCGGGATCATTACGGAAAATGAAATTCTGGGCTACAGCACCGGAAGCGAGATCGTTCCCTGGACAGTCACAATCGACGCGCTTCTTCTGATTGCTGACCAGATCGTCACCTACCGCAGACAGACTGCCGTGAATCTCTATCGCTATGAAAATATCCGTTGCCTTGGTCTTATCTTCTTTCTGATCTTTCTGATCCTCGGACAGGTCACCTATCTGTTTTCCTATCACAGTCTGCTCTCCACCATTCTTTCTATCCTGAGTTCCGCCCAGTTCTTTTCCACCATTCTGCTGCCTGTTGCTTTTGTGGGATCCCTGATCATTCTGATCAGTAATCTCCAACTGATGCGCAAAGAGGGGAAAAACTGGCGCAATATGCTGGGAACGATTACCGGCGCGCTCATCTGTGCCGGAACACTGTTTCCTCTGCTGCTGGGCGAGTTCCTGCAGCGAACGACGCTCGTCGATGTCCACAACATGAATGGAATCGCACTTTATATTGAGATGCTGGTGGAAGCCGGATCCTCCACCATCGTTTCCTATCTGGAATGCGTCCTTCTGGGGACGATCGTGCTCGGTGTGCGGGCGGCAAAGCGGATTCCCGATTTCGATCGGGATTACATACTGATCCTGGGATGCATGATCCGGGAAGACGGTTCTTTGACTCCTCTGCTGAAAGGACGTGCTGACCGCGCGCTGGAATTTGCCGGCATGCAGAAGAAGGCCACAGGGAAGGAACTGACATTTGTTCCTTCCGGTGGACAGGGCAGCGATGAAATCATGCCCGAGGCGACTGCCATCCGGAACTATCTCATCGACCAGGGCGTAACGGAAGATCGAATCCTCACGGAGGAACGTTCCGTCAACACGGAAGAAAACCTTCGCTACTCCCTTGAACTGATTCGCGGGGATTGGAAAGGCGAAGATGAACCGAAAATTGCGTTCTCCACGACCAATTACCACGTGCTTCGCGGCGGGCTCTTCGCCACAAGGCTCGGAATCGCGGCTCAGGGTATCGGCAGCCCCACACGCAGTTACTTCTGGGTCAATGCCTTTGTCCGGGAATATATCGCGACGCTGTATTACGAGCGCAAGTCCCATCTGAAAACCATTCTTTTCCTGTTTCTCTGCATTCTGTTCATGGTGCTTGCCGCCCGCCTTTCCTATAACTCCTGAGTTTCCCATAAATGCAAAACCGGCCCGCTGCCTCCGGGGAGGAACGAGCCGGTTCTGTTTTGTATAAGAGGAGTAAGCCCTTATAGCGATGTTGGTTCAGGTTCAGCGCCTGAAAGGATCTGGATCCAGGAGCCTTTGCGCACCAGAAGATAGACGATGATACATTTCAGGATATCCAGCGCCTTCTCGATCCAGTAGAACGGGATGATCCCGATATCGGTGCGGTAAGCGATGAACAGTGCCGCCGTCACACTGACGCCCCAGATGAAACCGGAGTCGAAAATGAATGTGGTGACGGTCTTCCCGCCCGAACGGATGATATAATACGCCGCATTATAAAAGGAATTGAGGACCGCGTTGAATGCCTCTCCCCAGATAAGCCACTTGGCAATCTCGTGCACCTCAGAAGAAAGATTGGGATAAAAGAACGAAACCAGAGGCCCGAGAACTGTGAGGAGCACGCTGACGAGCAGTCCTACCACTACGGAGAAACCCAGAAGCTGCCTGCTTGCCCGCTCCGCTCCTTCCCGGTCTCCCGCACCGAGCAGATTGCCCATCACGACGCCCACGGCGGCACCGAGAGCAAAAACGGAAACACTGGTAAGAAACTGGATCGTGCTGGCGATATTGACCGCTGCCACGGAACTGAGTCCGCGCACGGAGTAGCACTGCGTGATAGTCGCAACGCCGATCTGCCACACCGTCTCGTTCAGCGTCAGCGGTAATCCCGTGCGCAGGATCTGGAGAGCAAGTTTGCCCGGAACCCGGAAATGCTGGAACGCGCCTTTCAGGAAAGGCATCCGATCCTGATGCGTGTGGCACCACACGATGTTGATGGAAGCCTCAACGAACCGCGACACGATCGTCGCTGCCGCAGCGCCAAGGATCCCGATTCGCGGAATCAGCAAAAAGTTAGCCGCCAGACTGCAGAGCACCCCTGTCACGCTGGCATACATGGGGATCAGATTCTCGTCATTGACACGCAGGATACTGGTATATCCCATGTTCAGTCCCAAAGGCAGGAAAGAAACCAACAGCAGCCGCAGATACCTCGTTCCCTCACGGAGCGCAAGTGCGGTATCGGATCCCTCCGCGTCGCTGTATATGTACAATTTCACAAGCGGTTCTCCCCAGAACAGGAAGATAGCGGCTGAAACTGCGGAGACTGCTACAGCCACCAACAGCATAAAGCGGAAGGTGTTCCTCAGGTTCTCCATGTCTTTTTTCCCGTGAAACTGAGCGCCGAAGATTTCGGCGCCTGACATGGCTCCCCAAACGCACATGATGTAGACGCTCACCAGCTGATTCGCCACGGCGACTCCTGCCAGCTGTTCAGTCCCAAGCCGCCCGACCGTGATGTTGTTTACCAGACCGATCAGGTTTGTGAACGTATTCTGGACCATCATCGGCAACGCGATGGATAGGATTAGCCGGAAGAATTTTTTGTCCGGCAGATAAGTTTTAATAATCGAATTCATCTGATTCATCACGCGATCCGATTATTTCGGAGCGCGTCTTCCGAATACATAATTTTAGTACTACAATAAATATGCTAAACTACTGAGTAACACAAGAGTCAAGGAGTATTTTCATGGGAAGACCGGAGAACACCTATACCGTTGCGGAATTCGCACGCGGTCTCGGCACGACCAAGGACACGCTGCTCCACTATGACAGGATCAGCCTTTTTCGTCCGGATTACGTAGCGGAAAACGGATACCGCTACTATACAGCGAGACAGATCTGGCTTTTTACCCAGATCCAGAACCTGAAAAAAATGGGATTGAGTCTGCGCGAGATCCGGGAGTACATGAACAGTAGGACATCCGCTTCCTACGTGGATCTTCTGGAGCGACAGATCGAGGAAGCAGGCAGCGAGATCAACCGTCTGTACGAGGTAATCGATTCCATGGAACTTTCGCTCAGAGACGCACGTGAAGCACTTTCCAGAAAAGAGGGTTTTGCCGTGGAGAAACTGGAACCGGTATGGGGCATCCGCACCAGTTCGCCTGAAGAAGCGTTCGGCAAGGATTTCCTCAAATTCTGGAAACGTCTGGAAAGGCAATACGGTTTCTCCTGTAACACGCTTTCGGGTGCGGTCCTCATGAACGACATTCTTGAAGGGATCGATTCTGGGGATCAGTGCGAGTATCTGTATCTGCAGCTGAATCCGTTGCGCCACCCCGACGCGGAGATCGTCCGTCCGGGCGGCGATTATCTGGTGGGGTATCATGCAGGCAGAGACTCGGAACTGATGCGGACGTATCAGGAGATGATCGCGTGGGGAAAAAAGGAAAACCTTCGGTTCGGAAAATTCGGTTATGAAGACTACGTGATCTCACAGATCGCTGTGCCGGATGGAAACCGTCATGTAACAAGGGTCAGTATCCAGCTTGAACAGGATTGATTTTCCCCAATTCCCTTTTCCATTCAATATTACATGGTAAAATATGGATAAGGAGGAACTGAAAAATGCGTTATGATGCTCTGAAAAGGCCATATAAAATCTGTAATGTTGAGATACCGAACCGTTTCGTTGTGATCCCCATGACGATGGGTGGCCTCGCCTATGACGAGGAAGGCGGCTTCAGCGAAAACCTCATCCACTATTTTGAACTTCGCGCGAAAGGCGGCTTCGGGCTGATCATCCCCGGTGCCGCGGCAACGGACTACCATGTGGATCCCTATTCCGCGCTGGGTCCCAATGTGAACACAAACCCGCACTGGCAGGAGCGTGCAAGAGTTCTGGTAGACCGTGTTCACGCCTACGGCACCAGGATCTTCTGCCAGCTTACGATGGGTCTCGGCAGAAACTATCCCGGCCTCCCGGGTCCCTCCGAAAACCCGGTATGGCGCAACCCGGACGTAAAATCTCCGGAAATGACAACCGAACAGATCCGTCAGAAGATCGCCGATCTGGTGGACGGCGCAGTTGTCGCCAAAAACTGCGGCTACGACGGCGTCGAGATCCACGCCATGCACTGGGGTTATCTTCTGGACCAGATGGCCATGTCTTTCTACAACCGCAGGACCGATGAGTACGGCGGAAGTCTGGAAAACCGGCTGCGCTGCGCAAAAGAGATCGTGGAAGGCATTCACGCCAGATGCGGTAACGACTTCCCGGTCGGCATGCGTCTCGGCCTTAAGACCTACATCAAGGATTACGACAAAGCAACCCTGACCGGTGAAGAAGAGGTCGGCCGCACACTTGAAGAAGGCGTCGAGATCGCAAAACTGCTGGAACAATATGGTTACGATTTCCTGGATACCGACACCGGCACCTATGACTCCTTCTACTATGCCTGTCCGCCCATGTACAACCCACAGGGCTTCATGATCCCGCTGGCAGCCGCGGCAAAGGCCGTCGTTTCCATCCCCGTCATCGCCGGCGGACGTATGCAGGATTACGATCTGGCATGCAAGGCAGTGGAAAACGGCGAGATCGACGCTGTCGGACTCGGCAGACCATCCCTTGCGGACCCGGATTATCCCAATAAGGTATTTGCCGGAGAGGTGGAAAAGATCCGTCCCTGTATCGGCTGCAATATGGGATGCTTCCGCAGATGTGTGGAGACCGGCGAACCTGTCTCCTGCGCGGTGAACCCGCAGGCTGCAAGAGAGACCGTCCTCGGGCTGAAAACCGGAGACGGCAATAAGAAGATCGTCGTGGTCGGCGGTGGAATCGCCGGAATGGAAGCCGCAAGGACCTCTGCACTGCGTGGCTATACCGTGACTCTGTTTGAAAAGAGCGACCATCTAGGCGGCCATGTGGTGGAAGCCGGTGCGCACAGTTTCAAATCCGAGATCGCCAAACTCAACGAATGGTACAAGAGAGAACTGCAGAATCTGGGTGTGGATGTCAAACTGAACCATGAACCCTGCATCAACTGCATCCGCAAACAGGCGCCGGATGCCGTCATTCTGGCGACGGGCACCCAGGAAGCAGCGCCGGGAATTCCCGGTCTGGACAAGGCCGTCCATTCTCTGGATGCCATTCGCAATCCCGGGAAACTCGGACAGAAAGTCGTCATTGTCGGCGGCGGACTGGTCGGCTGCGAGATCGCGCTGGATGAGGCAAATCACGGAAAAGACGTTACCGTCGTGGAAGCGCTGGATGACATCATGGCTGCTGGCGGAGCTGGTGCGCCATATCCCAACAAGCAGATGATCGTCGACCTCTTTGAAGCCAAGAACGTCAAGGTCATGACCGGCACAAAACTTACCGAGGTCACCGATGAAGGCGCAATCGTGGAAAAGGCGGACGGTACAAAAGATCTGCTCAAGGCGGATACCGTTGTTTCCGCACTGGGCTTCCGTCCTACGCCAAACCTCAAAGAAGAATGGGCAGAACTTGGCGTTCCGATGACCGAGATCGGCGATGCCACCGGAGCTGGCACCATCATGAAAGCGATATGGGATGCCTATGAGGTTGCCAACAGTCTCTAATCCTCCCTGAACAGAAAACCGGAGCGGATCCAAGAACCCGCTCCGGTCTTTTTTTCTGGTTTTTCAGAGGATTCCAAGCACTCTCAGAATGACGCTGACGACAAATCCAATCAGTGCCCACTTCAGGATGGACTGGGACATCACCGGTTTTGTTCCTCTGTTGACGAAATAGATGATGACCCCGACAATCGGGAACAGGAACGCGATCACGTTCAGCCAGATGACGACGCCGTCGGAAGGATCTACATTGGTGTCGGATGGGCTGATGATCTGATTGTTGATAAAATCATTGACCTTGTTTGCAGCGTCGTCGAAACGGTCGTCGATCTTGTTGAACACTTCTCCGGCTTTTTCCTTGTATTCCCCGAACTGAGGGGGATTCGAGCCGGTCACGGGCTTCTGAGGCGCAAGGCCTGTGGGGGCTCCGCAGTTGGGGCAGAAGGCCTGCCCTTCTTTCAGTTCAGTTCCGCAGTTTCCGCAAAATGCCATTATTGTTTACCTCGCTAGTTTTTCTCTTGCAATTTATTGTCAGGATCTGTAGGACAGATCACAATTCGATTGTCTCACCCGGTTCGACGAGAACGCGTCCCGGGAAATTGAAGCGTTCCGCCGCTTCACGGTCATAGAGTGTGCCGAAGGCATTGTGGATCGGAATCGCGTGTTTCGTTCCACAGAGCACAGCACATTCCGCTGCCTCCTCCGGGCCCATGTTGTACTTGCCGTCCGTCGGGAATAGCGCCCAGTCCAGATGGAAAAGCCTGAGTCCAGCCATCTGAGGATATTTAGATGTATCACCTGCCGCATAGATCTTCTTGCCGTCCACCGAAATCACGTATCCGACACATACGGCAGGGTCGTGATGAGCGTTCTCCGCGCGGACCGGCGTGACGGTCACCCACCTGAGACCGAGCACACGGTAATTCCCGTTGACCAGTGCCTCTTCGTTGGTGAAGATCCTGCAGTTCTCACTGCGGTTCGCTACAAGCTGGATCTGATTGTGATCCCCGTGCTGATGAGTGACAAGGATCAGATCCGCAGGCAGATCATATCCGTCTCCGGCATACGGGTCGACATAAATGACTTTCCCCGCTTCGGTCCGGATCCTGTAACTCCCATGCCCCTGATAATACAGTTCCGCCATACAAATGACCTCCTGTGACAGGAGAACGCAACTCATCCGGCAGGTCTCCTCGTTTTTCGTTCAAAGATATGATACACTCAAATTGTGAAAAAAACATATCCGGAGGCGAATATTAATGAAAGTTTTAAGTTTTGGTTCCCTCAATCTGGACTATGTCTATGCCATGGATCACTTCGTTCAGGCCGGCGAGACCATTGCCGCCTCCGACCGGAGCATCCATCGCGGAGGAAAGGGACTGAACCAGTCCGTAGCTCTGGCTTTGGCCGGCGCGGAGACCTATCACGCAGGACGCATCGGGCAGGACGGTCTGATGCTCCAGGACTGGCTCGTCCACAACGGTGTGGATGTATCCCTGCTGGAGATCGATCCCGTGATGCCCACCGGACATGCCATCATACAGGTCGACAGAACAGGGCAGAATTCCATCATCATTCTTGCCGGCACTAACGGAAGCATTACGGAAGGATTCGTGGATAGCATGCTGGAATCCTTCGGTCCCGGGGACTGGATGCTGCTCCAGAATGAGACCTCCTGCCGCGATTATGCCATCCGCAAAGCTGCGGAAAAGGGCATGAAGGTCGCGCTCAATCCTTCTCCCATGACGGAGGAACTCGCCGCCTCCCCCGCGTTGGCGGACGTATCCTATTTCATTCTCAATGAGATCGAAGGCAAGGCCGTGACAGGAGAAACAGAACCCGACGAAATCTGCCGCGTCATGAGAGAAAGATTCCCTGACAGCGTTGTTGTCCTCACTCTGGGCGGAGACGGCGTCGTATATGACGACGGTTCAAAACGCCTGTCCCACGGAATCTACCCTGTCAAAGCGGTCGACACGACAGCTGCCGGTGACACCTTCGCCGGGTACTTCCTCGCTACGCTCTCCAATGGAGGAGATCCTGAGACTGCGCTGCAGCGCGCCAGCAAAGCTGCCGCCATTGCCGTCACCCGTCCCGGTGCTTCTGATTCCATCCCCACCCTTCAGGAAGTGCTGGAAATGGACCTGGGCGAACCTCTTGCGGGCAAATAACCTGAGCCGTTCTTATAAACAGAAATGCCGGAACCATAATGCGGTTCCGGCATATTTTTTCTTCCGGTACGGATTCACCATTCTTTTGTGTCCATCATGATTGTGACCGGTCCGTCGTTGCAGAATTCCACCTGCATCTCGGCGCCGAATTCCCCGGTCTGAACTTCTGCGAAAGGGTAATTCCTCAGTTCCCGGACATAAGTTTCATATGCCTCAACGGAAAGAGGGGGCTTTGCTGCGGCAATGAAACTGGGACGGTTTCCATGACTGGAATCCGCTAACAGCGTGAACTGGCTGACTACCATAACGGAATAGCCCTTATCCAGCGCGGACAGATTCAGTTTTCCCTCCGCATCGTCAAAAATCCGCAGATTTGCGGTCTTTTTCGCCAGTTTTGCGCACAGATCGACCGAATCGTCCGCAGCGCAACCGTACAGAACAAGCAGACCAGGTCCGATGTAACGTGTCTCTTTCCCGTTGATCGTGACTTTCGCGTAACGCACTCTCTGAACCAATGCCTTCATCAGTTCACCCTCTGAATGTCCAGAACGGACTTGATCTTTTTGAGTTTCTCAATAACGGAATCCAGATGTTCACGCCGGCTGACACCGATGGTGATATTGATGGAAAATCTCCGGTCCGTCGTCACCTGCGTGTTGAGCGCATAGATCGGGATATGCATGGAAGACAGTTTTCCGCTGAGGTCCGCCAGCAGGCCGGTACGGTCCAGACAGTGCACGATGATCGTGGCACGGAACTGTTCGTTTGCGGAGTCATCCCATTCTGTCCTCACGAGACGCGCTCTTCCCTCTTCGGACTCCATGGCGATCGCCACATTCCGGCAGTCCTTGCGATGGATCGATACGCCGTGTCCTCTTGTGATAAAGCCGACGATCTCGTCCCCGGGCAGCGGGTTGCAGCAGCGGGAGAACTTGACAAGACAACTGTCCAGTCCTTCGATGATGACGCCATCCACCGCTTTGGCGCGGCTGATCTTGACTTCCTCGATGACCGGCTGGTTCACCGGTTTCTTCAGTTTGTCATATTCCTCGCGGACCTTCGGCATGATCTTGGACATGGGCAGCCCGCCGTATCCGATCTCAGCATACAGTTCCTCGACGGAATTCACTTTCTGACGGCGGACCAGTTCCGCCATGAACGCATCCATCTGATCTGCCGGGATCTGGATCTGTTCACGGCGCAGTTCTCGCTCAAATTGTTGCTTTCCTTCCGCGATATTCTCTTCTTTCCGCTCCTTTTTGAACCAGGCGCGGATCTTGTTTTTGGCTTCAGAGGTCTGGGCGATATTCAGCCAGTCTCTGGACGGTCCCTTATCCTTGTTGTTGGAGGTCAGGACCTCTATAACTTCACTGGAGTTGACCTGATAAGTGATGGGAACGATCCTTCCGTTCACTTTCGCTCCGATCATCCGGTTGCCGACGGCGCTGTGGATCGCGTAAGCGAAATCGATGACCGTCGCGCCGGCAGGCAGATCGATCACGTCGCCCTTGGGCGTGAAAACAAAGACCTCTTCAGGAAGCAGGTCGCTCTTGATGGAACTGAGAATGTCTGTGGCATCCCCGGATTCCTTCTGGCTGTCCAGCAGCTGGCGGACCCATTCCAGGCGTTCATCCATGCTGTTCTTCCCGGAGATACCGGCTTTGTATTTCCAGTGCGCCGCAATACCGAATTCCGCCGCGTGATGCATCTCGAATGTCCGGATCTGGATTTCGAAAGGCGTGGAATTGCGTGCGATGACCGTCGTATGCAAAGACTGGTACATATTGGATTTTGGCGTGGAGATATAGTCCTTGAAGCGTTTCGGGATTGGGCGGTACAGATCATGGACCGCGCCGAGCGCGTTGTAGCATTCCGAAATAGTGTCCACCAGAATCCGGATCGCGTAGATATCATAGATCTCCTCAATGGAACGGCTCTGAACATAGATCTTGCGATAAATCCCGTAGATCGATTTGATCCTGGACTGGATCTCTGCTTCTTTGATCCCGTTCTGTTCCAGTTTTTCACGGATTTCTGATGTGACGGTCTGGATAAAGTTGCCGTTTTTCTTCTGCATATCATTCAGAAGGACTCGGATCTCATTGTAGGAAGTGGGATCCAGATACTTCAGCGACAGATCTTCCATCTCCTCACGGAATTTGGACATGCCGAGCCGGTGAGCAATTGGCGCGTAGACTTCCATCGTCTCCAGAGAAATCTCTCTCTGTTTTTGGGGCGTCATAAAGGATAGCGTGCGCATATTGTGGAGGCGGTCGCAGAGTTTGATGAGCATGACGCGGATATCCTTGCTCATGGCAAGCAGCATTTTGCGAAGGTTTTCCGCCTGTTCCTCCTCAATACTGGAGAATTTGATGTTCCCGAGTTTGGTGACGCCGTCAACCAGTTCTGCGATCTCATTGCCGAACTTTGCCCGGAGTTCTTCCAGCGTCGTTTCCGTATCCTCGACTACGTCGTGAAGCAGCGCAGCACAGAGAGTAGCGTCATCCAGGCCCAGTTCCAGCAGGAGCAGGGCGACATTCAGCGGATGATCGATATAGGGATCCCCGCTCTTTCTGAACTGACCGGCATGCCGTTCATTGGCAAAAACGAACGCACGGCGGATCGCCGGAAGGTCATATGGCCTTCCGCTCTTTTCAATCGCTACTTGTAACTTTGCAAATGTCATAGACGCCTTCTGTTCAATCCCGGGTGACTGCCCGGAATGTAGGTGATTCCATAAGGTCACGTTTCGGAGCGTCCGGTACGATGCTCAGCATCGCCGCCCGGTTTTCCGGTTCAATCGTAATGAACCCAAGTTCCGAGAAGACCCGGATCAGGGTCAGGATCTTTCCCAGGGGAAGGTCTCCAAATTTCCCGCACAGTCTTCGCTCGGTGAACAACTGGGCATTCTCCTGTTTCAGCCGGCGGTAAACCAGCGCCGCATCGTTCCTGGTACACCGGAGCGCATCGCAGTCTGTATGACCGGAGAAGCACAGCCTCCTGTATTCCTCATAGGAATCCAGATCTTCTTTTCGAAAGGAGGAAGATGACAGTGCGCATACGCGCAAAGAAACACAGTCCCAGTTCTGTCCGTGATAAATGCTCAAATTGACGACCACGTCCAGCATCTGACCGACGGAATATTCAAACGCCTCGGGACATACGCCGAAATAAGCGGCGTACATCTGCTGGCCGCCCTGTTTGAGGCCGATCCGCGTATGGCGTTCACCAAGCGGATAAATCCCCGTAAGGACCGCGTTACGGATCACAAAGTTGGGCTCCTTGTTTGCGCTTCCGAACGGAGCGAGACAGCGTAACTGTTCCACGTCCCGTTCATTGAGCTCACTCATCTGGACCTCTGCCTCGATATTCAGCTCCGGGAGCCGGAATTCTCCGGCATGCAACTTGCAGTAAGCAAACAGCCGTTCCTTCAGTACAGGGACATTTCTGGTCTGCATCGTAAATCCTGCAGCCATATCGTGCCCGCCGAACTTCTCCATCAGATCGCTGCAGGAACTGATCATGTCGAACAGTGAGAATCCGGATATGCTCCGTCCGGACCCTTTCGCAGTATCGCCGTCTATCGCAATCACGACGGCAGGTTTGTCAAAGATGTCCACGAGTCTGGAACAAACGATTCCCATGACACCGGGGTGGAAATCTTCCCCGGCAATAAACACAAGCGGGTCAGCAACCTTTCCGGGATCATCGCAGAAATACTGCTGGATCTTCCTGGTAGTCTCCGCCTCTGCATCCTGACGCTGCCGGTTGAGTGTTTCCAGCTGTTCCGCCAGTTGTTTCGCCTCCTCCTGATCCTCTGTCAGGAGCAGGGAGAGAGCCATTTCAGCGTCTCCCATCCGTCCGGCAGCATTTAGTCTCGGCGCAATAGTGTATGCCACATTGGATTCGTCCATCTGATCCAGGGAAAGCCCGACGGTTTCGCAAAGCGCACGCAGGCCGATCAGATCGCAGGAACCGAATTCCCGAATCGATCTGGAAACGATGTACCGATTCTCGTCAAGCAGCGGCATGATATCCCCGATAGTGCCGATCGTCGCGAGCACGCCGTAACGTTCAATGGCCTCGTCCATGGAGATATCCTCCAGAACTGCCGCAAGTTCCAATGCGACCCCGACTCCGGCGATATCCTTGAACATGGATGTATCATCCAGCCTGTGCGGGTTGACAACGGCATCTGCAATGGGCAATTCTTCTCTCGCCACGTGGTGGTCCGTGATGACCATCGAAATGCCGAGTTCTCTGGCATATGCCGCCTCATCGTAGGCAGATATCCCGTTGTCCACTGTGACGACCAATGATACACCGGAATTTTTAAAATGCTCCAGCACCTCTTTGGAAAGACCGTATCCGGAGCCTTCTCTCGACGGAAGTGCACAGACCACATCCGCACCGAACCCGGAAAGGCAGCGGTACATCAGTGTCGTCGCGGTCAGTCCATCCGCATCATAATCTCCGTAGATCGCGATCTTTTCATCGTTCTCGATCGCTTCACGGATCCGCTTCGCGGCTTTGTCCATATCCTTCCTTGCGAGCGGATCCAGAGTTTCAGGGCTGCAGTCCAGAAACGCTCTGGCACTTTCCGGATCGTTATAGCCTCTGGCTGCCAGCACCCGTGCGGGAAGGATTCCGATATTCAATTCAGAGGAGATTCGGCTGACCACTTCAGGGTCTGTCCTGTGCTGGATCCAACGTCTGATCGCCATAGCGTCGATCTACTCCATTCTGTATTTTTCTATGATCGCAGCGGCTGTACGCAGTCCGTCCACCGCAGCGCTCATTATGCCGCCCGCGTATCCCGCGCCCTCGCCGCAAGGGTAGAGGCCATCGGCTCCAACCGCTGTACGGTCTTCCCCGCGGGCAATCCGGAGCGGAGAGGAAGTTCTCGTCTCCACACCGGTAAGGACCGCCTCCCGGTCCTTGAAACAATCCATCTTTCTGCCGAAGGTCAGGATCCCGTCCCGGATCGCTCCGGAGTAGGTCTCTCCAAGGATCTTCCACAAATCATAGGGCACCACGCCCCTGGCATAAGTCGGGACGACATGTCCCTGTTTCAGCCCTTTTCTGGCATCCAAAAAGGAACCCACATCCGAAGCCGGAGCAAGATAGCCACCGCCCACGGCGGCATATGCCGCCCGCTCCAGATTCCGCTGGAATTCCAGCGCCCTGTATGGATTGTATCCGAAATCCTTTTCCGTCACGGAAACGCAGATCGCACTGTTGGCGTTCTTTCCGTCACGGGCATGATTGCTCATACCGTTCGTCACTGTGCCTCCGAATTCGGAAGCTGCGGGAACCACTTCCCCGCCCGGACACATGCAGAAAGTATAGACTCCTCTGTCTCCGACACGGGTCGAAAGATTGTATTCACCCACCGGCAGCCGGGGATCACCGGCGAATTTACCATAAAGGGAACGATCAACGTCTTCCTGAAGATGCTCGATCCGCAGTCCGATGGAAAACGGCTTCGCCGTCATGACCAGATCCTTTCCGGACAGCATCGCAAACGTATCCCTCGCGCTGTGCCCGATAGCAAGCACCACCACCTCCGCGGGCATCTGCCCGTCGGTGCAGGTGATCCCTGCCACTTTTCCGGAACGGATATCGATGTCATCCAGGCGGCAGAGAAAACGGACTTCACCGCCATACGCCTCGATGGACTGCCGCATCTGGCGGATGACACGCCTGAGCAGGTCAGTTCCGATATGTGGCTTCGCCTTATACAGAATCTCTTCCGGAGCACCGAACCGGTGGAATGTCTTCAGCACATATTCGCAAAGTTCATCGTGGATCCTGGAGACCAGTTTCCCGTCCGAGAACGTCCCTGCTCCCCCTTCGCCGAACTGGATGTTGGTGTTGGGGTCCAGCGTGCCGTCCGCAAAGAAAGTGGAAACTGCCTGGACTCTGGACGCAACGTCGGCACCTCGTTCCAGAAGGATCGGGCGATATCCGTACTGTGCAAGCAGATAGGCAGCAAACAGACCCGCAGGACCGCTGCCGACGACGACCGGCCTTGTATGGAGAGGTTCCTTTCCGATCTTCGGAACGAACCGGTGTTTCTCTGCGTATACCGTTTTCGGCTTGCCTTTGGCGATCTCCTGCTCCAGTGCATCGTCCCCGAATGTGGCGACCACGGAACAGATCTGGGCAGGATTTCCTCTCCTTAGATCAAATGATTTCTTTCGGACACGGTAAATTCCTTCGGCGTCCGTATCCAGAACTTTTCTGGCTTCCGCTACCGCTTCCTCATCCGTTGCGCCAAGAGGAAGACGGATATCCGATACGACGATCATGGCCTGGTGACCTCAACAGTCACACGGTAGTTGCCCGCGACCCAGACGTCGGATTTCGCCGGGATGAAGAAGCGCACCGGCGCAGTGACTGTGCCCTGCTGTCCGGTGATCAGGGAAGCGTCCACTTCCGCGATAACGCCGGATGGCAGCAGATCCTCCACACCCTGTTCCGTTCCGATGACAGTCACACCGTTAATGGATCCGGAAAGCACTTTCACCTCGTAACCTTCCGGAACATTATTGACCCGGATATCCTCCACCGTGATCTTTCTGGAAGCAAGCCCTTCCTCATCGAATGTCACCGTCACAGTCTCGATATTGTCCACATTGGCATAACCTGTAGACAGGGAAATATCAAAGGTGTAAACATTTCCGAACGTATAGCCGGCAAGATCGATATAACCTATTGTCTTCTTCCCCAGCGAATCGATATTCTCCGCTGTGGAAGCCACCTTGATTCTGTCCGGAGACAGCGTATATTTCAGGATCGAAAGATCGAAACCGTCAGGGACATTGGCAAATCCGACCTCCAGTTCCAGTTCTCCCTCTTTATATACGGGAATCAGGATCTCCACTTCGGAATAATCGAGGCGGAACGCGTCCTTCGGAATCTCATTGCCCTGTTTATCCAGCAGAACGATGGTTCCCTTCACAGACTCGGTAGATGAAATCTCTCCGCTGAGCGATGCCTTCGCAATCACCTGATCGATCCGGGAGATTTCCGTCTCGGAACCGGCTATCAGAATCGTGGACGGCGTGCAGGTGATTGCCTGCAGTACATATTCCTCCGCCACATCAAGGCCGTCGACCTCCGGAATAACGGTGAATTTTTCGGAAACAACCTCATCAAAAGTGAGGTTCAGTGTCGCAGGTGTGATGGAATCGATATTGAAATTCTGGAACTGATTGGTCTTCTCAGCCTGAAGAGGCAGTGAATATGTTCCCTCCCTGCTGACAGAAGAAAAATCGGGGGTCACCTCGAAGTCCTCCGCCTTCAGACCGCCGATGACGGTACGGTCGCCGGAAACAACGATGCTGACGGTGTAGGTCATTTCCCCGTTGTCGATGATCTCAAGGCCTCTTGCCTGGAAACTGGTACCGGAGGAAGGGATCTCCACTTCTATTCCGTCAATGGTTCTCGTCGCTGTCCGGTTGACGGACAGGACGACCACTGCCCACAGGACAAACGCCAGGAGCAGGGAAAGTACCATGACATGAGGCTTACTGCTGAGCCATTTACTGTTTTGAACCCTGTGCATTCTTCAATATCCTCTTATACCAGACTTGGTTTTCTTCATCTTCATCCTTCTTCGGGCAGAGTTCGTCTGTCAGCATCTGGAAAGCTCTGTTCTTGTCCAGCTGCCGGACAATGATCCCGTTCTGCGCGACGGAAATGTATCCGTTTTCTTCCGAAACGACCAGGACCAGAGCATCCGTATTCTCGCTGATGCCCAGAGCGGCACGGTGGCGGGTGCCCATTTCTCTGCTGATCTCCAGGTTGTGAGAGACCGGCAGCAGACATGCCGCAGCGACGATCCGGTCCTTGCGGATAATGACGGCTCCGTCATGAAGAGGGGCGCCTTTATAGAATATATTGCCGATCAGTTCCTCGCTGACTTCCGCATCGATGGTAGTGCCGGTGGCGATGATATCTGTCAGCGGCGTTTCTTTCTCAAAAACGATCAGCGCACCGGTATAGGTGTTGGACAGACTGACTGCAGCGGAAGTGATGATGTCAATGGCTTTTCGCTGAGCGTCCTGTTCCGTATTGCCGAGTCTGCTGATAAATAGGGAACGTCCCAGTTCCGTACGCCCGATTCTTTCCAGCACCGTACGGAGTTCCGGCTGGAAAATGACGACCAGGACGACGAGTCCGTACCGGAACAGGTAATCGATGAGGAATTTGATGGTGCGAAGCTGGAGCGCGGTTGACAGAAAATAGGCTGCGAGAAGCACGACAGCGCCCTTGATCAGAAGCCCCGTACGGGTATGGATCAACAGATTGATCACCGTATAGATCAGGTAGGCGACAATGATGATATCCAGACCATCCCGCCAGGAAAAGGTGTTGAATACCGTCATGAACGCACTGCCCAGTGCGATAAGCAGATTCTGCATACCCCTCTCATGCTCCTTTCATCAATGTGACCGCATGACACGCGATCCCGAGTCCTTCGCCGGTAAATCCCAGCCCTTCTTCTGTCGTGGCCTTGACGCTGATTCGTTCCACCGACAATCCCAGATCCTGCGCCAGATTGGCGCGCATAGCGGGGATGTGAGGAGCCAGTTTCGGTCTCTGGCAGAGTACCGTGACATCCACGTTTACCGGGCAGAAACCCGCTTCGGCGGCAAAGCGGACGCTCTCACGCAGGATGATCCTGCTGTCCGCGCCTTCCCATCTGTCGTCTGTATCCGGGAAGTGTTTCCCGATATCTCCGAGAGCAGCTGCGCCGAGGATGGCATCTGCGACAGCATGCAGCAGGACGTCTGCATCGGAATGACCGAGAAGCCCTTTTTCAAAGGGGATCTCCACTCCGCCCAGGATCAGCTTACGCCCCTCCGTAAGGCGGTGAACGTCATAACCGTGACCTACACGGAAGCCAACTTCACCCGTCTGCATCTTTGCCCTCACCACATCCTCCGGAGAGGTAATCTTGAAATTCGTCCGTTCGCCGGGAACCAGTTTCACCGGGAGTCCTGCTTTTTCGAACAGCTGACAATCGTCAAAAGTATCTGTCTCGTCCTGGATCAGGCTCCGGTAGACGTCCAGACGGAAGACCTGGGGAGTTGAGACAGCGCGCAAAATAGAACGATCCGGCGTTCCCGTGACAAAATCCAAACCGTCCACCGTTTTCACCGTATCCACTACCGCCGTAGCAGGAGCGGCAGCCCCGATCTCTTCCGCCGCCCTGATCACAGCAGTGATCAGTTCGGCAGAGACAAAAGGCCTTGCCCCATCGTGGATCGCGACAAACTCCGA
>JAEEGL012006656.1_pt1 | contig 25397 bp, 23 predicted proteins | sample 9134231 | NCBI WGS metagenome assembly JAEEGL01 (sample SAMN16246548, study PRJNA631951) | gut metagenome | biome: gut microbiome; feature: rumen; material: fiber-attached | host: Bos | place: Iran: Karaj | collected 2018-10
CCAGATCGTTGAAGCCGTACATACAGTACTTGAGAAAACCCCGCCGGAACTGGCTGCGGATATAGCGGACAGAGGGATCGTGCTGACCGGAGGGGGATCGCTCCTGCAGGGGCTTGAGGAACTTCTGACCAGCAAGACCGGTATCAATACCGTGACGGCGGAAGATCCCATGACAGCCGTCGCGATCGGCACCGGCAGGTACGTTGAATTCATTTCGGGCCAGGGCTTTATGAGGGAAGGCTGAATCAGGACTGCCGGCCCGGCATCTTCGTCATCATCATTCCATGGAAGTTCTTAAAGGCTATGTGAGCCGCATCGTCTTCAGAAACGAAAACAACGCCTATACAGTATTTGAACTGGTGCAGGGAACAGAGACTGTGACCTGCACCGGTATTATTGCGTCCCTGACAGAAGGCGAAAGCTGTATCCTTTCCGGCCGCATGGTCAGCCATCCCGTTTACGGTGAACAGTTCCATACGGAAACATATGAGGCCTGCGCGCCTGAAGGTCTGCAGGCTGTGCAGCGTTATCTTTCGTCCGGCGCCGTTAAGGGAGTCGGCATGGCGCTGGCGGAAAGGATCGTGAAAACCTTCGGGGACGATACCATGCGTGTCCTCGATGAAGAGCCGGAGAGGCTGTGCGAGATCAAAGGCATCAGTGAAAGGATGGCCCGGGAGATCGCCGCGCAGCTCGAGGGCAGGAAAGATCTGCGGGAAGCACTGGTATTTATGGAAGGATACGGCCTGAGAGGACAGGCCGCTCTGGACATCTACAGGGCTTACGGATCGGAACTGTATACCGTGATCCGCCATTATCCTTACCGCCTGTATTATGAGATAGACGGGATCGGTTTCGCCAAAGCGGACGAGATCGCGGCCCGGACAGGGGCAGTCACGGATCCGGACGAAAGGATCAGGGCGGCGCTGGTCTATATCCTGACGCTGGCGCTCGGTGACGGGAACATCTACCTTCCGATGGATGAACTGGTCCAGGAATGCATGAAACTGCTGTCCGCAGGAGCCGATGAGGACAGCATCAGGATCCAGGCTTCCAATATGGCCATGGACGGCAGGCTCGTCATCCGCAGGGAGGGTGAAGTCTATCTCAGAAGATGCTGGATGACAGAACAGGAGATCGCCGCCAGGCTGACCATGCTGGACAGCGTCCGCCCCGACCGGGCAGAGGTCAGAAGGCTGAAGCGGCTGACGGAAACGGTGCTTCGCGAGGAAGAGACCGTACCGGACAGGGAGCAGGAAGAAGCGCTGCGGTATGCGGCGGAAAGGACGGTGCTCCTTATCACCGGAGGTCCCGGTACGGGCAAGACGACGGGGATCAACGCTATTATCCGCATGTTCGTGCGCGCGGGATTGGACGTTGTGCTGGCTGCGCCGACGGGCAGGGCAGCGCACAGGATGAGTGAAACGACAGGCTTTGAAGCCTCTACACTGCACCGCCTGCTGGGGGTCCGGCCGGAGAGGGACGCGGCCGGGACCAGATTTGAAAAAGACGAGGACGAACCGCTGGAAGCGGATGCTGTCATCGTCGATGAAATGTCCATGGTGGATGAATTCATTTTTCATGCCCTGCTGAAAGCGCTCCGGCCGGGCACAAGGCTGATCATGGTCGGCGATACCGACCAGCTGCCGAGCGTGGGCCCGGGAAGCGTGCTCAAAGACATCATCGGTTCGGGAAGGTTTGCCTGTGTGAGGCTGGAGCACGTATTCCGCCAGGCTGCCCAAAGCGGCATCGTCATGAATGCCCACAGGATACTGGAGGGAAAAGGGACCGTTCTCGATAACAGGAGCAGCGACTTTTTCTTCCTGAGGAGAAACGACCCGGCAGTCATCTACAAGCATATGGTCGAACTCAAACGCGACAGGCTGCCTGCATGGCTGGGCTGCAGCCCGGGTGACATACAGGTCCTGACGCCGATGAAAAAGGGCCCGCTGGGGGCTGTCAGGCTGAACCGGGTGCTGCAGAGCGTCCTGAATCCGGAAGATGGGCGCAAAGCCGAGATCCGATACGGGGAAAGTGTTTTCAGGGTCGGGGATAAAGTCATGCAGACCCGCAACGATTACCAGCTGGCGTATGAAAAGCGTGACAGTGCGGGGTTCCAGACGGAGACCGGGACAGGGATCTATAACGGCGATTTCGGCGTGATCGAAGAGATCGACAGAGCGGCGGGGACACTTACGATCCGTTTTGACGATGACAGGATCGTGGATTATCCGGTCCAGTCCCTGGAAGACCTTGAACTGGCCTATGCCATCACAGTCCATAAATCCCAGGGATCGGAATATACAGCGGTGCTTCTCCCCCTTATGCCGGGCCCCGAAAGCCTGTTCAACAGGAACCTGCTTTATACCGCGGTGACAAGGGCCAGGGAAGCGGTCGTTATCCTGGGTGACGAGAATACGATAAGGAGCATGGAGAACAATACTGCACAGAATATCAGATATACAGGACTTATGCAGGCCCTTGCTGACTGCATCGGCTGATCTTATTTTTCCGAGGCGGTGCCCTGTCTGCGACCGGCCTGTGCGGCCGTTCGGTGCCCTGATCTGCGATGAATGCAGCGATAAACCGGTACATACGGAGGATGCAGCTAAGTACGGCGTTTTCTGCCGGAAATGCGGCCGGCCGCTGAAGACACCGGAGAGTGTGGCTGACGGCCGGTGTGAGAGCTGCCGGGGACAGGGACATTTATTTATGCGGGGTACGGCCGTCTTTATGTATGCTGGCATGAAAGACTCGCTGTACAGGTTCAAATATGAAGGACGGGCGGAATACGCAGACTACTACGCAGGGGAAATGGCCCTGAAGCTTACGGAGTATTTCAGGCCTGACGAGGCGCAGCTCATCGTCCCGGTACCGTTGGATAAGAACAGGCAGAAAAGCAGAGGATACAACCAGGCGGGCCTCCTTGCAAAAGGTATATGCAAAAGGACGGGACTGCCGCTCGGAGAGCACGCGCTTGACCGCGTAAGACGCACACTCCCGATGAAATCCGTAACAGCCGCCGAAAGGCGTGATAATTTGAAAAACGCTTTTATTGCTCACAGTAATGATGTAAAATTTAAGATGATTATGCTTGTTGACGATATCTATACTACCGGCGCAACGATGGATGCCTGCGCGATGGCGTGCCTTTCGGCCGGAGCCGCGGGAGTGAATTTTATTGCTCTCGCGATCGGAGAAGACGCATGATAAACGACGAACGCGTATACCAGATGACACAGATCGCCCTGTATGAAAAACAGGACGGAGCCGCTGATGAGAGGATCAGGTCATACTACAGGACAGACTACCTGTCGATGCAGATGATGGTCTCTTTTTTCTGCGGGTCGGTCTGCTTCGCGCTGATCTTTGGTGTGTACGCAATCTATCATTTTGACGAGCTTCTGCTGAAGGTCTACGGAGAGGACGTGGTCGCACTGATCACGCAGATCGTCCTCTACTATCTGATCTTCATAGTGGCGTTCCTGCTTCTGACTTTCATAATCTATTTCTTTCGCTACAGGAGCGCCCTTGCCAATCAAAGACTCCTGTATAAGGCTTACGGGAAACTGATGGAAAGCTACGAAGCGGAAGACGGGCAGAGGTGACTGTATGCTGATGCTGCTGGAATACAGAGAAAAACTGATAAGTATCTACCGGAGTTTTGAAAACTATATACGTCCCGCATTCAGGTTTATCGCACTGCTTCTGGTGATGATCGAACTGAACGCGTCCACCGGATACAGCGATACGCTTTCGGGAATGCTGCCGACCCTGATCGTCGCGCTGCTCGGCGCGCTGATACCGGTGAATTATACCGCGGCGATACTGCTGATCGTGACTACGCTTCAGCTGTATTCCCTGTCCCTTGAGACCGGCATCATCATGGCAGGGCTGATGCTCCTGATCTTCCTGGCCTATCTCAGGTTCTCGCCGAAGGATACCTGGCTGCTGATCCTGATGCCGTTATTTGCCAAGCTTGGCATACCTTACCTGCTTGCCATAGCCGGCGGCCTTTTATACACGCCTTTTTCGGCGGTAAGCTGCGGGCTGGGGCTGCTGGTGGCCGGTTATATAGGATATGCGGCCGACAACAGCCAGAGCTTTAAGGATGCGGCTTCTTCCGAATTGGTCGAGCGTTTCCGTTTCGCCCTGGACGGCGTGGCGGATGATAAAAAGATCATTCTTATGATCATATCCCTGGCGGGTATCGTTGTCGTCGTATGGGTCATCCGCAGACTGCAGATCAAGATGGCATGGACGATCGCCATCGGCGCCGGCGCAGTGGCAGGCCTTCTCATCATGCTGATCGGCGATATGCGCATGAACACCGGTATTTCCATAGGAGGGGCTTTCCTCGGGATGCTGGTTTCGGTCATCCTGGCCCTGGCCATACAGTTCATGATGTTCAACCTGGACTATTCGGGCATCGAGAACGTCCAGTTCGAGGATGACAGCTATTACTATTATGTAAAGGCAGTACCGAAGGTAAGTGTCGCGGCGCCTGCCAGGACGGTCAAGAAGATCAGCCCTTCACGCGGCATGCGTGACGACGCTGAACAGGCAGCAGGGAACAGGCCCCGGAAAAAGAAGAACAGGAAGCAGCCCGGGCCTGCGCCTGTATATGATGACACACAGAGCCTGTATATGCAGGACGACGGGAATTACGATTTTGATCAGAATTATGACGACGGCGGATATTATCCGGAGGACGGCTATTATGCGGATGACGATGCCGACGGCGGGAATTGGAGCTGAACAGGATAATTATGCAGCGTTTACGGGCTATACTGTCTAATTATTTTACGGATATTCATATACCCAGCATCAGATGGACGGATATCGTTGAGATCATCGTCCTGGCGGTACTCATCTATTATCTGATGATCTGGATCAGGAAAACAAGGGCATACGCAATGCTGCGCATGCTCCTTATCGTTATTGTATTTGTCATTATTGCAGCCCTATTCAACATGACAACGATCATGTGGGTGGTCCAGAATGTCGCCAGCGTGGCGATCCTGGCCATCGTTGTGATCCTGCAGCCGGAGCTGAGGCACGGGCTGATGGAGCTCGGGCAGAAGAATTGGGTAGGGAGCATCCTGCAGCTTGGCGGCAGCGAAAACGGACGGTTCTCCGACCGGACGATCGATGAGATCATCAGGGCATGCGCGGAAATGGCCAAGGTCAGGACCGGTGTCCTCATCGTCATGGAGCAGGAGATACCGCTGACAGAGTTCGAAGATACGGGGATAGAGATCGACGCTGTCGTCTCCAGCCAGCTTCTGATCAATATTTTCGAAAAGAATACGCCTCTGCATGACGGGGCCGTGATCATACGCGGCGACAGAGTCGTTGCTGCCACATGTTACCTGCCGCTTTCCGAACGGCCCATCGACAAGGACCTGGGGACAAGGCACCGTGCTGCCCTCGGCATGGCGGAAAGTTCCGACGCGCTGGTCATCGTCGTTTCCGAGGAAACAGGACATATCAGCCTGGCATACAGAGGAGAGCTGGACAGAGATGTCGATGCCGGCACTCTCAAGGCTGCACTGGTGAAGATCCAGAACAAGAGCGAGCAGGACCAGCCGAAGGGTATTTTCAGATTCTTTTCCAGAAAGGAGAAAAACGGTGAAAAAAACAACTGACAGACCGTGGTTTCTCCGCAATCTCCCGCTCAGGATCGTTTCTGTCATTATCGCGGCACTGATGTGGCTGCTTGTGACCAACGCCAGCAACCCGACGATCGTCATCCAGGTCAGCAGCGTGCCGGTCAAGCTGAGCAATACAGAGGTGATCACGGACCAGGGAATGGTCTATTCTGTCCTGGACAACACCGATTTTATTCCTACGGTCTATATCACCGCGCCCAGGTCGATCGCGGATGCCATACGGTCGGATAATGTCGTAGCGACTGCCGACCTCAGGGAACTGACCGCGGACAATACGGTCAGGATCAGACTGGACACCAATATTTACAGGAATCAGATCGAGAGCATATCCGGATCCAATGAAACGCTGCATCTTGCCATTGAGAACAGGACCAGGAAGACGTTTACGATCCAGACGGCAACGGTGGGCGACGTCGCGGAAGGATATGTGATCGGCGATGTGACGGCAGAACAGAACCAGCTCCGTGTTTCCGGCGCTGAATCTGTCGTTTCGGCCATAGACAGGGCTGTTGCTACAGTGGATGTCACCGGCGCGACCGGAAACATCTATACGGACGTGGATATCAGGCTGTATGACGAAGCCGGCAACGTGATCGATCCGGCCGGCCTGACGATGAATATCACCAAAGTCAGAATGACGGCAACAGTGCTTATGACAAAAGATGTGCATATCGGCCTTGTCGGCGTTGCGGGCTTCCCGGCGTCGGGATATCTGCTCAGCGGGGAAAACAGCATCACTCCCGACCATGCAATGATAGCCGGCCGGCCGTCAGCCCTTTCCGGGATAACAGAGATCATGCTGCCCGCGGAAGCGGCCAATGTGAGCGGAAGGGATACCACACTGGTCAGGCAGATCAATATAAACAACTATCTGCCTGAAAATACAAAACTGGCCGGACAGGGATTTGAAGGGATCGTCGAAGTCTCGATCGGCATCGTTCCGAAAGCCTATCAGACTGTCCAGATCGCCGCGGATTCCGTCGAACTGATCAATGTGCCGGAGGGATACATCGCGGGGACGCCGGCCCAGATCGAAGGAAGCGCGCCTGCTTCGATACCTGTAAAGATCTCCGGGGAGGAAGCGGATGTGCTGTCCATCACGCCTGATATGATCAGCGCTTACGCGGATCTGTCGGAAGTTTCGGACCAGATCAGTAAAATCGCGGAGGCCGGAAGGATCCTTACGAATGTGAAGATAACGCTTCCGGAAGGCATTGAGCAGGAAGAGCCGGTCTCCTTGACGATAGTCGTTGTAAAGAACGAGTAAGGATCCTGAAATAAAAACTGTAAAGGGGTATGGCAAAAAATGGTTAGTCAAAAGGTGCTTATCAAGAATCCTACAGGGCTTCACTTGAGGCCGGCAGGCATCCTCTGCAAGGATGCCATGCAGTTCAAATCACATATCACGTTTACATTCAAGGATACAACGGCAAATGCCAAGAGCGTCCTGAGTGTGCTGGGGGCATGTGTCAAATCAGGCGATGAGATCGAACTGTTCTGCGACGGACCCGACGAGGAAGAAGCCCTGCAGAGCCTGGTCAGTGAGATAGAGAGCGGGCTGGGTGAATAAAAAAACCGAAGAATAATGCAGCTGCTTTATTCTTCGCTTAAAGGTCTGCGCTGTGCGCAAACCTTTAAGATGATCTGATGCAGCAATAAATATGGAGGAAATATGGCAGACAAAAAACTGGTAGAAGAGATCACCTCGATGGAGGAGGATTTCGCGCAATGGTACACTGACGTATGCATCAAGGCGGAGATGATCGCCTATTCGCAGATAAAAGGCTTTATGGTCATAAAGCCGTGGGGATATGCAGTCTGGGAAAGAATGCAGGCACTTCTTGACGCGCGCTTCAAAGCGACCGGCGTTGAAAATGTCTACATGCCCATGCTTATTCCCGAGAGCCTTCTGAACAAGGAAGAGGAGCTGGTCGAAGGATTTGCCCCCGAAGTCGCCTGGGTCACCTCCGGCGGGAGCGAACCGCTGACAGAGCGCTACTGCGTCAGGCCTACGTCCGAAACGCTGTTTTCGGAATTCTATCAGACGGATGTCCATTCCTACAGGGATCTTCCGAAGGTCTATAACCAGTGGTGTTCCGTTGTCCGCTGGGAAAAGGAGACAAGGCCGTTCCTCAGGTCCAGGGAATTCCTCTGGCAGGAAGGCCATACTGTCCATGCGACCGCGGAAGAAGCCAGGGAACGCACGCAGCAGATGCTGAATGTGTATGCTGATTTCCTCGCAGAGGATATGGCGATCCCGACAGTCAGGGGCCGCAAGACCGACAAGGAAAAGTTTGCCGGTGCCGAAGCCACATATACCGTCGAAGCGCTGATGCACGACGGCAGGGCTCTGCAGTCCGGTACCAGCCATGATTTCGGCGACAAGTTCGCAAAAGCCTATGATATCAGGTTCACCGACAGAGATAACCAGCTTAAGTATGCCTTCCAGACTTCCTGGGGGCTTTCAACGAGAGCGATCGGCGCTATGATCATGGTCCACGGTGATGACAGGGGCCTCGTGCTCCCGCCCAGGGTCGCGCCCCTGCAGGTCTGCGTCGTTCCGATCCAGCAGAAGAAGGAAGGTGTCCTGGATAAGGCTTTCGAGATAAAGGAACTGCTGTCAGGTGCCGGTTTCAGGGTCAAGGTCGACGATACCGAAAAGAGTCCCGGTTACAAATTCGCGGAATGCGAGATGCACGGAATCCCGCTCCGTGTGGAGATCGGACCCCGTGATATCGAAAAAGGCGTCTGTGTGATCGTGCGCCGTGATAACGGGGAAAAGGCTGAAGTAGAGATCGACAGGCTCGCAGATACGGCTGCAGCCCTTTTGGAGCAGATCCAGAAAGACATGCTGGCGAAGGCGTCGGCATTTATGGAAGAACACACATACAGTGCTTCCGGCGCCGAAGAATTCAGGCAGCTCTTTGCGGAAAAGACCGGTTTTGTCAAAGCCATGTGGTGCGGCGACAGGGCCTGCGAAGAAAAGATCAAGGAAGAAATGGGCGTTACCAGCCGCTGCATGCCTTTTGAACAGGAAAAGGTCGGCGAGACCTGTGTATGCTGCGGAAAACCGGCTGTTAAGATGGTCTGCTGGGGCAGAGCATATTGATCGCTGTCCTCCGGTCAGATGATGGATTCCGTTCATATAGAGCTTCCGGATGAAGTAAATAAAATAATCAGCACCCTTGAGTCCGCGGGCTTCGAAGCCTATGCGGTCGGCGGATGCGTGCGGGACTGCCTGCTCGGCAGGATTCCCACAGACTGGGATATTACGACCTCTGCAGATCCTTCGGATGTGCAGAGGCTTTTTTACCGTACGATCCCGACAGGGATCGAGCACGGGACGGTCACCGTACGGGAAAAAGGCAGGAATTTCGAAGTGACGACCTTCCGTATAGACGGAAAGTACAGTGATTCCAGGCATCCGGAAAGTGTAACGTTCACATCATCCCTGCGGGAAGACCTGGCCAGACGGGATTTTACCGTCAATGCGATGGCTTACAGTCCCGCCGCCGGCATTGTGGACCTTTTCGGCGGGCAGGATGACCTGAAAGACCGCGTCATTCGTGCCGTGGGCGACCCGGAACAGCGTTTTGGCGAAGACGCGCTGAGGATACTGAGGGCCCTGCGGTTTGCCGCCCAGCTCTCCTTCGATGTGGACAAAGATACGGAAGAGGCCGTCAGAAAGCTTTGCGGGACACTTAGTAAGATCAGTGCGGAAAGGATACGGACCGAACTGGAAAAGCTGCTGCTGTCGGAGCATCCGGAACTCCTGGTCAAGGCTTACCGCCTGGGCGTTACAGGAGTGATCCTGCCGGAATTTGACAGCTGTATGGTGACTACGCAGAATAACCGCTATCACTGCTATACCGTCGGGATCCATACGGTCGAAGCCATAAAAGCCGCACCCGCTGACAGAGTCCTGCGGCTTACGATGCTGCTGCATGATATTGCTAAACCGTGCTGCAGGATTATAGATTCCATGGGCAGGGACCGTTTCCCGGGACATGCGGATAAGAGCGTGGAAATAGCAGACGCCGTTTTAAGACGCCTGAAATATGACAACGATACCAGAAGGAAGGTCCTGAAACTCGTCGAGCTGCATGATGAACCGCTGCCGGAAGGAGCCGCAGGACTCAGGGTCTTTATACATGAGGCGGGCAGGGAACTGTTCCCGATGCTGCTGGAGGTTAAGAAAGCGGATATCATGGCGAAAAATCCTTCCATGCGAAAGGATAAACTGGCTGTGATCGACAGGGTGCGGGAAAAGTACGACAGGATCCTGGCCGACGGGGACTGCCTGGGACTGGATGAACTGTGTGTAAACGGGCAGGATCTGATCGCGCTCGGCATCAGCCCGGGAAAAGAGATCGGAGAGATCTTGAGACGGATGCTGATGGACGTATTGAATGACCCGTCCCATAATGAGAAAGAGTATTTATTGGATAAATATGTAAAAGACTCATAAAAAGCCGCAAAAAACAGCGAAAAAAGCGGTTTTCCTTGACATCACCGGTCAAAACGGATATAAATGAGTTTAGATTCAAGGGCGCAATCCCTTAACATATTTCACAGGAGGAAATACAAAATGAACAAGACTGAGATTGTTGCTGCGATCGCAGACAGCACCGGATTATCCAAGAAAGATGCTGAGAAGGCTCTCAAGGCTTTCACAGACATCGTGACCGACGAGCTCAAAAAGGGCGGCAAGGTCCAGTTAGTTGGCTTCGGCACATTCGAAGTCAGTGAGAGAGCTGCAAGAGAAGGCAGAAATCCTCAGACAGGCGCTGTTATGAAGATCAAAGCTTCCAAGGCTCCCAGATTCAAAGCCGGCAAGGCATTAAAGGATGCTGTGAACTGATCGGTAATTCAGTCGATATGATTCATAGGGATCCGGGAGCGGTTTCTGCTCCCGGATCGTTTTTAGAAGCAAACAAGGACTTTTGATGAGGCTTGACAAATACTTAAAGGTGACCAGGCTGATCAAGCGCAGGACTGTTGCCAATGAAGCCTGCGACTACGGACGCGTCGAAGTGAACGGGCGTCCGGTGAGGGCGTCCTACGAAGTGAAGAAGGGTGACCGGATCACGATCAGGTTTGGAGACAGAGAGGTCAGCGCGGAAGTGCTGGACACCAAAGAAGCGATACGTAAGGAAGAAGCAGCGGAAATGTTCCGTTACATATAAGGAGCAGCAGTGATTATGGCCGGAAGATACAGGGCAGGGAAAAAACGGCAGAACAGATTCAGCATGGTGCTGGCCATGCTTGTCGTCGTGCTGCTTTTGGCTGTCGTTGCGGTCTCCAGTATGCGGCTTTCCAGCGAATTGAAAGTCAAAGAAAAGAAAAGAGCGGAACTTGAACAGCAGATCCGGGATGAGATCGAACGTTCCAGACAGATCGATGAGTATGAGAAATACGTACAGACCGATCAGTACAAGGAACGGGCGGCAAGGGACAAGCTCGGAATGGTAAAGGATGGAGAGACCGTCTTTGAAGACGAGGGCAGCCGTTAAGGAACTGTCCTCTTTCATTTTTAAGGAAAAAATACTGCAGAAAAAAGACAGAGTCATCGCAGCCGTATCCGGCGGCGCGGACTCCTGTTTTTTGCTGCGGATGCTGGATATTATAAAGGATGAGATGGAACTTGAACTGAGGGCTGTCCATATCCACCACGGTCTGAGACAGAGTGCGGACAGGGATGAAGCCTTCGTGCGGGATCTTTGCTGTGAACTGGGCATCCCGCTTAAGACAGTCCATGTCGACGCCGCCGGCACGGCAAAGGAACTCGGTATCGGGACGGAAGAAGCCGGACGGCTCCTGCGGTACAGGGAATTCGAAAAAGCAGCCCTGGAATGGGAAGAAGAGTCCCCGGGGGAAATGGTGCTGACAGCCCTCGCCCATCACCGTGATGACCAGGCTGAAACAGTCCTTTTCCATCTGTGCCGCGGCAGTTCCCTGGCGGGCCTTGCCGGCATGCAGCCCCGAAGCGGGCGTATCATCAGGCCGCTCCTTGACTTTACCAGAGAACGGATCGAAGAAGAACTGGCCGAAATGAAGCAGGCGTACTGCACTGATGAGACAAACGCGGAGTCTTTTTATGCGCGCAACAGGATCAGGAACGTGATCATGCCGATGCTGAAAAGCAGTGTAAATGAACAGACAGTCCTACACCTGGCCAGGACGGCGGAGGATGTCCGGAATGCGGAAGATTTCCTGTCCGCGGAAACCGCAAAAGCCCTGCTGGCGTGCGCTGCGGACGGACCAGATACCGGGTGCCTTTGTACCGACAGGCTGGAGCAGCTCCATCCGTATCTGCGTTCCAGGGTCATCTATGAATGCATCGCACTTGCGGCAGGAAGAAAGAAGGATATCACGCGCAGCCACGTGGAAGCCGTTGAAAAACTGGCCCTTGGCTGCAGGAACGGAAGCGTGGACCTGGCGTACGGGATCAGGGCCGTCAAAAGCTATGACAGGCTGCGGATGACGCTGCGCGGTGAAAGTGATAAAGACAGGACAGGTGCCCTGTCGGATGCATTCGCCATGAAGGTCATATCCTACAGTATGGCTGAGGATGAGGGACGCAGCATACCCCGCGGATTGTATACGAAATGGTTCGACTATGGTAAAATAGGGCAGTTACCTTGTGTCAGGACGAGGAAGACCGGCGATATGATCGGTATCGGCGGCGGGCACACCAAGAGCCTTAAAAAAGACATGATCGACTGCCAAATCCCGGCTGAGATCAGGGACAGTATACCGCTCGTCTGCAGCGGGAGCGAAGTCCTGTGGGTGCCCGGCTACAGAATGAATCCCGATTATATGGTGACCGCCAGTACGACCAGCGTCCTGGAGATCAAATGGAATGGGGAAATATAGATATGCCTGAAAAGATTTCTGTGTTGATAGATGAGAGCACGATAGAAAAGCGCATCCACGCGCTGGCGGAGCAGATATCCGAAGACTATGCGGGAAAGGAACTCTTTGTCGTCGGTATCCTGAAGGGCGCCAGCTATTTTATGTGTGAGCTAACAAAGAGGATAACCGTGCCTGTCAGGATCGACTTTATGTCGGTGTCCAGCTACGGCGACGATACCAAGTCCAGCGGCGTCGTCAGGATCGGCAAGGATATCGATTCTCCGCTGGAAGGCAGGAACGTGATCATCGTCGAAGACATCGTGGATTCCGGCAGGACGCTTGCCTATCTGAAGGAGTTCCTCAAACAGCGCGGCGCTGCCAGTATCGAACTGTGTACGCTCCTGGACAAGCCGGAACGCAGGACGATCGATGTGGAAGTAAAGTACATCGGTTTCTCGATCCCGGACAAATTCGTTGTCGGGTACGGTATGGACTATGCCCAGAAATACCGCAACCTTCCCTATATTGGCGTTATCAGTTTTGACGATTAAGGACAGCAGCAGTGAATACTAAAAACGAACGAGCAGGCAACCGGTTATTTCTCTGGCTGATCATATTTTTCTTCCTGATCATGTTCTTCCAGATATTCAGGACGACAGTCAGTATGCAGACCGTTCCCTATACTTTTGCGGCATTTCAGGAAGATATAAACGCGGGAAGGGTCACCGGTGTCGAGATAATGCCGAATAAGGAGACCCCTACGGGTTCCGTGAGAGTCACTTTCTCCGATGAGACAGTAAGGACGCTCAATGTGACCGACGTGACGGAAATAGAGCAGTTCACCAGGCAGAAAGGACTTGATCCCGTCGTCGACGAAGTCCGCAGGGAAAGCTGGTTTCTGACGACGATAGTGCCGGTCCTCCTCGTGGCGGCGATCTGCCTGTTTTTCTTCTTCTTTATGAATACGCAGGCCGGCGGCGCCAATGCCAAAATGATGGATTTCGGCAAAAGCCGCGCCAAACTGAACAAACAGGCGGACAAAGTCACTCTTAAAGATGTGGCCGGTCTGGACGAGGAGAAGCAGGACCTCGACGAACTGATCGATTTCCTGAAAGATCCGGCGAAGTATACGGCGGTCGGCGCAAGGATACCGAAAGGCGTCCTGCTGGAAGGCGCTCCCGGCACCGGTAAGACACTGCTGGCCAAGGCAGTGGCCGGTGAGGCGAACGTACCGTTTTTTTCCATATCCGGTTCCGATTTTGTTGAGATGTTTGTCGGCGTCGGCGCTTCGCGTGTCCGAGACATGTTCGAGGAAGCCAAGAAAAATGCTCCCTGCATAGTCTTTATCGATGAGATAGACGCGGTGGCAAGGCGCAGGGGCACAGGCCTCGGCGGCGGCCATGACGAGAGGGAGCAGACCCTCAACCAGCTCCTGGTCGAGATGGACGGTTTCGGCGTGAACGAAGGCATCATCGTGATGGCGGCGACCAACAGGGTGGATATACTGGATCCCGCGATCCTGCGCCCGGGCCGTTTTGACCGGAAGATATCGGTCGCGCCCCCGGATGTCAGGGGAAGGGAAGAAATATTGAAGGTCCATTCCCGCAATAAACCCCTGGGGGATGACGTCGACCTTAAGAAAGTCGCCCAGACCAGCGCGGGCTTCACCGGTGCCGATCTGGAGAACCTGATGAACGAATCCGCCATTAAGACCGCCCGTGAAGGCAGGAAATTCATTACCCAGGCGGATATCGATACCTCCATGATCAAGATCGGTATCGGGACCGAGAAGAAAAGCAGGATCATATCCGACAAGGAAAAGAGGATCACGGCATATCACGAAGCCGGCCATGCCATCCTTTTCCACGTCCTGCCGGATGTCGGCCCCGTGCATACGATCTCCGTCATCCCCACCGGGATGGGGGCCGCCGGTTATACCATGCCGCTCCCCGCAAAGGATGAAATGTTCCTGACAAGGGGCAAGATGCTGCAGGAGATCATGGTCAGCCTGGGCGGCAGGATCGCGGAGGAACTGGTCTTTGACGATGTGACGACAGGCGCTTCTTCCGATATCCAGAAGGCAACTGCCGAAGCGAGGAAGATGGTCACGCGTTATGGCTTTTCGACGAATATCGGGACGATCAACTATGAAGAACAGGCAGATGATGTATTCCTCGGTTACGACCTGGGCCATGCCAACAAGCACAGCGAACTGATCGCAGGAGAGATCGACCGCGAGGTCAAGGCCATCATCGACAGCTGCTATCAGGATGCGAAGAAGATCATTGAACAGCATATCGACGTACTGCACAGTGCCGCGCAGCTTCTTATCAGCAGGGAAAAGCTGACGGGAGAAGAGTTTGAAGCACTGTTCGATACCGGCGCATCGGAGGAAGCGGAAGCATAAAACACCGGCCTGTGCGGGCACGGCCGGGTGCCTGGCGGCAGAGACCGGACAGTATTGTTGTAAAAAGTGCACAAATTAACACTGTCTCTTTTGTAAAGTTTGTTCATTTGGGTTATTGCGAAAGCGTCTGGGGGGATGGTACTATAATGGACGTAAACCCCCAATACATTATAAGTTTTTGCTATACCCCATAAGAGAATACCTTCTCAGAAAAGACAGACTTCCCCGAGCCTGTCTTTTTACTTTTTAAGAACATCTACCGAAAGGAGTATAGTCATTATGATCAGGATCATATCGGACAGCACCTGTGATCTTTCCCCGGAACTGAAAGCAAGATACAATATCGGGATACTTCCCCTCCATATCAACCTGGGCGACAGGGAATACCTGGACGGAGAGAATATCACCCCGGACGATATCTACAGATGGTCCGACGAACATGGCGAGACTCCCAAAACAGCCGCACCTTCGATCACCGAAGCCGCCGACTGCCTGAGGCCGTTTCTTGAAGAAGCTGACGAGCTGATCGTTTTTACGATCTCTTCTTCAATGTCCGCCTGTAATAACGTCTGCAAGCTCGCGGCGCAGGAACTGGAAGCGGAGGACCGCATACACGTGGTCGATTCCGCCAACCTTTCGACAGGCATAGGGCTTCTGGTCATTGAAGCCGCCGAGATGGCCGCCGCCGGATATACTTCGGACAGGATCCTTCAGGAGATCTACAGACTGCGTCCCCTTGTCAGGGCCAGTTTCGTAGTGGATACTCTGGTATTTCTCCACAGGGGAGGCCGCTGTTCCGGTCTTGCCGCCATGCTCGGATCCGCGCTGAAGCTTCACCCCAGGATCAGTGTCGCGGACGGCGCCATGTCTTCCGGCAAAAAGTTCCGCGGAACGGCCGCCAAGGTCATCATGGACTATACAAAAGATATGGAAGAAGCGCTGAAGAACGCGAAAAAAGACAGAGTCTTTATTACACATTCCGGATGCAGCAGGGAGATCATCGAGAGTGTGCGCGCCTATCTCGAAGGACTGCATGTTTTTGATGAGATCCTGGTGACCCGCGCGGGAGGCGTGATCTCATCCCACTGCGGCCCCGGCACATTGGGTGTCCTATTTATTTCGAAGTAACGGAAAACGGACAGGAGCGATCCTGTCCGTTTTTTATGTCGTCATATAACTGCCAGCCGGCTGACCGGCATTATGTTAATTTCAAAGAAAGGAACAGTATGCAGATCACCAATTTGCAAGTCAATCACATTGCTGATCCCATCGGGTATGAGATCGGTTCACCCGTGTTTTCTTTCGTGCCTGCCGGTGCAAAAGGCACGAAGCTGCAGACTTCCCGCATCCAGATCGCGAAGGACGAAATGTTTGAGGACATCCTCGCGGATACCGGCGACAGGGCTGACATCGATCCCCTGGGCGAAGCCATGGAGATCAGTCTTTTGCCCCGCACCCGCTATTTCTGGCGTGTCCTGGCGAAAAGCGACACCGGTGACGAGGGTGTGAGCGGGACTGCGTTCTTTGAGACCGGCAAAATGGATGAGCCCTGGGCCGCGAAATGGATCACCGTGGAGAATGAGGAGAAGGACAGGAGCGATCCGATATTCCGGACCGGTTTTCATATAGACGGCAAGGTGAAGAGCGCAAGGCTTTATATTTCCGGCCTTGGCCTCTTTGAAGCTTTTCTCAACGGCAGGAGGATCGGCAGCGAACGGCTGACTCCATACTGTACGGATTATATCCACACAGTGCAGTACCTGACCTTTGACATCACAGGGATGCTGGCGGAAGACGGCAATGAGATCGCGGTCGAGCTGGCGGACGGCTGGTACAAGGGCCGGTTCGGCTATGCATCCCGGGAAGACCGCGGTTTCTATGGCGACAGCCGCAAGCTTATCGCCGAGCTGCGCATCACGTACGAAGACGGCCGTGAACAGGTCGTGGCTACGGATGAGAAATGGACAGCAGTCCGCGGCAATATCGTTTTTTCCAATATCTATGACGGCGAACACCGGGATGACCGTATCGTTCCGGCGGCGGAGAAGGTGATCCCGCTTCCGGAAGAGGAATGCGAAAAGCTTCCGCTTTCCGCGCGTCTTTCGCTTCCTGTTGTCCCGCACGGGGAGATCAGGCCTGTCAGTCTCATCGACACTCCTGCCGGTGAGAAGGTCTTTGACCTCGGCCAGAACTTCGGAGGTGTTTTCCGCCTTCATGTGCACGGTGTACCGGCCGGCAGGACTGTCTGTGTGCAGACCGGTGAGGTACTGCAGGGCGGCTGCTTCTATAATGAGAACCTTCGCAGCGCAAAGTCCGAGTATATCTACATTTCTGACGGCGAAGACAGGATCATCGAGCCGAAGTTCACATTCTACGGCTACCGTTATGCCAGGGTCACCGGCATGGATGAGGTGATCACGATCAGTGACTTTACCGGGATCCCGCTCTATTCGGACATCCCCACTGTCGGAGAGATCACCACCGGCGACGAAAAGATGAACCGGCTGATCTCCAACATCCAATGGGGACAGAAGAGCAATTTCATCGATGTGCCCACCGATTGCCCGCAGCGCGACGAGCGCATGGGCTGGACGGCGGATACGCAGGTGTTCGTGCCCACAGCCTGTTATTTTACCGATTCGGCTGCTTTTTACCTGAAATTTCTGAAAGATCTGCGCACCGAACAGTCCGCGCGGGGCGGCCTGGTGCCCAATGTTATTCCGGCGTTCGGCATGCCGGGGACCAGTTCCGTATGGGGCGACGCAGCAACGCTGATCCCGTGGGCGCTGTATCTCTGGTACGGTGACCGGAATATCCTCGCATCCTGTTTTGACAGCATGAAGGGCTGGGTGGACTATATCACCGGCGTTGACGGAGATGATCACCAGTGGCGCAGACAGTTCCACTTTGGCGACTGGCTTGCCCTTGATCACCCAAAGAACACGAAAGATCAGATGAAGGGCGGTACGGAAGACGCCTACATCGCGGATATCTACTATATGTACAGTGCGGAACTGGTCTCCAAAGCCGCAGCTCTGCTGAAAAGGCCTGAAGATGCGGAAAAATACGCAGCCCTTGCCGGCAGGATCCGGAGAGAGATCCGGAGAGAGTTCTTTACCGCTACCGGCCGCACCACAGCCAATACACAGACAGGCTATCTGCTGGCACTGCAGCATGGTCTTTCCGATGATCCGGGGAGGATCTTCGCGGATCTTATCCAGCTGCTCAATTACAAGGATTATAAACTGACGACCGGTTTTGTCGGAACGCCGTTCCTCCTTCCCATACTTACCGCACACGGGGAGTACCGCCTGGCTTATGACCTTATGTACAACGAAGAGTATCCCGGCTGGCTCTACGAAGTAGACCTTGGCGCCACCACCGTATGGGAACGCTGGAATTCCATGGAACCCGACGGAAGCGTCTCCTCTACAGGGATGAACAGCTTCAACCATTATGCCTACGGCTCTGTCGGCGAGTGGATATGGAAGACCATGGGAGGGATCGCGCCGTCAGAGGACATGCCGGGATTCAGGAAAGCGGTCATCAGCCCTGTGCCGGACTGCCGGACAGGATCTGTCCGTGCGGAGTATGCTTCAGCCGCCGGCACGTGGCGCATCGCCTGGGAAGTCATCGATAAGGATCACGCGAAAATGGAACTATCAGTCCCCTTTAACTGTACAGCCGATGTCCGCCTGCCCTGGGCGAAAAACGCCGGAGACAGGGAGAAGACCCTCACCACCGGCGAGTATGCGTGGGAAGTGGAATCGGCAGTGCCGTTCCGCACGATGCTGACGGCGGATGACACGATGCAGACACTGCTTGAGAATCCGAAATCAAAAAAGGTCCTGATGCGGCATTTTCCGGGGATCGAAAGCACGCCGTGGGAGATGTGGGGCATTTCCTTCCGCAGGATGGCCAAGGAGCGCAACGATGTGCGGGTCCTGGAAGCGGTTCCCGCCATTGACGCGGAACTGAGGGCAATAGTCTGAATAAAAACAGTGCGGAAAGCAGCAGAGGCGGATGCTTTTGGGGATCCGGAACACAAGATACATTGTTCCGAAATCTTTTATGCGCTATAATAACCCGTGGATAGTAGTTCTATTTTCAGTAATAAATCGTTTCAGAGGCAAGGAGGAAGTTTCACATGGCATTTGTATCAGCAAAAGATATGATCAACAAGGCCCATGAAGGCCATTATGCAATTCCCGCATTCAACACCAATAACCTTGAATGGACACAGTGCATCCTGAAGGCTGTCGAGCAGGCAAAATCCCCTGTTATCATCCAGTCCTCCGAAGGTGCGGCAAAGTACATGGGCGGCTATAAGATGGTTGCCAAGATGGTCAAGGAACTCCACGATGCCATGGGTATCACTGTTCCCGTAGCGCTTCACCTCGATCATGGTACATTCGAAGGCGCAAAGGCCTGCATCGAAGCCGGATTCACATCCGTTATGTTCGACGGTTCCCACTATGATATCGATGAGAATATGGCGAAGTCCAAAGAGATCATCGAGATCGCGCACAGCCAGGGCATCTCTGTTGAGTGCGAAGTCGGCGGCATCGGCGGAACAGAAGACGGCGTTACCAGCAACGGTGAACTTGCGGACCCCGCAGAATGCAAGACCATCGCTGACCTCGGCGTTGATTTCCTCGCTGCAGGTATCGGCAACATCCACGGCAAATATCCCGCTGACTGGGCAGGACTGAATTTCGAACGCCTGAATGAGATCAACGAAGCCGTTAACGGCAAGCCGCTCGTTCTGCACGGTGGTTCCGGCATCCCGTTCGACCAGGTCGCAAAGGCTATTTCCCTCGGCGTTTCCAAGATCAACGTTAATACCGAGCTGCAGCTCGTATTCGCTGATGCTACCAGAAAGTACATCGAAGCCGGCAAGGATCTGGAAGGCAAAGGCTATGACCCTCGTAAGCTCTTAAAGCCCGGCTGCGAAGCAATCGTTGCGAAGTGCGTAGAACTCTGCGAAGCATTCGGTTCCGCCGGAAAAGCGTAAGAAGTATTGAAGGCTGCATCCGCAGCATGAGGGCATACAAACGGGGTATCTGCACCGGTCATCTGTAAAGCCCTCTTCAAAAATTAAAAACATGGCCGTGATCCGCGAAACTCGCTGCTGACGCAGCTTGGACAACGCTGGATCACGGCCATAACTTTTTTTTTCAGAGAGCTTAACAGCTGACACGGCTCGATACAATGTTTGTATGCCCTCATGCTGCTGTATGCAGTACAGCAATCTTCTGATGTAAAAGGAAATAATAAGGTTATGAGCGGAAAAATAGTTTTTCTTGATATCGACGGGACGCTGACGGCATTCGGCGAAAGCAGGCCGCCGGAGAGCGCCGTCAAAGCGATCAGGATGGCCCGTGATAACGGGAACCTGGTCTATATCTGCACCGGCCGCAACCGTCAGATGCATTATCCCGTGCTGCAGTACGGGATGGACGGTGCCGTGGGAGCAGCCGGCGCCCTGGCCTATGCCGGTGAGGATAGGATATGGTCAAAGCCCATCCCGGAAGCGTCTTTTCACAGACTGATCGATGCTTTCCACATGGAACGGATCAGCTGCATGCCGGAATGTGAATACGTGGTCTACGCGGATGAAAGCCTGTATGCCAATTTTGAAAATATCAAGCGGAAAGACGGCAGACAGAAACAGGAAGACGATGTATTCCATGTGGAACCTATAGCGGATTACAAGGGTGAACCGGTATACAAAATGGTATTCCTCGGTGCATCCGCCGATTCCGTTGAAAGACTCAGGCCCAAGCTGGAGGACGAATTCCAGTTCATCCTGCAGAAGAACATGTCCGGAGACGGCAGCATAGGCGGGGAAATGATCGTCCGGGGAGTGGACAAAGCGCTGGGCATGCAGAAGGTCTGTGATCATTATGGCCTGTCCATGGCAGATACCGTGGCTTTCGGGGACAGCACCAATGATATCGAAATGCTGGAAGCGGCAGGTTTAAGCGTATGTATGGGGAACGGCTCCGATGATGCCAAAGCGGCAGCGGACCTGATCTGTCCGGATGTGGCATCGGACGGCCTGTATCGCGGTTTTGAGATGGCTGGCCTGATATAGGCTTCTCTGACCAGCCTGACCGCTCATGCACATATTCCCTGCTGTTCAAACATTGTATCGAACCGTGCAGCCTGTTAAGCCTTCCGAAGAAACATTATGGCCATGATCCTGCGTTGTCTGAGCTGCGTCAGCAGCGAGTTTCGCGGATCATGGCCATGTATTTTGTTTCTGAGGAAAGCTTTACAGGATACCGGTACAGATACCCCGTTTGAACAAGCAGGGAATATGTGAGAACCGGTTCAGTCCTGTATCAGTTCGTCCGCCTCAGGTTGAATCCGGGCTTCCGCAGTGTCATGCCCAGCAGCTTTGCGTTAAATCCCTCCATAATACTCCTGTAATCCCCGGCAAGGAAGGTGTTGCGGGGAAATCTTGTATTCCATTCTGACATCAGGGTGTCGGCGAAAGCAGCGGCAGCTTCACTGCCCGCGTGATGTGCCGAGTATTCGATGGCGGCAGGTACCAGGAAGAGGGCCAGGATCTGCTTGTCTTTGCGGGATGTTTCTCTGGCAGCGGAGCGGGTAAGCTCCTGCCAGCCTTTTTCCAGAAGATCCGCAAGGGATACGGCCGCTGACTTAAGCCCGGCACCGGAAGCGTCTTCCAATCCGCTGAAGAACGCTTCGGATTCGCGGCAGAATGTACTGAAGCAGTCCGGATAATGATCAGAGTCAAAACAGTCCAGATAAGGACGGGATCTTATGACCAGTGCGGCAATTTCTGAAATATCCATTTCGGACATGCACCCCTTTTTAGAGTATGTATATCTTATTTTCGGATGTTCTCTGCAAGCAGGTTCAGGATGAGAGCGGTGGAGTCCGTCTGGGAACTCTGCTTCATTGCTTCGATGTACTTGTCCCTCTCTTCGTAGACTTTCTTCGCTGTCTCTACGACGACATCCGCAAGGACGTCATCTGCGACGACTACGGAGAATCCCTGCTTTTCAAAGGATTCAGCATTCAGGAGCTGGTCACCGCGGCTCTGTGCTGTCGGGAGGGGGACCAGGATGTTCGGCTTGGCAAGCGCCAGGAGCTCACAGATGGCGTTCGCACCTGCTCTGGAAACGACGACGTCGGCAGCGGCAAAGAGATCCGGAAGTTCATCCGTTACATATTCAAACTGTTTGTAACCGGGAACGGTCAGGCGCATATTGTCCCGTTTTCCCTTTCCGCAGATGTGGATGATCTGGAAAATGTCCATCAGCGCATCCAGGTTGTAGCGGATCGATTCGTTGACGGACTGGGCGCCCTGACTGCCGCCTATGATCAGGAGTACCGGCTTTTCATTGTTGAATTCGCAGATCTCCAGCCCTTTTTCCCGTTTTCCGTGGAAGAGTTCCTCGCGGATAGGCGTGCCTGTCAGGACAGCCTTCTGGGCCGGCAGGAGCGGAATTGTTTCGGGAAAATTGCAGCAGATCTTTTTTGCCGCCCCGAAACAGAGCTTGTTGGCCAGGCCGGGTGTCAGATCCGATTCGTGGATGATGCTGGGAATGTGGAGCGATGCCGCGGCACGTACGACCGGGACGCTGACATATCCTCCTTTTGAGAATATGATGTCCGGCCTGTCGGATTTCAGGATCTTCCGGGCTTCGCGGAATCCCTTCAGTACCCTGAAGGGGTCCGAAAAGTTCTTTGGATCAAAATAGCGGCGCAGCTTGCCGGTCTCTATCCCGTAATAGGGGATCCCGGCCTCTTCGATCAGGCTCTTCTCGATCCCGTTCTTGGAACCGATGTATGAGATCCGGCAGCCGGCGGCCTTAAGATAGGGGAGCAGCGCCAGGTTCGGCGTGACATGCCCCGCAGTGCCCCCGCCTGTCAGGACGACTTTTTTGCCTGACAGAGCGGAGATGATCCCTTCGCCGGGACCGTTTGTTGCGTTCGTTTCAATATCTGTATTCATATTCCTATTCCGGTTCAGACAGCGGCGATCGCTTCCTTCAGTGCTTTTGAGAGCTGGTCAGGGCAGGATGTCGGCTTGAATCCGCATCGGATGCCTTCCAGCTTTTCAATGGCGTCTTCGGCCTTCATACCGGTCACGAGCCTGGAAACTCCCTGCAGATTGCCGTTGCAGCCGCCGGTGAAGCGGACGTCCTGAATGATATGGTTTTCGTCCACGGTCAGATCTATCCTGGATGAACAGGTCCCGTTTGTATAATATGTCATGAGTGGTCTCCTATAATGCTGTGTTCGGATATCGTTTCTAATAATACATTTCCCGGCGCTCTCATGCAAGCAAGGCGCGAAATGCCGCCGCTTAAAGGGCAAGGCTTCCCATCGGGTCCCAGGGTGCCAGTACGACCGGATCGGTATCGAATGCCGCGGACTGTTCCGGTGAGAGGTATTTGCGGTTCAGGAGGATCTGATATGCATATTCCCCGAACCACTCATCGCTCATGACGTAATACCCTTTGCGTCCGGGTTCGCTTCCCCAGCTGTTTTCGACCTTCCAGCGGATGGGCTTTCCGCTGTCATCGAGGTCTACGCCGGTGATGACCATGGCGTGGTTCATCAGGGAGTCACAGTAATCAAGGCGTTCTGCCTTACTCATCGGAAAATCTATATCCATGAGTCCCGCAATATCAAGGGCGTCAGTAGTAAAGAGCCCGCCGTCACGGTAGGAGAACTTGCCGGCGTCCGAACCGAACCATACGGGTTCGCCCGCCTTAAGCTGGCGGATCGTGATATCGCGGAGGTCATCCATGGGAAGGTTCAGGTATTTGACGGGATATCTGCCGTCCCTGACGTTGCCGAGGTATTTGACGGTGAAGGTCCTGTTATAGGGCTTGTCAGCCGTGGGCGCGTTGATGACGGTCACGTATTCGTCAAGGTCCCAGCCGATGTATTCTTTATAGAAATCCTGCGGGGTGATGTCGCTGATCCGGATAAACTCGCCGTCTTTGTCCCTGGTCTCCCAGGTGAAGGATACGGGCGGTTTGCCGAGGCTGATGCAGAGTATGCGGTAGACTTTGTTCATCATCGAGTCTTTCATCTCCCGCAGGCCGTCGGCAGAAGTCTCTTCGGATGCTGCTTTGCGCAGCTGCATGGCGAAACTGCGCAGCTGCATGGTCAGGTAGCGTCTCATTTCCATGGAATTGGAAGAAGAAGCGGTCTCGGGATAACAGTCTTTCGGGACGACACCGTATTTGTCCACAAGACTGCGGAACATATCCCACTGTCCGCCGTCACCGACGGGATCGGCAAGCAGGTGATTAAGAACGCGCGAACCGGTCTCTTCCTCAAGCGTATCCAGGATATTCTCCAGAAAATAATTGGATTTCTCCAGTTTGTCATAGAAGAAGGGGTAGCTCTGGGAGAGCTCCGTGTTGGGAAGATTGAGCTTTTTCATCAGGGACAGGCGCATGACGTTCAGGGAAGCGAACATCCAGCAGCGCCCGGATTTCTGCTGGTCGCAGACATCACCGGATTCCACGTCGATGGAAAAAGCGTGCTGGTAGCGTACCGTGGCGTCGTAGGTCAGCGCGCTGTTGTTGATGCCGTTCTTAGTAACGGTATTCATGGCCAGCGCATACCTGGCGTTGCTGTCAAAATTGTCCGCGTATTTTTTCAGGTCATCGAAGGATATCGAAGGTCTCATTTCCTGTTTTGTCTCCTTTCCATTTACTGTACGGCCGCTTCGGCAAAGGCAAGAAGCGCATCTGTGTCCGCTTCGGAAAGAGCGCCTTTGATCGTGAGCGTATTTTCGGATATCGTGCAGTTCTTCAGTTTTTCGAGTTTTTCCAGTATGAGTTTGCCGCTGGCGGGTGCCCATGAACCGTTCTGGGCTATGGCGAAGTGTCTGTTCTGCACATTCAGTGCGGCCATGTCGTTAATGAAACTTTCGACAGGCGGATAAATGCCCATATTGTAGGTGGGGCAGAAGATCACAACTGTGCCGCAGCGCCAGACTTCCGCGATCAGTTCCGATACATGCGTTTTGGAAGCGTCATAGACAGCGGTATGCCTGCCGGTCTTTTCCTCCAGCATGGCGGCGGCCGCCTGGGCGGCAGCGGCGGTATGGCCGTAAAGGCTGCCGTAAACGACAAGGATGTCGCTGCTTTCCGGCGTGCCGGAAGACCAGGTCAGATATTTATCTATGAAATAAGACAGATCCTTCCTCCAGACAGGGCCGTGCAGGGGGAGGAGGCAGGCGATATCGAGTGCGGCTGCCTTCTTCAGTACGGCCTGGACCTGAGGACCGAATTTTCCTACGATGTTCGCATAGTAGCGGCGGGCTTCAGAGAGGAATTCCTTTTCAAAATCATAATCATCGGCGAAAATGCTTCCGGTTAGCGTTCCGAAAGTACCGAAGGCGTCTGCCGAGAAAAGCGCTTTCGTCACATCGTCATAGGCCATGATCACTTCAGGCCAGTGCACCA
>JAEEGL010826219.1_pt1 | contig 25395 bp, 17 predicted proteins | sample 9134231 | NCBI WGS metagenome assembly JAEEGL01 (sample SAMN16246548, study PRJNA631951) | gut metagenome | biome: gut microbiome; feature: rumen; material: fiber-attached | host: Bos | place: Iran: Karaj | collected 2018-10
ACAAGTCTGGAAGTTAATCTCCCAATTGCCTTTCGGATGGCTTTCCCATCCGTACTTCTTCGACTTCTCGTCCCACCACTGCTGGAATCTCGTACCCGTCTCGCCCATATCCTTGACGAGTTTCTCATATAGTTCTGTGTTGTCGGCACTGATTATCTTGGCCAGTTCTGTAAGACCGTTCTTGCGCTCAAATAGCGTCTGAATTTCGTCACGCTCCTCGGGTGTGACCTTACCTACATTTTTTCTTATTTCCATTTCTTATAGTTATTAAAGGGGTCTAAGTAATTGATTTCTTTTATCTCGTGGGTATCACTCATGTGAATCCCCTGCTCTGCCATCTTCTTGAGCAGGTTCCGCGAGGCATTGCGTTCAACATGAGCCACCACACACTGCTGATGGCTGGGTGTGTTAACATCCAGTGTCAAACGGCAGTTCATCCAGATGCACCGCTTGCACTGATAAGCATCGCAGTGGCGGCAGATGGGCGCATGGTCAAGGCGCATGAGTTGGCGGTTCTTGATATTGAGACCATCTTTCAAATTGCCCACATCCTGTTCAGGGTCATCATAGTAGAATGCCGGACATAAATAGAATTTTCCGTTGGGAGCCAGCGTCAGCGTCGTGTCACCTGCCCCACAGTTGTTCATCTGCGTGAGTAACAGGCGATCGGTCAACAGGTTCAGTTGCACCATGCGACCTATCTTAAATTGATCTATCAGTAGGTCGGAAAGCGCTTCCAGAAGTGACTGATAACCTGCTACGTCCTCGTCCTTAAATGCTTCGATATCAGTCAGCACCACATTCAACCTCATCACCTTGCATAGCAAATCCTTCACCTGTTCCAAATTCTCCTGCAGTTCCTTGCGTGAAGCACGGATGATGCAAGTGGCACCTTCCACGTCATCAGGAATCTGCTTCTTCCACTCTGCCAGCACCAATACATCTGCCTCCTTTGCTTGTGCCTCAGGCTTAATCTTCGTGTGGTCAATGCTTTCAATCACCTCCGCATACTCCGCAGACAACGCTTGCTCAGGATACACAAACTGGATATTCAGGTTCTCCTTCATGGCAAACACGATTCCAGCTCGCAAGGTGTCAAGTGGCATCAAACTCTCCTCCCTTGAAACGTCAGAAGGAAGTTCATAGTGACAATACGACACACTTTTATCGTCCAATAATATTATAAGGTATTGCAGCATAACTCCAATGTCTTTTTTAACCGTCAATCTAAGTCTATCAAATCTTCAATCTACAATAATGATACGATTGACGAAGATTGACGTTTTATATTTCACAGGCTTTACAGTTTGATTTCCGCTTCTGTTCCTCATATTCCTGCAGCTCAAGCTTTCGGAACAGCTTGTTCCAGTAGTAGTTGTTGGCCCGCACACGTGCCTTGTGCATCTTGCAGATGGCTGTCGAGCGCTGATACACCGTGTGCGTGTCAGCAGCATCAAAGTTCTCGCCCTGGCACCACGCACAGCCACTGGCCACCTCACACGTGATACACTCTTCCGTGCTCTGCGTGCAGCGGTCCAGCGTCAGGAACGGGCGCAACTTATTCTTGTCTATGCCGTCGTGGATATTGCCGATAATCCAGGCTGACTTACTCCGCAAAGAGTACTGCGCAAACCGTGTGCAGGGGTAGAACATCCCCGCTGCATCCACAGCCAGCATCATACCCGCACCACACCAATTTTGGTTATCGCGCTCGCGGTCCATTGGCTTGCCTATGTGTTCCTGAAAGAAGGAACAGGCGTGATCCTCGTACAACCGACCGTCGATAATAGCGTCTGCTAACTCTGTCAGTTGTTCCTCGAAGAGCTGGTCGTCGCCCTCCTTCCACACGTCCTCAAACACGCAGTTGATATTCACTTCCTTGATGCCGAGGCTATACAAATGCAGCACACTCTCCTTGATATACGGTAGGTCTGCCGAGCTGATAGTCACCTTTGTACCTGCCCCTGGAAATTGTTCTAACCACAGTGGAATATTCTTTACCACATCTTTGTAGGACCCTCGTTCCTCTTCTGCCTTCGGCATGATGCCCTGTTCCATCTCTGGCGTCTTCCATATTCGGTTGAGATCATGCTTCCGCTCTGTGCCGTCAATGGTGATGCCAATACTCAGGTGGTTGCGGTTCTTCTCAATGAACCGCTGCACCTTCTCCGTGTGATAATTGATGCCGTTGGTAGAGAACGAGAAGCGGTAGGAGTTGAACCAATGGTGGTTCCGTCGGTACATCTCCGTCTTCAGGTAGTCGCAAATCTTGTCTATTAGGTCAATCTCCAAGAACGGTTCGCCACCGATGAAGTCCCAAATGACACTTTCCTCTCGAAACTCCTCCTCCCTGTCCAGTATATAGTCAATGGCCTGTTTTGCCACCTCCCACGACATCCGCTCCTTAGTATTCTTTCCCACCAAATAACAATACTTGCACGCCAGCTGGCAGTCCTTCGTCACAATGAACGTGATGGACTTGGCTTCTTTGGAATTCCATTCATCTGACAACGTCTTATACTCCGTCATAAGATAACCAGTTTAATATACACCCATAGAAGTGTATGCACACGAACCAGTACAGTGTGTTTGGCAGCTACCACGACATGTTGTATAACAAGTGTTGCGACATGTCATCGAACAATCGTCTGCACATGTTAGTCTACAACTTTCTTTACAGCCATTGACACATTGCTCCATACAACCACCTTGACAACCTGTGCGACAACTGTCAGAGCAACTGTCTTTGCAATAAGCATTGCATGAATTTCTACAAGTATTATTGCATGACTGTTTACAAGTTGTCTTACATCCAGTTTTGCAGGAACTATTACAATCTCGACAATTAACGACTCTATTAGCACTTCCCACACATGTTGTCAAACAAGTATTAGTACAATTTGTGTTACAAGAGCCCTGACAACTCCCAAGGCAACTGTTGTCACATCCCCCACAATATTGCACACACGTACGATCACAGCTACGAGAACACCCTCCATAGCAGGTGCCATAGCAAGGACAACTGGCAGTCGCGTTATCCATTGCATGGAGTGCTGAAGGGATGCTACTAAATATAACACCTCCTAATATTGGCAAGACACTTTTTGTAGCCTTTTTGAAAAACTGTCGCCTTGACAACAATTCTTCATCTTTCTTTTTGTTGTTCTTGTCTTCCATAACGTTTCTATGAATTGTTTGGTTACATATACAGAAAATGCGCAGACATTGTCTACACATCAGCAGGCCTACCACAGCCCAAACGTACCATAGAAACGTCTGCGCATAATGCGCATACGCTTTGTACGTTTTTTGTTTTTGGCTCGTCTGATCGTCGAGGTGGTAGTTCGCTGATGTTAGAGCCGTGCTCTTTAGGGAAACACGGAACAAAAGTAGGAATTAGTTGTGAGTTGACAAAGGAAAATCAGAGAAAAGTGATAGCAGAAGGGAAAAATGGCATTATTACACCCTCCTACAAGAAGAAAAAAGTAGTATTATTTACGGGAATGAGAGAAAACTGTTCCTAATCTGGTTCAAATCTAAAGGCCACCACGCAGAAAGTGACATAGATATTATCTGGCGAAAAAACAACAATAATAATACAGCATCTTCACCCGCTTTCTACACTTTTAACGCCCAAAGCGCACGTTATTCCAAATTATATGTTTACCTTTGCGCAGAAATACTAAACGAAACGCATATGAACACCCAGAGGATGAATACGGTTATCGCCGAGTACTTCAAGACCCAACCCGTCGTGAAAGCATGGCTCTTCGGCTCTTATTCTCGAGGTGAGCAGAGACCATGGAGCGATGTTGACATCCTTGTTCAATACGACCGCAGCCACCCCATCGGACTGCTAAAAATCGCTGGAATGAAAGTGGATCTCGAAGACCTCTTGAGTTGTAATGTTGATTTGGTGGAGGAAGGTACACTCCGTCCATGGGCTGTGGAAAGTGTGAACCGTGACAAAAAACTGATTTATGAGAGAGCATAGCAGAGACCGTGGGCGCCTGGAAGACATCCTGAAGTACGCGCAAAACGTAGCATATTGTTAACGGCATTACCTACGAGCAGTTCGTGGCCGACTTTCGCATCTATTACTCTGTAATGAAGAACGTGGAAGTCATCGGTGAGGCTGCCAACATGCTGACGCGCCATTTTCGCCAGGAGCACAGCGAATTGCCATGGCGGCTCATTATCAATATGCGCAACGTATTGGTACACGGCTATGCGCAGGTTTCCGATGCCGACCTCTGGCAAACGGCCACCAACGACATCAAGCCCCTGCGCGAGCAAGTGCAGCGCTACCTCAACAACATCGACTGGGAACAATGGGCGAAGTACAAAGATCCCTACACTGAACTTGACAACACAGCCTACAAGCAGGCTGCTGAGTCCGCCCGCCGCATGAAAGCCAAAGGATATCCCATTGAAGACATCGTAGAGATATCCGGCCTCAATGCCGAGGAAATCAAGGGGCTGTAATTACAGGCGCATGATTTTATCGCCATCCCGACGTACCTTTTTCTCTACGATGAGGGAGGCAATGCGGCGGGTGACGGCGGCATCGAAGCGCGGCGAACGGCGGGTGTAGCCTAAGAGGCGGTTGGTGGCACGCAGCAGGTCCTCGGTGGGCAGGGCCACTTGCTCCTGCACCACTTGAAGGATGGTGGCATCGATAACGGCTGGGTCTATGTCGCCAATATCCTTTTTTGTATCGGTGTTGCCTTTGATGAACGCCGGCGGCGTGGTGGCTTTCTGAGGCTTTTCAGTGACAATAGTAGGCTGCACCAGATTCAGCGGTTCCGTGTTGCTGACGGCTGTACTGGTGGGGTCTTCGATGGCGCGGACAATGGCATCCAGCACGCGCTGGCGGTTCTGCATCCAATCGATACTCCAAACGCGCATGACCTTCCATCCGAGGCCTTGCAACACAGAGGGTTGTGTGATCTCTCGGTCACGGGCGATCTTGGTGGCAGCACGTGCCTGGCTGTCGATGAGGATGGCGAGGAGGTAACGTTCGGGATTCTTGGGATCCACCACGGCCACATCCACCTTGAACTGCGAGCGTCCCACTGCTGTGGCGGCCTCGTAGCCGAGGTCTGCAAGAGCGGCAGCAATGGAAAGGTCGAGGCCAGCAGACCCAGCAGACCCGCCCCCTTGCCCCTGAGGGAGGGGAATGGAATGAGTCTGACTGGCAGATGTCCCTCCAGCAGTCAATTGGTGACCACCCTCCCCCTTTAGGGGGAGTGAGGAGGGGGTTCCTGCATACTTCAGAAACTTCTGCAATCCTTCGACGCCCAAGGCCTTGCTGCGGCGCAGGTCTATCTGCTCGGGACGGAGTGTAGAGAAGACAATCATCTCATAACGGGCACGGGAGACGGCTACGTTCAAGCGTCGCTCACCACCACGGTTGTTGAGGGGTCCGAAGTTCATGCTGACGTTACCGTCCTTGTCCGGACCATAGCCCACGGAGAAGAGGATGACATCACGTTCATCACCTTGCACGTTCTCGAGATTCTTGATGAAGATGGGCTCTTCGGCCTGGAAGGCGCGGCGCTCCAACTCGGGCTTGCCGCTGATGACCTCCATGAGCACGTCTTCTATGAGATTCTGCTGGGCCATCGAGAACGCCACGACACCGATGCTGCGCTGGCAGAGCTCATCGTCGGCCAGACGGCGGATAATCTCCGTGACAACAGCCTCGGCCTCAGCACGGTTACTGCGGCGCCCACCCTTGTCGTACGTACCCTCGATATGCACGAGCGAGACTTTGGACACACGGTCATCGGACGAGGGGAAGGTGAAGAGACGACCATCATAGTACTCCTGATTAGAGAAGGCAATAAGGCTTTCGTGCTTGGAGCGATAGTGGAAGGCGAGGTAATGGTCTGCTAGCGAGAGCGCCTGGCAGTCATCGAGGATGCTGTCCAGGTCATCCAGCTCTGCGTCCTCGTCATCCACCTGCTGCGTGGCAAAGAAACTGGTGGGCGGCATCTGTTTGTTATCGCCCACGACGATGAGGGTCTTTCCGCGTCCGATGGCGCCTACAGCTTCGGCGGTGGGCATCTGCGAGGCCTCGTCAAAGATGACAAGGTCGAACTTAGGCTGATCCAGGTCAATGAACTGTGCCACACTGATGGGGCTCATCAACATGCAAGGACAGAGTTTGGGCAACAGGTTGGGAATCTGATCAATGATATGTCGGATACTGGTGCCGCGTCCGCCGTTGGCAATGTTGCGTTTCAGGATATTGACCTCTGAACCTGTAGCGGCTTCGATGGAGATAGAAGGGATGCGCGCCGCCAGCCGGCAGTACAGTTCCTTCTTGGTGAGTTCCTGGAAGTGCTCGGTCAGTTGTCGGTAACGGGCAATCACGTCCTCAAAGACAAGTCCGTTGAAACGGCGCAATTCCTCGTTGGCATCGATGATCAGCAACGCCCATTCTTTATATAAGGTACGCGCGAGGGCTGTGGCCGTCTCTGCGCCCGAGTGACCAGCCTCTATGTACTGCACAACGTCCTGATAGCCACGGTCGATGAGGCTCTGGCGGGCAGAAGACCACTGATACCAGTCACGCCACTGGTCCTTGTGCTGGAGCCAGGTGGAGAAAGAAGAGCCGGCAGCCCCACCCCCTTGTCCGAGGCTTGCCACCTGACTTAGCGAGGAGAGGAATGCCCCGATGCCATCTTTCTGCACCGTAGCTTCAATCCTTTGGATGCGTTTGAGGAAGGTGTTGGTGGCAAAGAAGCGAGGCAGGAACCATTTCTGCTGCACCTTCTGCCACTCTTGCAGAAGAGCAGAGGGCTGTTCGCCAGTGGCTTGCAGTTGTCGCAGCAGGGTCTCCAAGGCTCCCAAGTGCTCGCGGCGGTCATCCTGCAGGGCAAGACCTGTCAGCGGATGGCCGTGAGGATGTCCCGTGACGCGGAAGACCGCATCCAACTGGGTCAGCTCATCCGTGATGGTGTCAAGATCTGCTTTGGTGCGGGATTTGGCAAAATCAATGGTCACTTCCAGCATACCCTGGGAGCCACCACCTTGCCCTTCAGCAGAATGAGCCTGATTGGCAAAAGCACTCTCAACAGTCAAAGATGACTGCTCCCCTCCCTCAGAACGGGTAAGGGGGTGGGTCTGCAGATACCGCTCAATGCAATCATACAGCGACAACCCGTAAGCACTCTCTTGGTGAATGGCCTGCATGTAACCGTTGAGTTGCTGGCGCAGTTGGAAGAGTTCCTCGCTGCGCTGCTGGAAGTCTTCACTCACGTGTCCGTGGGTGACATCCAGCGCCTGTTGCAACTGCTGCAGGAAGTGCGTCTTGGTGACCTTGTTGGAGTGCAGCTCCAAGCAGAACGGGTCAAGGCCTATCTTGGCCAGGCGCTTCTGGACCACGCTGAGTGCTGCCATCTTCTCGGCCACAAAGAGGACACGGCGTCCCTGATACAAGGCATTGGCAATCATATTGGTAATGGTCTGCGACTTGCCTGTTCCGGGAGGGCCGTAGAGGATGAAGCTCTTGCCCTTGCCACTCTCGATGACAGCTTCCAGTTGCGAGGAATCCACGCTGATGGGAGTTGCCACCTCTGCAGGGCGGGCTGTGCGGTCAAACTCACGCACATCCAGGCTTTTCTCTTCATCGTTCACGGTGAGACGCCGCTCCACCAGACTCTGCACGATGGGGCTCTGCTGGAGTTTGTCGGCGTTGGCATGTATGTCATTCCACATGACGAACTTGTTGAACGAGAAAAGTCCTAAGACACTCTCGTCCAGCACCTCCCAACGCTTGTGCTGCTCTATGGCTTTGCGGATGGCGTTGAAGATGAGGGGCACATCCACGCCGCTCTCGTCGCGAGGCAGCGGGTCGAAAGTCGGCACCAGGAGTTTGAACTGCTGCCGCAGGAACTCGATGAGCGTGACATTGAGGATGGTTTCCTCGTCACGCATCCTGACGACATAGCCACTTCCGTTTCTCACCAAGTTCACAGGCAAGAGCAAGACCGGCGCATAGCGCGGCTGTTCGCTCTTCTCGGTGACGAACCATTTCAGCATACCGATGGCAATGAACAGAGCATTGGCGCCGTTCTCTTCGAGGGACGTTCGTGCCGAGCGGTAGAGATTGGTGAGTGCAGGTTTCAGCTCTGCGGCAGAGAGATAGGTCATCAGTTTGTGACCTTTGATCTCGGTCTCAAACTGCTGCTGGAGCGGCGCGGCCTGTGTGGCAGAGTGATAAATGCCGTCCTCGGCTTCCAATTTCTTGCGCTCCTCGGGCCAAGTCTGTATGGTATAGTTCTCTCCCGTCTGCAGGAGGTCCTCCATGCGGTTGACCTCAAAGGAGATGAACTGCACGGCTCGTTTGCCAAGACGTGTGTTCAAGAGGTTATTGCGAAGGCTGAAGTCCAAGAGCTTACGCTCCCAGAGAGCCTGACGGGTGAGTTGTCGCTCGTCGATTTGCAGAGCCGCTTCCTCGGCAGTGTCGATGGAAGAAGAGGCGGAAGTGAGGGGTTCGTCGGTCATCGTTATAAGGATATTAAAATACCCGACGGGGAAGACCGCCGGGCACAATGGGTTATCTTATCGGGTACGGATGCGGAAGATCGTGCCGCCGTTCGCGGGCACATCCACGTGAGTGGTCTGGTCCGGCGTGAAGGAGGCAAGGGTGGTCTCGCCAGTGAAGAGGTCCACGATACGTGCACGGCGTGTGGGCTTCATATTATAAAGGTCAAAGACGTGCTGGGGAATATGCAAGTCTATGGAAGCCGGCTTATCGTCGAAGTTGGCCACCACAAGCAGCACCTCTTTGAGGTTACGCCGCAGAAAAGCATAATGACGGTGGGGGTTGAACTCACCCTCGGCTGGGTTGGCGTACATCAAGTCATAGAAGTCTCCGGCATAGATGGCGCGTTCCTTGGTACAGAAATTCAGCAATGTAGAGTAGAACTCCTGCAAGTCCACTTCCTGAGGTGTCAGCTGGCGGCCGTCGAACTTGCCACCGTTGCGCCAGCGGCGGATGGCATCCACGGTCCAGTAGTCAAAGATGGTGGTGCGCCCGTCCCGTCCGCTGAAGCCCTCGTCATCCATGCCGCGTTCACCCAGTTCCTGACCGAAGTAGATCATGACGGGTCCCCGGCTGATGGTGGCAGCCACCAGCATGGCAGCACGTCCGCGCTCACCACTGCCGGCAAAGAAGTCGCTGGCAATGCGCTGCTCGTCATGATTCTCCATGAAGTTGAGCATGTGATCCCGGATGTCATCCACAGCACGCCAGCAGTTACTGATGGCCTCCGCATTGGCATTGCCGCAGGTCACGGCGCGCAGGGTGTCATACAACCCTACTTTGTCATAAAGGTAATCAAAATGCCCTTCATTGATATACGTGCGATAGGACTGGGGGCCGTAGATTTCGGCAATGAAAATGATGTCAGGGTTCACCTCCTTGACTTGTGGGATGGCCCAGCCCCAGAAAGCGGCCGGCACCATCTCCGCCATGTCACAGCGGAAACCATCTACCCCTTTGGCGGCCCAGAACTTGAGAATATCTGTCATCTTCTGCCAGGTGGAGGGCACGGGATCGAAATGCTCCTTGCGACCGTCGAGATAATCCACGCCGTAATTCAGTTTCACGGTCTCATACCAATCGTCGTGACGGGCAAAGGCGGAGAAGACATCGTTACCCGTGGCTCGTGCAGGTTGCTCCATATAGGGCTGCGGCTGACCCTGTGAGAGGTCAAAGTCACAGTGGAACTGCTCGCCGGGGAAATAATAGAAGTTGTTCTGCGCGGAGAAGTGAACGGTGTTGTCATCGCCCGCACCCAAATCTTCGACACCCTCCGGACACACATCACTGTGATACTGGCGTGCCACGTGGTTGGGCACGAAGTCGATAATGACTTTCAGGCCTGCACGGTGCGTGCGCTCCACCAAGGCCTCGAACTCCTTCATGCGAGCCGGCACACTGGTGGCTATATCCGGGTCTATATCATAGTAATCCTTGATGGCATAGGCCGACCCGGCCTTTCCCTTGACAATGGCCGGGTGGTCTCGCTGGATGCCATAAGCGGAGTAATCCGTCTGAGTGGCATGTTCGATAACGCCTGTGTACCAAATATGAGTGGCTCCCAGTCGGCGGATTTCACCAAGGGCTTTCAGCGTAAAATCGTTCATGGTTCCGCAACCGTTGACAGCGAGGTCGCCATCATGTTCGTTGACGTTTGTATCGTTCCCAAAGAGACGTGTAAAGACTTGATAGATGACAGGTTTCTGCATGTTGGTGGGTTCAGGGGAAGAAGAACAGGCTTGTATCAGCCCCGTGATGAGTCCGATGCAAGCCCATTGAATCAATAAACGGTGTTTCATTGTGGCGGGGGATTATGTGCCCGAAAAAAAACGCGGTCACAGTGCTGCGGCACCTTGGATGGTCACATCTTTTGCAATCTTGGCAATCATGCCCTGCAGGGCCTTGCCGGGACCGCACTCGGTAAACTCGGTGGCACCGGCAGCTACCATGGCCTGCACCTCCTGTGTCCAACGCACACTGGCGGTGAGCTGAGCGATGAGATTCTGCTTGATTTCTGCAGGTTCGGTATGTGCCTGTCCGTCAACGTTCTGATAAACGGGGCACTTGGGAGTGTGGAACTCTGTGGCCTCGATAGCGGCCTGCAATTCGTCCTTGGCCGGCTGCATGAGGGGGCTGTGGAAGGCACCGCCCACAGGAAGCGGCAGCGCGCGTTTGGCACCGGCGGCCTTCAGCTTCTCACAAGCCTTCTGAATGGCTTCAACGGAACCGCTGATGACCAGCTGTCCCGGGTTGTTGTAGTTGGCAGGCACACAGACACCGCCCTCGGCAGACACCTCGGCACAGATCTGCTCCACGACCTCATCTGCCAGACCTATGATGGCAGCCATCGTAGAGGGCTGGGCCTCACAAGCTTTCTGCATGGCCTGGGCACGCGCGCTCACCAGTTTCAGACCATCTTCGAAAGAGAGCGCACCGGCTGCCACAAGGGCACTGAACTCACCCAGGGAGTGACCGCCCACCATATCTGGCTGGAACTTGTCGCCCAAGCAGATGGCGGTGATCACACTGTGGAGGAACACGGCAGGCTGTGTAACCTTGGTCTGTTTCAGCTCTTCGGCCGAACCCTCGAACATGATTTGTGTGATGGAGAAGCCCAGGATCTCGTCGGCTTTGTCAAACAGGGCCTTGGCTTCGGCGTTACTCTCATACAGGTCTTTACCCATTCCGGGGAATTGTGCCCCCTGACCGGGGAATACAAATGCTTTCTTCATAATTCTATTATATATTATATAAAATGAGTATTTTGTTCTATTCGGCTGCAAAGGTAGCTAATTATTCTCAAACGATGGCTCTATGAATGTTAATGTTACTAAAACACTTGTGAGAATGGTGGATTTGCGCTACCTTTGCGCATGAAACGTAGGGAAATCACCCCCAAGAAGTAGGATTTTCCCCTTTCACACAACAAAAAGAGGATGTATCTTTGCACCGTCAAAACGAGAGTAATTCGTAAATCGTAAATTTTAAATTGTAAATATCATGATGTTGAACGCAAGAAAACTCACGGCAGCCACGTTGCTGCTTCTGGTGCCCTTCATGGGATGGGCACAGGACGATGACCTCTATTTCGTCCCCAAGAAGAAAGATAAGAAGGCCCAGACGGAGCAGACCGTACAGCGGCCCAGCCGTTACAGGGATGTTGAAATCATCTATGCCGATGACGATGACGATATCAGAGGCATTTCCGGTTCCAACCGCAGCGTAGATGAATATAACCGTCGTGGTGGCAGCACACGCGGCTACCGTCTGCCGGGAGATGACACCCTCTACGTGATGACCGACTCCACGGTCATTACCACGCGCCGCATGGCCAATGACATCTATTCCCAAGGCTATGACGAGGGTTATGCCGATGGCGAAGACTACGCACTCAGTCGCCGCATGAGCCGCTTCGGCTACGGTAGCATCTACGCATCACCTTGGTACTATAGCTATTATGATCCCTGGTATTACGACTACTACGACCCCTGGTGGGGCTGGGGTGGCTATCATGTGGGCTACTACGGCTGGCACCGTCCCTACTGGGGCTACAGCTGGGGCTATGGTCCCTACTGGTATGGCGGCTACTACAGCTGGTACCGTCCCTACTATAGTGGTTACTACTACGGCAGTCGTTACGGCCACCATGGCGGGCGCGGCTACTGGTACGGCAACAACCGCCGTCCCGGTGACACAGGTCGCAGTGGCAGCTATTATCGCGGCGGACGTTCCGGCGGCAGTGTCAGTGGAGGTCGCGGCACCAGCGTAGGACGTTCCAGCGGACAGACGGTCACCCGTTCTTCTACGGGCCGCAGCGCCGGTAGCGTCAACGTCAGACAGGGCAATGCCCCCTACAGCGGCCGCAGCACCAACAGCAACATCTCCACGGGGCGCAGTAGCAGCAACAGCAACATTTCAACGAGCACGCGCTCGTATAGTGGTAGCAGCTCCAGCACATCACGCAGCGGTGGCTACAGCGGTGGTGGCAGTGTCAGCACGGGTCGCAGCGGAGGCGGCTTCAGCGGAGGTGGCGGCTTCAGCGGTGGCGGTGGCGGCGGCGGACGCAGTGGCGGTCGCGGCGGCAGATAAATAGAGATATTGAATTATTGAGATACTGAGAATTGAAAGTTGAGCATTGAAAATCACCTCATAACTTCATCAACATGAAACGTTATTTCCTTGCAGCCCTCACCATCGTGACCGCTGCACACATACAAGCACAAGATCCCTTCACCAACTACCAGATGGTGAACACCACAGATGTCTTCGGCACGGCACGCTACGTGGCCATGGGTGGCGCTATGGGTGCCCTCGGAGCCGATATCTCCGCCATCTCCAACAACCCTGCCGCTCTGGGACTCTTCCGTAAGAACGAGATCAGCATCAGCATGGGTGGACAGATTCAGGACCTGAAGCCCTACGACGTAGATAGTCGCGGACGATTCTCCTTCGATCAGGTGGGATTCGTGGCCTGCTTCCCCAACGATGACCGCACATCATTCTTCAACTTCGGTCTGAACTTGCAGAAGAAGAACCACTATGGCCACTCCTTCTTTGTGGCGGGAGCGCTCGGCGGTGGGCTCTCCCAGACCAATCAGCTGGCAGGTCTCTACAACCAATTCTACACCGACCGTAACGCCCGGCAGGCGGCACTGCCCGTGCGGGCCTACGATGCCCTGCTGTGGGACTTGCCCAATGGCAATCGCGTCAACGCCACAGGTTATGATTACAACCGCCTGACCACGGGCAACCTCTATGGTGTTGACATGAACTTCTCCGGCAATCTCCAAGACCGCATCTATCTGGGTGCTACCGTTGGACTGGACTTCCTCCGTTATCGCACATCACAGCGATATGTGGAATATCGCAATGGCACACGGGCCGACGTGGAGGTGCAGGACTATGATCTCATGTCCAATCGACGGATCAACGGTACGGGCTTCAATGTCAAACTGGGAGCTATTGTCCGGCCTATTGAGGAAGACCCCCTACGCATCGGTGTCACCGTGGAGACCCCTACCTGGTATGTTCTCTCACAGGAAGGCAGCTACTACAGCTTCGCCTCCAAGTGGCTATACAAAGGCTATGACGAACTGAACAACGAATACATCTACGACTACCTTTACGGACAAGGGGATTACGCAACCTATGACAGTAAAGACGACAACTATATGGACTTCAACGTCTTCTCACCATGGAAATTCCGTGCTCAGATAGGCTCAACCGTCAGTGACTTCCTGGCTTGGGACATAGAGTATGAATACGCTATGTACGACTACACCAAAATGGGTTATCCAGAGAGTTACAATTCTGACGGCCCCACGATTACCATGGATAAAGACCGTGCGATGACCACTCTCCAACACGCCAGCATACAAGGCGTTCACAACGTTCGTGCCGGTCTGGAAATCAAGCCACTGCCTTCCTTTGCCGCGCGCATCGGCTACAACTATTGGAGCACACCCTCCAAGAAGGGAGCCTTCTTAGACCAGGGTATTGACTCTAAAGCAATGGATTACACCCTCGGCACAGAGTGGATGAACCTGGGAGCCACCAACATGTTCTCCTTCGGTATCGGTTTCCGCCACAAGGACTTCTTTGCCGACCTGGCCTATCGCTACCGCGCACAAGATGCTGATTTCTTCGCCTTCGACGACACATGGGGAGGCACAGGCGGACTGCTCCAGAAGCAGAAAGTCAACCTGGACCGACACGGCTTCAACATCACCCTCGGCTACCGCTTCTGAGTTCTGCAACGACAGGTCTTGTAGCAGCCTGCAAGCTACAAAGAGTCAGCACTATCATCCACATGAGGCTGTGTCAAAAACAGACACAGCCTCATTCTTTTATAGTGGGTTCTATTAATGAACAAAACACACCTCTACAAATTCTTTTCCCAAGACCAGGCCTCTGTGTTGAGGGCCTGACGCATCAGCGCTGCTAACGTGCTGACGGGATTGCTGTGTGGGGCTACCGGATATTCGCGGATGCGGTGGGCAAACTGTCGCCAGCCGTCGGCCTGCTGATAGGCCTCAAGGGAACCAATGGGCACGTAGATCTCCGGATCGGAGTAGCCCTCTCCGCCAGGATTGATGAGATTCAGCTGTCCGTTCTGGGAGTCGAAGTAAGGCGGTATGGGTGACTCCAGATAGACGCGGCCTATCCTGGTGGCAAACGTCCACGGGCCAATGTACGTGATTTGATCGGGAATGATGACCTCCTCTGGGTCAAACCAGTTGAAAGCCTCGTCGCTGAGCGACGTGACACTGCGCGGGATGCGGGCTATGTGGCTGGCCGAGACCATGGTGTTGGTCGCAGTGTGGATGATGGCGTTACAATTCTCGCGACTGTCGTAAACGGCATTCTCCGGGCTCACCACAACCTTCGTCAGCTTTTGGTTGCTCGTGATGGCGGTGGTGGCGATGCTGGTCGTGGCAGCGGGAATATAGATAGAGCTGAATAAGCATCCTATCAACGCATCGTGGTCGATGCGTTCCAGTCTTTCGGGCAGTTCTATGTGTTGCAGTCCCTTGCAATCGTGGAAGGCCCATGCCCCGATGTGGCGGATGGACAGCGGCAGCTGGATGCTGCGCAGGGAGCGGCAATATTCAAAGTCGCTGATGCCAATCTCCTCCAGGCCGGTAAAGAACCTCAGCTCGTCGAAGTGCTCAATGATCGGGTTGCGGCAGAATTCAGCGTCGAGCGAAGTGACGGCCTGCGCCTCGTCGATAGACAGCTCGCCGTTGTGGTTCCGGTCCCATCGCTGCAGACAGATAGCCTTCACCTCCGGGTCGGCAAACGCTATCTCGCTCTTCATCAGGGGCCGCAGCGCCTTCCATGCCACACGGTCGAGGGCATCATCTTTCTTTTCGTACTTCGGGACAAAGATGTACGACAGTTGCGGACAGCCCTGCAGAGGTACTACACCCTCGTTGGTGGCGGGTAACATCGACTCGAAGATGACCGTCTGCAGCCGCGGGCAGTCGTCCATGCAGTGGTCGCCGATGCCCACCACGGTGCTGGGCACGGAGAGCATCGGCAACCCACTTCGGCGGAAGGCATTCTTCTGGAAAAAGCGGACGCTACGTGGGATGGCGATCGACCGCAGCTTCTCGCAATCGCAGAAGGCGTTGCGACCGATGGCGGTCAGACCTGTAAAGTGTTGCAGCTCATTGAAATACATGATGTCGCAGTCGCCGGTGAAGACCTCGCCCAGCGACGTCACGGCCCGTGCCTCGGCATAGCTCAGCTCGCCGTCGTGGTCGCTGTCCCAGTGGGCGATGCACTTGCGCCTCACCGCCTCGTCCTCGAAGTCGATGATCTCGTGACGCAGCACGCGCAGCTGCCTTTCCATCTGTGTCGTCTGGTCCTCGAAGCCGGATGCCTTCTGCTGCAAGTGCCGTATCTGCCAACCCAGCACAGCGATGATGGCTGTTGCCAGGGCCACACCCGCAGCAATGGTGAACAGGCGCCGGCGGCGGTTGCTCTGTCGCAGAGCCTCCACCAGGGCGTCGGCATTCTGCCACCGCTGGTCGATGGGTGCCAGGCAGCGGTTGACGATGCGCCTCGGCACAACCCTGCCCATGCGGTTCATCTCTTGCAGGATGATGCCCAGCGAATAGACATCGTTGCGCACGTCGGCCGCCGCCAAGCGTTGCTGCTCAGGAGCCATATAGCGCAGCGTGCCTGCCGGCTGCTTCAGGATAGCGTGGCTGTCGGTGTCGGCCAGTCCGAAGTCGATGAGTTTCACGTAGCCTCCATTGTGGGTAACCATCACGTTCGAGGGTTTCAGGTCACGGTGCACCACCTGTTGCTGGTGGACATAAGCCACGGCCTCTGCCAGCTCCATGGCGATGCGCCGCAGCTGGCCCGTCTCCGGCTGCGTCTGCAGATAGTCGGCGAGTGTCGTACCGTCTATCCATTCCGCCACCATGCACATCGTGGCGCCACGTCCGGGCAGCGCCACCGTCTCCATGCCCATGGCCATCATCAAGCCCGGATGCTGCAGTCGCATCAGCACCTCCAGCTCCTTGCGCAGCATCTGCCGGTAGGCCTCGTCCCCCTGATGCTCGGGCGTCAGACATTTCAGCAGGAACCACCGCCCGTAGCACTTAGCCCGGTAGAGCTCACAATAGCCCCGCGACGGTTGCCGTTCGATATCGGCAAACGTCGTGCTGAGCCCCTCATAACCTTCGGTAAGGTAGCCCGATGTGCTGCTGTCGTCTGTGTATGAAGTCCGGTTCATGTGCGGGAGTTCTCAGTTTTTGTTAATTAATAGAACACACCTTAATACAAAAAGCCGAAGAGCCAAAGAGGGATTTTATTTCCAAGCACATACTCCTCGTCGGCTGAGGCAATGTAGCCATGTGTGATGCCTGCTATCTGCTTACCGTCCTTAGAACGTCCTCCAACCTCAATGGTGTACTGATGATCGATGGTGAAATCGGCAGACGTCTTACTGTATTCAACCACATGACCTGCTGACAGCTGGTTAATGAAGAACACCTCTCGCTCCGTACCTTCATTCACCTGTGTGATGCTGAGGGCATGTAGCATATTGGTGTTCTCCATATAAATCTTATCTGGTTTCTGCAGGCGTTTTACGCTTGTGACATCAGAATAGAGCATTTGAATCAGACGCGCATCACTAAGATACTGCAGATACTGCAGCAATGTGTTGCGCGAGATTTCCGCCATTGACGACAATTTCACGGTATCGACAGTGTATGGAACACTTGACGAAAGGATTCCCAACAGCGACTTCACCTTACGTACATTGCCCACATCCAGTTTTCTCAGCTGGGGCAGTTCCATTTCGATGATCGTATTGACGACATTCTCTATGCGTACATAGTAATTATTCTGCCCTTCTTTCAGGAAAGGATAGTAGCCGTAACGAAGATACTCAGAAAAAAGGGGAAGCGGGCGCAACTGTGCATTGACCTCAGCACACAGGCTGTTGCCGTCTGTCAGTATCTCTTGAAGCGTTCTCTTTCGGAACGCTTTCTGATGGAACATCCGCAGGTACTCCCTGAAGGAAAGCCCCAGCATGGTGTACGTGATACAGCGACGCGACAAGTCAGCCTCCCCTTCCGTCAAGTTAATCAGGGACGAGCCACTCAGCACGAAATGCATATCTTCAAACTCGTCATAGGCATTCTTGATTTCCTGGCTCCAGCCATTGTATTTATGCACCTCGTCCAGAAACAGATACTTTCCGCCTTGTGCATGGAATAGTTCGATAAAGTCCAAAAGACGATGTGTGCTGAAATAGATGTTATCTAAGCTGGCGTATAGCACATCCGAAGTGTTCGTAGGGCCAAACACCTGCATAATGCGTTGCGTCATCAGCGTTGTCTTGCCCACACCCTTCTGTCCTTTAATCATCAGCAGACGTTCATCCCAATCGATGTCATCCATGATGCTTCTGACGAAATCGAGTTGTACAGTCTGCATCCTGTTTAGATGTCTTTTAATCAGAGCTTCCATCACGCTGTTCAAAAATATTTCCGGGTGCAAATATAGATATAATGTTTAACATGCAGAACATTTTTATCAAAAATTTGTTCATCTCGTTGAACATTTCATGTAAAATCGCACTTTTCAAGGGTTATCTGTTCAGTCTATTGAACACTTTTTGCACTAAACTGTTCAGTCTGTAGAACACTACTGATTTTATGTTTGTTTATCTGTCAAAGAAACTTTCTATCCCATAACCTTGGAAGAAATTGTGCTACTGGCCATACTTCAATACCATTCAGCATCCTGGGGCTCTCCTCCATCGATAACAGCATCAACTTGGCACCAGGATGTTCTTCACCGAAGGCCTTCAAACCCTTTGTATCACTTGACGTCACACGGTCTGACGACTTTATTTCCAAAGCTATTTCGGCGTGATTAGTCAGCGTATCGCATAGCAACACATCAACTTCGTATTTATTATCGAGAGTACGCCAGTAATTCATAGTCTTATCCTCACCAAAGGTGTATGAAAGAAAGGCTCTTAATTCCTGAACAACCAAATGCTCCAATGCATGGCCATAGATGTCTGTACCAGGCTGGAGAAACTTACGATGAAGTAGATGGTTGGCGATGGCCACATCGAAATAGTAGAATTTGGGCGATTGGATCAACCTGCGTTTGATGACCTTAGTATAGGCTGGTAGATAGAAACCCAGCAAGGTCTCTTCTAATATGGAGAAATATTCTTTCACCGTCTTGGCAGAGATGCCACAATCTTGTGATATGTTTGTGTAGTTGACAATCTCAGTATTACTTAAGGCTGCCACTTGTAAAAAACGAGTAAAGGCATCCAACTGACGGACTATAGCTTCTTCTACAATTTCCTGTTGCAGATAGTCGCCTATATAGGATTGTATTCGTTTCGACGGATCTGAAACCAGATAATGACGGGGTAACATGCCATTGTTTAAAGCTCGCTGAAGGTCAAAGTCGGGAATCTCGGCACTAACTAATGGGTATAGTGTACACCTCAGAGCTCGTCCACCCAGCAAGTTGGCACCACTTCTGCGTAGCTTACGTGCACTGGAGCCGCTAAGAATAAACCGTAGTCCACGATTCTCTATCAGCCAATGAACTTCGTCAAGCAATGAAGGTACTTTCTGCACCTCGTCGAGAATAACAAGTTCTCCTTCGTCAAGCATCTCGCACTCTTCTCTCAGTAGAGCCGGTCGAAGTTGAAATGCCATACGAACATCAGTTTTCAGCAAGTCATAAAAACGTGCTTTCGGAAAAAGTGCTTTCAATAGCGTACTTTTTCCTGTCTGACGACTGCCCCATAAAAACAAACTATCGTCTTCAATTTCTCTTAGCTTAAGAATCCTTTCGAGCATAATCTTATCGCTTAGTGATGGCAAAGGTACGAATTAAATTTTAAACCGACAAGAAAAACGCCGAAAATCTGAACTACTACTTCGGATTTTCAGCGAAAATACGAAGTGCCACTTCTGTTATTTCAGACTATTATCTCTTAAACCAGCTGAAGGCGCCTGATGACGAAGCATAGACATAATCGCTTTCGAAAGTATCTTCGAGTTCGAACCAGTCACATAAACATCCAGATGGAGCCGTCCCATCACGTCATTCAGGATATCGTAAAAGGTGGTGTAGAGCATATATCGCACTTTTCAAGGGCTATCTGTTCAGTATGTTGAACACTTTTGGTGCTAAACCGTTCAGCCTGTTGAACACTTCTGCTGCGCTTCATGCCCCCCTCGGCCTGTTGCGGAAAGGCAAAATGACCTTCAGTAGGGGGATTCTTCTACCCATAAAAACTCATCGTAATACTTGCTGGCGTGTCCGCCCTGGCAAATCATGCTTTAGGTATCTGTATCCCATTCCCTGAATACAGCTAATCTATGTACATTTCCTGCTCATCAGCACCCGCCATCCTCAACAACTTATTTGTCTGGGCTGCCACAGAGTGTATTTCTTTTGCTATTTCTTTCTGTTTCTCTGGATCACTCTCGTTTTCATACATGGAGTTCAATTCGGCCATCCTCACGTCCAGTTCCTTGACCTTAGCTCTTGCCTTGTCTTTTAAGGTCATATTTCTTTTCTGTTTGGGAATTGTTCTCATAACTATGCCTACTGTCCAAATAAGCCAAGACCGACATCCAACAAAGAACTGGCGAACTCAGAACCTCCTATCAGTCGGACGCCATTCTCTTCCGCATATCTTTGGGCTTGCTCTGTAAAAGAATCGCAGGCAGCCACCACCCAAAGAATCAGAGTGTAGTTAGCATCGTCGTAACAACTCTTTGCATCCACGATTTGCCGGACTGCCGTCTTGTCAACTTCTTTCAGATAGTGCTTAACCTGAACAATCGTTCTGACTTGCAATTCATCAAAGTCAGCCACAACGTCAGCATCACCTTGCTCTTTACCCAGAAGCGTCTTGGCAGGTATGACAGTCCTTGTAGCTCCAATCCTCTTCAAATAGTATTCCACAACCTTCTCGAAAGACCTGTCACTTGACATAGCCTGCAGCTTCTGCAAGACCAAGCATGACAGATCTTTTGTAATCTCCTGACGCAGATTCAAAGGCTTATCCTCTCGATATCTCCTGATTGTCTCCTCCACTTCGTGCCCCAATAACGTCAGGTTGTTATCCGTCCCCTGAAATTTCATTCGTCTCCGCAAACTATCCATAGCATATAGTTCACGTGAAATGCTCTTTTCTACAAGCTTCACTTTCCAAAAGAACCCAAGCTCAAGTTCGGCGTGCGTATCTTTGCGACAAATGACACCATCTGCTCTTCTTTCCAAATTACATACTTCCGCAACGTCACCTACGTTGTCCCATATTTGTTCTTTCGGAAAAGGGCAGTCAGATATAATTTCATAGACGCTGAAATCCTTAAAACCTGGAACCAGGACATAGTCTCCTTTCTTAAACTCATTGAGGAACATGTATAGGAAAAACCTGTTATGGGGGAGGCGTCCATAAACCCTCTCATAGGCGATGTCAAAAACCTGTTTGTCTTTTCGATAAACACTATCAAGGAACACCTGAGTCGATGCAAGCCCCCATCCTGTCATCAACATCCCCTTCTTGTCCAATAACGCCTGTTTTATCTCACGTTCATACGAGATGCGATGCATCCAATAAGTCCTGTTTTCTATCATATTATCCATTGCTTGTTGTTTTAGCTTCTAATTAATATAGTAAGGTTGCATAAATAATTCAATGACTTTTGATTTTCCTTTCATATTCAAATATACTATTTTCTCTTAAACCATGAGAAGCCTTCTTGCCCTTTTACCATTGGATTTTGCAGATTCTCTGGCGGTCAGAAGCTTTAATGCTTTCCTCGATACACGCGGCACGGACATGCCACACGGCAGGGCAAAGGATGGCCCTGCGGCTTCAAAGGTAAACATTAAAACTGAAACTCTGTTCATGTGAGCCGAATTTTTTAATATTTCGGCAGCAAAAATAAACAATTCGTCCCAAACAGCATTGGTTCAAATTGGTTCAAGTGGTGCTTTCAGGCGACAACGGGGATGAAACGGATCCATCCGCCTCTATCATAAAGGCAATATGTATCAAGCCTTCTATGGAAGCACTTATGGACTTGCACCCTTAGGCAATGCTCATGCCGAGCGTACCAAAAAGAGGATGTGCCTATTTTGACACATCCTCCTCATTCAGCTAATAGCCAGATTGACTGTGATATAAGATTTTACTTGGCTATGATTATTTTGCCACCCCGAATATACATGCCAGAGCGTGGAGTTTCTGTCGAGCGGCGACCCTGCATATCGTATATAGGCTGTTGTTGCAGATTATTTACATCTACTCCAGGAATAGATGACATAATGTCAGTGATAATATTGAATCGCTGCCAATAGGGATCTGCTTTATAATCATCAACTGAATTAGCAGGCACAGCCAGCAAAGCAGCATTGAATACGTTACTCATAGCAGACGGATCAAGAACTCCTAAAAACACCGGTACAACTTCTGCCATAGAAATGACTTTCCTCAGCGATGAACAACCATAGATAATATTGTCATTAACAAACTGGATAGTTGATGGCAACTGAATGCTGTTCAGCGATACGCAGTTGTAGAAAACGTTATTGTTGACGTAGATAGGTCCTTCTGGTACTACAGCATCGACGATTTCCACGCCATTTGTGTTGTACAAGTGCTTACCTATGCTAACAGGGTTAGATGCAGGATTAGAAAAATTGATGCTTACCCATGCATCGAGGTTTGCCACCATTACACGTTTGATGGCATCCGAACCGAGGAAAGCATTCTCACCCACAGTCATTGTGTAGTTTGATTTGTTGAATGTAACATCCTTCAGAGCCTTGCAATTTGAGAAAGCAGAAGCACCTATACCCTCTAATTCTGCTGGAAAGACGATGCTGCTAAGAGCATTGTCGTTGAGGAAGGCGGCGTTCTGAATTGACTTCAGACTTTCAGGTAAAGTGATGTCTTTAAGAGAAGGACAGTCGGCGAATGCATACTCCTCGATGTAATTAAGCGATGTGCCTAATGAGATTTTGCTCAGAGCAGTGCAGTTGCGGAAAGCACTGTGGTCTATGCGTTGTGTCGAATTCGGCAGAGTGATGTTGTTAAGATTTGTACATGCTGAAAAAGCATACTTACCAACCGACAACAATCCCTGATTCTTGTCTGTGAATGCCACTCGTGCCAGATTCTCAGATTTTTCAAATGAATGGTCATCGAATTTCTGTATACTCGCAGGAACAACTACAGCTTGTAAGTCCTTCATATTAAAGAAAGCATACTCGCCAACGGATGTTACTGGGTAGTTGTTGCCGTCGTAAGTGATGCTGGCAGGAATATTCACCGTTCCGCTGTATTCCATACGTACACGTTCGTTACTTGGTTTACCACCAGCACAATTGGTTACGAATGCTGACGATTCGTTGATTCCATAGAAGATATTACCGATATAAATAAGGTTTCCATTATAGACTATCACAGTGCATGTGGCGCGTGCTTCATACTTATACCGACAGGTTATGGTTGTGATACCGTAATCTTTTGAAGTTACGACGCCGTCATTTGAGACTGTTGCTATTGATTCATCAGACGATTCCCAAGTTAAATCTTCTTTATTTATACTCGTATCTGAGATAATGGGGATGAGTGTAAGTGTCTTGCCAACATCCTTTAATGTCTCAGTGGTTGAAGCAAATTGAATCCCAGAATTACCATAAGTAACTTTTATTCCCCCTCCAAAATAATTCTTCCAAGATTGATAGTTCTCAAAAGCTTCTGATGATGGAACATACAGCGTGCAGCCAGATGCTATTTCGGTAAAGACAAAATTCCCCCCCTAAACTTGGTGGAGTTTCATTTTCAATGAAAACAGCGGAAAGGCCGCTGCAATACTTAAACGCACCATCTCCAATGCTCGTCACGCTGTTGGGAATGGTAACAGAGGTCAAACTGATACAACCCCAGAAAGCATCCTTGCTGATGCTCGTCACGCTGTTGGGAATGTTGATGGAGGTGAGGCTGAAGCAACTAGAAAACGCGTCCTTACCGATGCTCGTCACGCTGTTGGGAATGTTGATGGAGGTGAGGCTGGAGCAACTAGAAAACGCGTCCTCACCGATGCTCGTCACACTGTTGGGGATGATGATGGAAGCCAGACCGCTGCAACCATAAAAAGCAAACTTGCCGATGCTCGTCACACTGTTGGGGATGATGGTTCCCTGTGTACCCAGAATTAAGGTATTAGTGGCTTTCTCAATGATAGCATTACAATTGTTTCTGGAATCATAGGCAGAATTTCCTTCTTCCACTTGGACTGATTTCAGGCCGCTGCAGTCAGCAAAAGCGGCCTCACCGATGCTCGTCACGCTGTTGGGAATGGTAATAGAGGTCAAGTTTATGCAGGAATAGAAGGCGGTCTCACCGATGCTGGTCACGCTGCTGGGAATGGTAATAGAGGTCAGACCGTTGCAGCCAGCAAAAGCATTCTCACCGATGCTGGTCACACTGTTAGGAATTTCGGTTGTCTGTATACCTAGAATTAGCGTGTTGGTGGCTCTCTCAATGATGGCATTACAATCGTTTCTGGAATCATAGACTCTACTATCTCTTTCTACTTTGATGGAGGTCAAACCGTCGCAAAAATTGAAAGCAGTAGAGCTGATACTGGTCACCCTACCGGAAATAGTGATGGAGTTAAAACTGTTGCAGCCAGCAAAAGCATTCTCACCGATGCCGGTTACTCTATATTCATCTATCCATGACGGAATAACCAAATCTTTTGGTATATAGCCTTCTATGCATAGACCATATGTCCCATCTGGATTCTCTTTACAGAGCGTGGCATTGTTCCCATCTGTACGATAGCTCCACGTGGTTCCATTTCCATCAGTCCACGTATCCGCAGATGCAGTGACGCTGGTAAAAAGTGTCAAGACTGCAAATAATAATAGTTTTGTTTTCATTTGATAGTTGTTTTTTAAGATTATTATGGATTATCTGATTTTATTATAGATTATAGATTCGAATCCACTTGAAACAGTCATTATTTGTCTGTCACCCCGTCGGGGATAATTTTTCATTGGTTGATATTCAAGAAGGGTTTCACCCCTCCCTGTGATTTGTCGTCCCGTCGGAACTTTTTCAAGTGAACTCATAATATAATAATGTGGTCAGGCTAACCGACTTATGAAAGTGGACTCGTTAATAGATATAGCACAGAGTGTGAGCCTTCTTGCCATTCTCAGCCAGAAGGTTCTGCAATACCTGTAAAAGTAAGAATGAAAAATCGGCTCACACCTATGGAAGAACATGTGGACGTCATCCAGGGAGGGACGAGCCTACAATGAGCTTCAACATAGGAGGAACAGCCTTTCAGTCTTCTTGCCCTTTTACCATTGGATTTTGCAGATTCTCTGGCGGTCAGAAGCTTTAATGCTTTCCTCGATACACGCGGCACGGAGATGCCGCACGGCAGGGCAAAGGATGACCCTGCGGCTGCAAAGATAAACATAAAATCTGAAACTCTGTTCATGTGAGCCGAAATTTTTGTATTTCGGCAGCAAAAATAACTAATTTGTCACAAACAGCATTGGTTCAAATTGGTTCAAGTGGTGTCTGAGGGCGAAAAACGGGGAATGAAACGGATCCATCCGTCACTATCATAAAGGCAATATGCCACCCCGAAGATACATGCCAGAGCGTGGAGTCTCTGTCATGCGGCGACCCAGCATATCGTATATAGGCTGTTGTTGCAGATTATTTACATCTACTCCAGGAATAGATGACATAATGTCAGTGATAATATTGAATCGCTGCCAATAGGGATCTGCTTTATAAT